>Ga0306922_10005437_pt1 | contig 12172 bp, 9 predicted proteins | sample sta12Cox44000082_FD_203758 | JGI IMG/M metagenome (GOLD analysis project Ga0306922, IMG submission 203758) | Lab enrichment of tropical soil microbial communities from Luquillo Experimental Forest, Puerto Rico - statoxic.12C.oxic.44.000.082 (v2)... | ecosystem: Environmental > Terrestrial > Soil... | reverse complement strand
AACGCGCGATTGCGTCGATTAGGTCGTCGCGAAAACCGATCGGATGCGGCGAAGTAAAACGAAGTCGTTCGAGTCCATCGATTTCATTCACCGCTTCGAGTAGCTGTACGAACGGAGATTTGTTGTCGATCTTGGGGAGCTCGTGGCGACCGTAGAGATTCACGATTTGCCCCAGCAGCGTAATCTCTTTCACGCCGCGCGAAACGAGATCGCGCACTTCATTTACAATTTCGTCAATGGAACGGCTGCGTTCCGCCCCGCGCGTCTGCGGCACGATGCAAAATGTACAGCGCATGTTGCAACCCTGCATGATTGAGACAAACGCCGTTGCCTGCCTCGGCGCGAGTTGCTGGTTGCGAATCATCGATTGCGAGCCCGGTTCCTCTGCGACGTCCACAATCGAAAAACGCAGATCATCCATGCGGTTTTCCATTCGGCGTTGGGCGTTGGGCATTGGGCGTTCGGTGCTCTCCGAAATCCGCTTTTTCTTCTGCGTTACCAACTCATCCACGTAATCTGCAACGCGATGAAACTTTTGCGTGCCCACCACCAGATCAACATGCGGCAAATTTTTCAACGATTCCGCGCCACGCGCCTGGGCCATGCAGCCGAGAAACCCGAACACGACCTCCGGTCGCTCTTTCGCCATGCGACCGAGCATTCCCATTTTTCCCAGCGCCTTCTGGTCGGCCATGTCACGCACACTGCACGTGTTTAAGAGCACAACGTCCGCTTCAGCTTCGTGCGGAACGCGTTCATAGCCTCGCACGACGAGCGAGTGCGCGACCTGTTCAGAATCGCGCTCGTTCATCTGGCACCCGTAGGTCTTGATGAAAAATTTCGGCATGGGCGGGCGAAAACAATACACGGCGTGGGCGCCTTCGCCACGGTGAGATTATCCGCTTTTCATCAAGTCGATCTTTAGGATTAAATCGCAGCGCGCAATGAATGACGAAATTCCAGCAATTGGCGTTATCGGTGGAAGTGGTCTGTATCAGATGGAGGAATTTGGCGACACGACTGAACACAAGATCGACACCCCTTTTGGGCCACCATCAGACACGCTCGTTGGCGGAAAGGTAGGCGGCCGCCAGGTTTATTTCCTGCCGCGACATGGCTGCGGTCATCGGATTCTGCCGCACGAAATTAATCATCGGGGAAATATTTACGCGCTTCGTTTGCTCAACGTGCGGTGGATCATTTCGGTCGCGGCGGCAGGCAGCTTGCAGGAGAAATATGCGCCGCGGGATGTGGTCTTGCCTTCGCAGTTTTATGATCGCACCAGCAATCGCACGGCTCATACGTTTTTTGGCGAGGGCATTGCGGCGCACATCGCATTTGCTGAACCGATCAGCGCGAACCTGCGCAATCTTCTGGCCGAATCAGCCAGGTCTCTCGGCGTGACGGTGCATAATGGCGGCACTTATGTGAACATGGACGGGCCCGCGTTTTCGACGCGCGCGGAATCGGAACTCAATCGACGCAATGGCTTTGACGTCATCGCGATGACGAACCTTCCGGAAGCGAAACTGGCGCGCGAAGCGGAGATTGCGTTTGCGACGATGGCGATGATTACTGATTACGATTGCTGGAAGGTGGAAGAAGAACCCGTTTCGGCGCAGATTGTCCTCAGCCATTTAATCGCGAACGCCGAGACGGCGAGGAAAGTTATTCTGGACGTGATTCCGCGAATACCGACGGACCCAAATTGGCCGGAACACTTTGCTCTGGATACAGCATTGGTCACTGATCGAAAGCTCTGGCCGAAGGCCACCGTCGAAAAACTGAAACCGATCCTGACACGGTTCCTGGCTGAATGACAAATTTCTTCGCGGCATTAAACCGTTGAAGCGTTAAATCGTTGAACCGGATTGCCCCTCCTCGTCTATCGCCGCTTCGCCGCTTCAACCGTTTAACGCTTCAACGCGTCAGTCGCTCAATCGCCTGACAAAGTGCTCGGATTTGATCTTCATCGTGCGATGCCGTCACGGTAATGCGCAACCGCGCAGAGTCCTTTGCTACGGTCGGGTAACGAATCGCGGGAACCAGGAATCCTTTGCTTTGCAGCGCAGCGGCCAAATCGAGCGCCGCTTGCTTATTGCCGATGATTAAAGGAAAGATCGCGCTCGTCGCTTCGTTGAGCGTTGGGCGTTGAGCGTTGGGCGTTGAAGGTTGACCAACAAGATTTGAACGTCCAACGCTCAACGTCGAACGCCCAACGTCGAACGAAAGAAGCAGTTTGTGCAGCAAATTGATTCTCTCCCAAAGCAGAAGCCGGCGCTTTTCACCTTCAGGCGACGCGAGAAAATCGACCGCAGCCATCGCGGCTGCGGCAATCGCAGGTGGCGGCGCTGTGGAATAGATAAAGGAGCGCGCACGATTGATCAGCCATTCAATCAGGCTACGCGAGCCGCAGATGTAGGCGCCGCTCGCGCCCAAGGCCTTGCTCAACGTACCCATCTGTACATCGACGCTTTCACTTACATTTTCTTCCGCAGCGAGGCCGCGGCCGTTTGTGCCGATCACGCCAACAGCATGCGCTTCATCGAGCATCAGCAGCCCTCCGAAACGTTTCTTCAGTTCAACCAAATCGCGCAACGGCGCGCGATCACCGTCCATGGAAAAGACAGACTCAGTCAAAACCAGAACGCGCGTGCCGGGATGTGCGCGCCGGGCCCACTCGAGAAGACTTTCCAGTTTGCGCAAATTATTGTGTGGAAAGACGCGCAGAATCGCGCCACTCAATTTTGCACCGTCGATTAGCGAGGCGTGACAAAGTTTGTCGAGGAGAATGACGTCGTCTTTCGTAACCAAGGCTGGAATAGTGCCGAGCGCCGCTGCGTATCCGCTGCTGAAACTAAGCGCAGCCTCAGTCTCTTTCCATTTCGCCAACGCATGTTCCAGGCGCACATGCGGCGATTGCGTCCCGCTGATCAGCCGCGAAGCGCCCGCGCCGAGGCCGAATTCATCGAGCGCGGCCATTGCCGCTTCACGCAGGCGAGGATCATTTGCCAAACCGAGATAATCGTTCGAGGAAAAGTTTACCAGGCGTCGGCCGTCAATTTCGATCTCTGCGCCTTGCGAACTGCTGATTTCGCGAAGATGCCGATCCAATGAAGCCGCACGGAGCGCCTCCAGTTGCGCTGCGAAGAGATCCTGCATCACAAACGATTGAATTGCGGCGCGAGCCAATTGAGAATCACAAAATGAAAACGCGTTGCTTTGATCATATCGATTTACGGGTGAAAGACATGGAGGCGGCAATAAAGTTCTACGGAGAATTTTTACCGCAGCTCGGATTTGTTCGCGAACGGCACGAACCGGCACCCGTCGACCATCCTGGTGGAGATTTTCATACGTTTTATTCTGCCGGCGGTGACCGGCCTTCGGAATTTTTCGGTTTCACTGAGGATAAGAACCATCAACCGAACGGCACGCGCATCGCGTTTTGGGCGGATGCGCGTGATGAAGTGGATCGGGTGGCAAAGCTGGTGCGCGAAGCGGGCGGCAAGACGCTCGAAGGGCCCGAAATCTGCGGCGACTACAGCCCTGGCTATTATGCGTTTTTCTTCGAGGATCCCGATGGCAACAAGCTGGAAATTTGCTGCCGCGAAAGTCCGGTCATTGCGCAATGACCAAGTCTGAACGAAGGATTGGAGAATGATTAAACGTCCGCACGAGCCTGCTATTTTGCAGGGCGCGCGTCGTGTTCGCTATCTCAAGCTGATCGCGCTTTTCAAAATCGGTAAGGGCGCGCTGCTGCTTCTGCTTGGCGTTTCATTGCTTTTCTTGAACGCACGAACTCGCTGGATGGACGCGGTCTCGGATTGGACGGCGGACGAAATCCTGCTCGAGCATAGCAAGGGTGTCGCATTTTTGCTCCACAAACTGCAAGCGGTGCTTGCTGGCGGCGCGTTGCGGGCCACAGGTCTTCTAGCGTTGTTTTATTCAGCGGTTCTTTTCACGGAAGGAATCGGCGTTTATATGCAGCAACGCTGGGCCGAGCTACTCATGATTTTCGCCACCGCAGGGCTGATTCCACTTGAGGTCCGGCATCTCTGGCATCGGCCGGGTTTGGTGGGCGCGCTTATTCTACTGGCAAACTGTTTTATCGTCTGGTTTCTCTATCGCGTGCTTAAACGCGACAAGACCAAACCGCACGTCCCGCATCCGCCGGAACTCGTCGAGACACTGTAGATGGATGAATCGTTTGTGAACGCGGACACGCTCGACAACGAAGCGAGCGGCGGATACCTTTAGCGGCAAGCTGAGATTCTGCTGTCGATGCAAAGGCCAAAAATCGATGATAACCTGACATTGCTGGCGGATTTCGGGAAGACCGACGCAATCTGCATCGACGTGCTCGATAATCCGGCGACCGAGGAAGGCCTTTTACTCAAAGTAATGAGCCGCGGCCCATTCGAACAGGGCCAACAAGTCTGGATACTCGATCGCGACGGATCAAAAGTCGGCGCCACTGTAGAAAATGTTGTTCAACAAACCGTCGACAGCGAAGTGACGCTCTCGACTGTGTTGCCGGCCTAATTGTAGCGGCGGGCGTTGACCGCGGCTGCCGGAGTCATCCGCCTTTGCTAACCAGCCTTCGCGCAAGGCTGCAGCGGGTCGAGAAGCTACGGCGGACAAGCCGCCCACAGCTATCCTGAAAGTTCGGCACTTTTCAGAAGAACTGCACCGGCGCGTTTCATTTCGTCGAGCGCGCGATCAATGTCGCCGCGCTCGAGCTCAATTCCGCGGCAGCCATCCAGAATGACATGCGTGCCCAATCGGAGCTGGCGTGCATCAAGCACGCTGTATTTGACGCAGTAGTCCAACGCCAGACCCATTAGGTAAATGTCCTTGATCGATCGCTTCTTCAAATAATCAGCAAGCCCGGTATGCCTGCGATGGGCATTGTCAAAGAACGTGCTGTAACTATCAATATTTTGCTCGACGCCCTTGTGGAAAACGTGAGCGATTCGGCTCGTGTCGAATGCAGGCGCAAACTCGGCACCGCGGGTGTTTTGAACGCAATGGACTGGCCAGAGGATTTGTTCGATGCCATCGAGCATAATGTGGTCGCCAGGTTTTTTGCCTGGATGGTTTGCCGCGAAACTGCCGTGATCCGGCGGATGCCAATCCTGTGTTGCAAGCACCAGTTCGAACTTTTGCTGCATTTCGTTAGCAACCGGAATGACTTCATCGCCGTGCGGCACTGGTAACGCGCCGCCAGGCAGAAAATCATTCTGAAGATCGACGATGATGAGCGCATTCACTGGGTGTGCCTTAATAATGTCATTCTGAGCGAAGCGAAGAATCTCGGAGCAATTTTGGACCGATGCCCCAACGGAAATGGCCAGAGATGTTTCGCTCCGCTCAACATGACAGCGCGATCTAGTTCACCTTAGCTGTTACTTCGCGCGCGCGATCAATGTTGATCGTAATTCGTCCAATGATCGTTCAAGGCCGATCTTGTAGGGCGACGGCTCCTTCAGCTGTAATACCTCGGGGGACACGCAACTGAGCTGTTGGCGCGTACGCTCACGGGATGCGTCGATGTTCGGCGCTTCATAAACAAGTTGCCCAGCCCGAAATATCGGCACGAGCAAATCGGAGTAATGGGTGTTGGCGGGGATCTTCGTTTTCTCCTCTGTTTCAAAATCCACAATTTCGCAGGGCTCAGAAATTCCATGATCAGTTTCATAGATCGCGTCCGCGATGAATCTGGCGTCGCGTCGATGAAATCGGCGAACCTGCAACAAGCCCGGGTATGAAGTCTTCGCCAGTTCATCGGAAAGCTTGATGCGGTATCGCCACTGACTGGCAGGATGCCGCACAGCACCGAGCTTATAAATCCCGCCAAGAGCAGCGTCCGGCTGGCCGGTCGTGAGCTTTGTTCCCACGCCCCATATGTCGATCTTCGCACCGCGCTGCTTCATCTTCGCGATAACATGTTCGTCGAGATCACCGGAACAGACGATCTTCGCGTTTGTGAGCCCGGCTTCATCAAGCATCCGTCGCGCTTCGATGCTCAGCGCGACTCGGTCGCCGGAATCCAGGCGCACGCCGATCATCTCGTGTCCTTCTTTCCGTAACTGTCCGGCTACCTCGATCGCGTGACGCACGCCATCGAGGGAATTATAAGTGTCTACTAGGAACACGCAGTTGTTGGGCATCGCTTTGGCATATGCTTCAAACGCCTCTTTTTCGTCCTCGAAAAACATGATCCAACTGTGCGCTTGCGTTCCGCTCACCGGAATGCCGAATCGTTCGCCTGCCTGCAGATTTGATGTCCCAACGCAGCCACCAACGCAAGCCGCACGGGCCGCAGTCAACCCGCCATCCACGCCCTGCGCACGGCGCAGACCGAATTCAATTACTGGATCATCCTTGGCAGCCAGACACACGCGCGCCGCTTTTGTTGCGATCAGGCTTTCGAAATTCAAGACGTTAAGCAAGGCCGTCTCCAATAGCTGGCTTTGGACGATTGGACCGCAAACCCGGATCAACGGCTCGTTCGGAAAGACGAGCGTTCCTTCCGGAATTGCGTCGATGTCGCAGGTTAGACGCAGATCGCGCAGGTAATCCAGAAAGCTAGAATCAAACAACGGCTTGTAGTCGTTTCCGCGTTGCGAAGCAAGATAAGCCATTTCTGCTTCGGTAAAACGAAACGCGCGCAGGAAATCGATTACCGTTGCGAGTCCGCACGCGATGGTGAATTGTCCGCCGAACGGATTGTGGCGAAACGTCACGTGGAACGCCGCCTCGTAGTCGCCCACACCGACTTTCCAGTAACCGCATGCCATCGTTACCTCGTAGAGGTCAGTCGTGAGGGCCGTGAAACTGTGGGGCGGTGTCTCCGTCATTCAGCTCGAATTTAAACACCCAAGCCGGTTTCGCGAGTTCCGTGCAGCACAGGGCTGCTAGCCGGTAGTTGCCGGCAGCCCTGCCGACAACATTTTGCGCACGCAACGCTTGGAGTGAACCATTTCCCGATCTCGGTCGTGACGTACAAAGACGAATGACGAATGACGAAGAAAGTCCGAATTGTAGGGCGTTTTTGTGAACCCCGAAAGCATTCGGGGCTGACACAGAGGCCCTACAGTTCGTCATTCTGATTTTGTCATTTCTTCGTCATTAGGCATTCGACATTCGTCATTTCGCGCCGAGGTGCGCGTTAAACCAGTCACTCGCGAGCTTGGCGACCTTCTCCAAGGCGCCCGGCTCCTCAAAAAGATGTGTCGCGCCGGGAATGATCGCCAGTTTCACTTCACAGCGCATTTGATCGCGCGCCATCTCATTCAGCTCGATCACAATGTCGTCGTTGCCGCCGACGATGAGCAACGTCGGCGCCTGCACTTTTGGCAAAACGTCGCCAGCGAGATCCGGACGTCCACCGCGCGAAACCACGGCGCCGACATCTTGCGGAATCTCCGCCGCTGCAACTAACGCCGCCGCCCCGCCCGTGCTCGAACCAAAGTAACCGATGCGCAAATCGCGCGTTTGTTTTTGCTGCTTTGCCCATCTTGCCGCGTGAGCCAGGCGTTCCGCGAGCAAACCGATGTTGAACCGATGCTCGCGAGTGTACGCGTCAGTCGCTTCTTCCTCCGGCGTGAGCAAATCAAAGAGCAGCGTCGCCAGCCCGGCTTGATTCAGCATCCGCGCAACGCATTGATTGCGCGGACTATGTCGGCTGCTTCCGCTGCCGTGCGCGAAGAGCACAAGTGCAACGGCGTTCTCTTGAATGGACAGGTTACCGGAAAGGACTTCCCGTCCAGCTTTAATTTGCACCTCACTCATCTCTTATTCCTACTCTTCAGCTCATTCTTGCTCGTGCTCGCCTGGGCCGGGTGGTCGTTGCGCGGCTTGGCTCAGCAACTCGCGCACGTCTTCGTCGCTTGTCTGCGAAAAATCTTCGTAATATTGGCCGACAGCCTGAAAAAATTTCGGTGTGCTTAGGCAGATTGTTTCATCGGATTCTTGCTCGATCTCGTGACAAGTGTCTGGTGGGCCGACCGGCACGGCTACGACAATTTTTGCGGCGCCGCTCTGTCGCAGCGCCTTTACTGCGGCGCGCATGGTTGCGCCGGTGGCGAGGCCATCATCGATTAAAATTACAACGCGGTCGCGGAATTCGGGCGCCGGCCGACCATCACGATATTCGTGTTCACGGCGGTCCAATTCTGCCGTTTCCCTCGCGGTTACTGCCTCAATCGCCTCGTCCGCATACGGTATAGCCCGCATCACATCCTCATTCAAAACGCGCACTCCGCCCGAGGCGATCGCGCCAGCAGCTAATTCTTCGAAACCGGGGACACCCAGCTTGCGCACGATGAAAACGTCGAGTGGAGCGCGCAGGCGTTTTGCAACTTCGTAGGCGACAGGCACGCCCCCGCGAGGCAACCCCAGCACGATCACGTCATCGCGACCGGCATACTTGACGAGCTTCTCGGCAAGCAGGCATCCCGCTTCAGTTCGGTTTGCAAAAGCGCGTTCCATGCGGCGACCCGCGCCGCTTTAAGTTGCTGCCGGAGCGAGCGCGGGAAATAACGGCTCCATCTTGCGGGGAAAACTATGCATCACTTTTTCAAGTTCGCCATTGACGGTGTGACGGGCGACAATCCCAAGCAGCTCTTGAATGATTCCGCCGGATCAATAACGCGCGATCCATTCGGCTTCCTGCTGAAGGAGATTCACCGCGAGTCAGAAGGCCGGAGGGGCTACTACGCTCCGCCAGCAGGATTGCGGTTTGGCCAGGGCGGGGGCGACGGAAGTTCGTAGCGTTTCGTTTTTAAATCTTCCTGCATTTCCTGGATGGCGCGGTCGAGTTGTTGATCTTCGCCTTTGAATTCTTTCGCAGGATCATTATCGACGGGGATGTCAGGATCAACGCCGTGTCCTTCGATGATCCATTGCTTGCCGTCCTTTGAATAAAGTCCGAATTCCGGTTTGAAGAATTGGCCTCCGTCAACGAGCGGCAGCGACTCGCGAATACCAATGACGCCGCCCCACGTGCGTTTGCCGATCAGTTTGCCCAGTCCAAGCGTTTTAAAGCGATACGGAAAAATATCGCCATCAGACGCGGAGAATTCATCGATCAAGGTCACCATCGCGCCTGTGAATGTTTGCGACGGATCGGTTTGCGGCACGCCGTTGCGCGCGATCCCAATCATAACCAGCGCGCGTCGCAATCGTTCGATCACCAGCGACGAGACAAAGCCGCCGCCATTGCCGCGAACATCGACGATGAGCGCGTGCTTGCGGATTTGCGGGAAGTAAAGCTTGGTGAACTCGTCCAATCCGGGCCGACCCATGTCGGGGATGTGCAGATAACCGACTTCGCCACCGGTTTTCTTGTTCACGTGATCGATGTTTTTTTGCACCCAATCAAGATAATAAAGCGGCCCCTCGTTGTCGGTCGGGACGACGGTTACATCACGTGCGCCCGCATCGGTTGGTTTGGAATTCACGCGCAGGATCACTTGTTTGCCGGCGGTGCCGATGAGCGCGTCGTACAGATTTGGCAAGCCCGAGACCGGCGTGTTGTTGATCGCGAGAATGTAATCGCCCAGTTTCACGTTCACGCCGACATCTGTCAGCGGCGAGCGTGTATCCTTGTTCCAATTCTGACCTGGCAAAATCCGCTCGATGCGATAGGCACGCGTAGCCGGGTCGCGCGAAAACTCCGCGCCGAGCAAGCCGAGCTTGATACGTGGCGTCTCGGGTCGTTCGCCGCTTGCGACGTAGGTGTGACTGTTGTGTAGTTCGCCGACAAGCTCTTCTAACAAGTAGGTGAGATCATTGCGATGGTTTACGAATGGCAACAAGGCCGCATATTTGTCGCGCATCGCTTTCCAATCGGTTCCGTTCATCGTGGGTGAATAGAAGAAATCGCGCATCTGCCGCCAGCATTCGAAATAGATCTGACGCCACTCGGCATGGCGATCCAACTGCATGTCGAGTGTCTGGATCTTGTGCTCGTGGTCCTTCGTCTCGAGTTTGTCCTTCGGCACGTCGATGATGAAGTAATCCTTCTTCACCTTTAGCAGCATCTTTTTGCCGTCGAACGTGATGTCGTAATTGTTCGCGTCGCCCAGAACGGTTTCCTTGCGATCATCGACATCGTAAACGCAGAGGTGCGATTTCTTGTCGCTCTCCGGGAACAGTTCTTCCTCCTCTTCTCCCACGTCGTCGGCGGCTGTGCGTCGCAGGTAGAATATCCGACTGTCATCGAGCATCCGGATATTGCGATAATTTCCTGCCGTAATTTCCAGACCGAGGATGCGACTCTGAATGCCGTCGGTGTCCACTTTCACCACGACCGGTTTCTTTGGTTTTTCTTCCGGTTTCTTCTCAGCCTTTTTTTCTTCCGGCTTTTTCTCTTCAGCTTCCTTTGCTTTTTCCTTCTCTCGTTTCTCCGTGGCCTTGCCAACTTCATCGCTTTTCGGCGCGAGCGGGTTCGCGGTCTCCTTGGCGAGCGTGACGAGATAAACCCGTTCCATGTCGCGATAGACGTTTGCGAATTCCGCAGCGCCAAAGGTTGGTTTGAAATCGCGTGCAGAGCTGAGCAGCAGATATTTCCCGTCATCGCTGAAGACCGGTTCCCCGGAGCCGTACCAGCTGTCGGTGACAGCGGTCTGCTGTTTATTCGCTACCGAGTAAAGGTAAACGCGCGGCATGTCGTTCTCTTCGGGGCGCGCCCACGTGATCCACTGAGTGTCTGGCGACCAGTTGTAGCCTTGAATCTCGCCGAATTTGTTCTGGTCGACGAGCGTGACTGCCTTGGTCGTAACGTCGACAAAACGCAATCGTTGCAACCGATCGCTCCAGAGCAGCTTCTTGCTATCGGGCGACCATTTCGGCGCGTAGTAATACGTATCGGCGCCGTTCGTGACTTGCTGCGGCCCGCCTTTCCCGTCCTGCGAGCGCACGTACAACTCGTTCTCGCCAGTCGCATCCGAGTTGTAGGCGATCCATTTTCCGTCCGGCGACCAAACCGCGTCACGTTCGTGCGCGCCTGAAGTCTTGCTCAGGTTGCGTGGTGTGCCGTTCTTTGCCGGCACCGAGAAAAGATCGCCGCGCGCGACGACAATGGTACGTTCGCCGTCGGGCGCGAGATTGACCGATTGGAGGTGCTTGGATGCGTCCACCAGGCCGCCACGACCGCTGTCGAAATCTTCTTTGACCTCGATCGGCACGGGCGTGGCTTGTCCCGTCGCGAGATCGTAGCGCCAGATATAACCGGCCTGTTCGAACACGATCGATTGCTTGCCGATGGATGGAAACTTGATGTCGAAATCGGTGAAATGGGTGAGCTGCCTGGTTTCCTTCGTCGCAAGATCAACAACGTACAGATTCATTCGGTTATCACGATCGGAGATGAAATAGATTTTGTTGTCCGGTCCCCACATCGGGCAAATGTCCTGCGCGGGATTATTGGTGATGTTCTCCACGGCCCCGGTCTTGAAATCGTAGATCCAGACGTCGTCCGCCATGCCCCCGCGATAATCTTTCCGGGCGCGAAACTCGCGGAACACGCGGTTATAAGCCATCTTGGAATCATCCGGCGAAAACGAAACGAACCCGCCGCGTGGCACCGGCAATTGCTGAGGCAAATCTCCATCGAGTCCCACTGTGAAAAGCGAGCCGATAAAATCGTTGAACGACTTCATGCGCGAGCGAAACACGATGAGCGGCTTCGTGTTTTCCCATGCCATCACGATGTTGTTGGGCCCCATGCGGTCGGACACGTCGTCGCGGCCGAGCGTGGCCGAGGTGGTCAGCCGCTTCGGCACCCCGCCATCGGCCGGCATCACATAGACTTCTCTGTTTCCGTCGTATTCTGAAGTGAACGCGATCTGCGTTCCATCCGGCGAGAACCGCGAAAATGAAGTGTAGCCCGGTCCGCTCGTGAGGCGGCGCGCGACGCCACCATCCTTGCCGACTGTGTAAAGCTCGCCTGCGTAACAGAAGACGATCGCGCTATCATTCGTCGTCGGGAATCGCAACAGTCGCGTCGTATTGGGCAGTTGCTGTGCCGAGTCACTTATCATCCTGGTTAAGAGAATCGTGATCGCGAGAAGCAAAAAGCGAGAAAGCCTAGTCATAGAAAAACAAAAGCGAAGTGAGCAAAGTGCCGTTGAACGCATCCGATGCAACAGCGATTTCATTTCCA
>Ga0306922_10005435_pt1 | contig 12174 bp, 15 predicted proteins | sample sta12Cox44000082_FD_203758 | JGI IMG/M metagenome (GOLD analysis project Ga0306922, IMG submission 203758) | Lab enrichment of tropical soil microbial communities from Luquillo Experimental Forest, Puerto Rico - statoxic.12C.oxic.44.000.082 (v2)... | ecosystem: Environmental > Terrestrial >... | reverse complement strand
TGTCACGATCGACGGCGAACGCCGCCAGATCACCAAGCGCGAGGCGATCGTCCATCAGCTGGTCAACAAATCGACCACGGCCGATTTGCGCGCGACCAAGATGCTGTTCGACATGATGAAGGACGCCGAGCAGAAGGCCGGTGTCGCCGCGCCGCCGGCCGAACCACGTCAGCTCGATGAGGCGGACAAGGAAGTGCTGCAAACCTTTATCGAGCGGATACGCCAGCAGGTCCTGGCCGAAGTGGCCGAAAAACAGCGCGAGGCCGCCGGCTCGAACGGAGACAGCTCCGGTGACGGATGATCATCTGGTAGAGGAGCTGCACGAATTGAAGCGCCGCAACCAGACACCGATCCCGCTGATCGAAATGTTTGATGCGCTGCTCTCTCTCGACCCGCGGCTGAGCGCCAAGCAGAAGCGCAAGAAATCCTACGAGATCATGGCCGCGGCATTGGAGCGGCTGGAGCGCAAGGACGCCTGATTGTGACCGGAGGCGAAATCGCCGTGGCTCTGAAATTCAGCGCCGATTAGCCAGAGGCGACCGAGCTGCACAGGCACTAGGTCACTGCCGAGAGGGACCGCGCATCAACGCGTTGAGAAGGGCAAAACCAGTCGGTCAAGCTATGGATACGGAAAACACAAACGGCGAATCCAGGCCGCCGGCAACGACTTCATTCTCTCCGGCTCGCAACGGCGCGTCATCGGTGCGGAAATGATTGCCGATGGGTTCGCCGTTGACGATCGTTCCAAGTGTGCTGCAGAGATCGCGCACATGATAACCTCGATCGCGCTTTTCGATGATGAAGTGGTTACGCGATAGCCTGAACGGCGCGGCATCATCGAGCATGAGGTCTGGTTGCCACAGCGGTGGCCCTTCCCCTGCAATCGGGCGCCGACCAACGACGACCGGCAGATCGCCGAGCCCGAGCGGAGTGCGGAACTGACGCTGCAACCACGCACTCTTGGCAGCCAAGTACGCGTTATCGATCGACGAAACGGCCGTTTGCTCGTCGGCGTAGTTCAAGTTCTCAATCGCTCGGCCGCTTCGCCTTTCATCTTTAACGATGCGATCGTCGGCCTCGCGGAGCCGCTGACTGAGGCGCTGAATCAACTCGCGAGCCGCCCGCGGCGAGCTGACGATCTGATCGAGAAACTCTGTCGGGTTGAGGAATTCCGCCTCGACCTCGCTGGCCGCTCGAGCGGTTGCACTGCGCGGCTGGTTTTCCACGAGCCCCATTTCCCCGATAAACTGCCCGGCGCCGACCGTGCCGAGAAGGATGAGGTCGCCACCGAGTTCTCGAACCACGTCGACGGTACCTCTTAACAAACGAAAAACACCGTCCGACGGGTCGCCCTCTCTGAAGAGGATCTGCCCTTCGGCGAAATGCGTGCGTGTCATTACGGTCCTTTCGATCGGCAACGGAGGTCCCTGATCGGACAAATTAGCCTGCTTGTATCTCCATCGGCCGATTGCCCGCGGCACAATCGAAACAGCGTACCGGCACGTCAAGGTGGTTGCCACGCCGCCGACCAACCCGCCTCCGTTCACAGCGGCGGACGAGGAGGTCGTTGCAACGTTGATCGAGCGGCTGCAAACCATCCTGAGCGAGATGGCCGAGAAAGATAGCGAGACCGCCGGGTCGATCGGAGAAACCCCTGATGACGAATGCCGAACTAGTAGAACGGCTCCACGAATTGAAGCGCCGCAACGAGACGCCGATTGCGCCGATCGAAATGTTCAATGCGCATCTCTTTTTCGACCCCAGACTGAGCGCCAAAGACCGGCGCAAGAGATCCTACGAGATCATGGCCGCGGCACTGGCACGGCTGGAGCGCAAGGACGCCTGATCGCAACAGCAGCCCCGTTCCGTTGGGCACGCCGACGGCGGGCTGTTTCAGCGCGCCTGCCCTAAGATGCGCGATTTACCGTGTTGCTGACGCGTCAAGTTGACCGGTGTTTGTAGCGGGTTAATTGACCGCTTCGTTGGTGGTTGGGCCGGTGGGGTTGTGGGCAACGGTCCGCGTTGTCCACAAATCCACCGGCTGACTGCCGAAGCAGCTCATGCAGCCAGTTTGACGTCATCGCGCGGATTTCCCATGGAGTCGTAATCGGCCAGCCGGTGCGGTCCGTGGAAGATCGCCAGGCACCCGTCCGGGTATTCGTGCACGCGCACCGTGGTACGCACGAAATGCGGCCTGAGCGGGCTCAGCGGGATCTGTACGGTCAAACCCCGCCACTTGACGGTGTTGTCGTTACCTACCCGGCGCTCTTCTTGGACGCACAAGATCTCGCGCACCCGGCGGTGCGATCACCCACAAAGGCGCTGCCGGCCTCGGCCGGGGCCACTGCGAAGGCGGCATTGTGGACCGGCCAATAGCTCTCGGCGAGCCAGCGATTGGCCGCCGCCATCGTGGTGATGCCGGCCAGGGCCAGCTCCTTCGGCAGCCGATCCTGCAAGGTACGGAAAGCCCGCTCGGAACGGCCGCGCGCCGCGGCTGAATAGGCCGCGATGTGGCGGATGCCGAGTTGCGCCAGGGCGCGCCCGACCTGCGTTTGCACGGTCTTCGACACTGCCTCCCCGGCCTTGGGCGTATGGAAATAGTGGCTGCCGCGGTCGGTGTAGAGTTCGCAGAACAGCCCGTGCTGGTCGATCACCTCAGCCAGCGCGCGAAAGCTCGAGGCCGTGCCCTCCTCCTCGACGATAAAGCCCGAATAGATCGCACTGGTCGCGTCGTCGCGGGTGACCACCAAATCGTATTGCCGGTCATCGCCCGGCAGCCAAGCGAAGCGCGAGGCGTCCTGGTGCAGCATCATGCCACCATCGGCCGCCGCGGCCGTTTCTTGCGATGCGCCTAGCGCCGCGGGGCTGGGCGCACCAGCCCCGCCCCCTGCAACGCCAGTCGGGTCACCGTGTAGCCAAGCTTGTAATGGTGCCGCTTCTGCAGCTGCTCGTGAAAATGCTTCACCGTGAAGCCCTCAGAGCGATCCTGGTAGAGCCCCAGCATGCGCAGGATCTCCTCGGCCGCCGCCCGTCGGCTCGACGGCTTGCCGATCCGCCGATCGCGCAGACCCTGCGGCCCCTCATCGCGCAGTCGATCGCGCCAGCGCCCGAACGTCCACTCCGACACCCCCAACATCTCCGCCGCTTCCTCCTGCGACAGCTCGCCCCGCTCATGCCGCTCGAGCAGTCCCTCAAAACGCATCTGTCGTACCCCTTGCAGCACTCCTGCCCGACCCATCCCCCGCGCCCTTTTCGAGCGGTTCTAAAACCGGACAGATCACGCGCTACAAAAACCGGACAGATATCAGTCAGCCACAAGATGCGCGATTTACCGTTGCCCAAGAGGCCGGACGCGGCCATCCTGCTCACACAACGCCCCGAAGCGGGAAATGTCGGCTGTATACGATATGGGAACATTCGCCGGGCGTGGCCCGCGGCAACGTATGAACGTTGCAAAAACCGCGATTTATCTGCTCTTGCCATTGTTGGTCACGGCGATGGTCCTCGGCGAGGTCCGGGGACAAGCCGGCCCACGCGAAACGACACTACGCCGCAGTGTACCGCCTGACGCGGAGACGATGGTCAGTTCAGCCGCAAGGTGGCGGCCCGTCACATCGGGGTCATCGATATGCTCTGCGCAGTCCATTCCGGTGCTCGAACTCGTCATCCCGCCCAAGCACGGAACCGTCCGATTTGTCACCACCGATATCGGTGTGCCAAGGGGCTCTGGGTGCAGCAACTCGGTATACGGGCAGGCGGTATTGTACCACCCGGCCCCCGGTTTTGTCGGCGAGGACCAATTCAGCTTCAACAGCCCGGATGAGCCGATGGCAATGAACTGGATTGGGCGCCCAGGGCTGAAGAACGTGATCGTCACCGTGCGCGACCAGAACGCCGTCGCAAAGTAACCACAGAGCGGGAGCCGTCCACCTATGAGGCGCCGCGAGCTGCTGATGGCGGGCGTCGGAATGATACTCGCACCCGCCCTGCGCGCGCAGCAGAAGGCGATGCCGGTCGTCGGCTGCCTCAACCTCTCCCCGCCTCCGCCGAGTCTTGCCGATCTGAGCCACGATCTGGTCCATGAGGGACTGAGTGAAACCGGTTATGTCGAGGGAAAAAATGTGTCCTTCGAATACCGCTGGGCCGAGTTCCACTATGATCGGCTGCCGGCGTTGGCCGCCGAGCTCGTCAGCCGCAAGGTCGACGTGATCGTAGCACTCAGCGGTACCCCTACGGCACTAGCGGCAAAAAACGCAACCTCGACGATCCCAATCGTCTTCATCAATGTCGGCGACCCGGTGGGGATGGGCTTCATCGCCAGTCTCGCCAAGCCCGGGGGGAACATCACCGGTTTCAGCAACATCTCCACCGAGCTGACGGCAAAGCAGCTGGAGCTGCTGTCCGAGTTGGTCCCGCAGGGCCGCCTACTCGCTCTGCTGGTCAACCCCAACAATGCGAATGCCGAAGGCGTCATCAGATACGCGCAGGAAGCGGCACATGCGAGGAACGTTCAGCTTGCGGTCCAGAACGCCAGCACCGAATCCGAAATCGACGCCGCCTTCGCCTCCCTCGACCAGTTGCAGGCCAGCGGGCTCGTCGTCGATGGCGATGGGTTCATCTCGAGCCGTCTGCAGCAAGTAGTGACGTTGGCGGGTGGCCATGCCATACCAGCAGTGTATGCGAGTAGTCCGTTCGTAGCAGCCGGCGGCCTGATCAGCTATGGCATCGACGACGCAGCTCTCTTTCGCCAGGCCGGCGTCTACGTCGGAAAGATCCTCAAGGGCGCCAAGCCGGCCGAACTGCCGGTCCAACAGCCGACCACCTTCGAGCTGGTGGTGAATCTCGACACCGCCAAAGCGCTGGGACTAACGGTTCCGCCATCGATCCTCGCTCGCGCCGACGAGGTCATCGAATAAGTAGGCGAATTTCATGCTCCTGCTGAGCCGCGGCGCCCTCTCCCGGGCACGCGCTATATCTTGGCGTCCGGCCGGTATTATATCGCCCAGTCGGCACATGATTTCCGCTTCCGACACGAATACCTCTGGCGCCTGAGGGTCGATTTTCCGGATGAGCAGCCAGGCTAGGCTACCAATGCGGCTTCAGAATCCCTGGCTTCTTCGATGTCAAAATAGAGATTGGCCAACGCTTCGGCAGCCAGTTCTTTGGTCAGCTGCGGTCGCAGGTTGAAGCATTTGCACATCTCGAGCACCTGCTCGCAGATGAATTTCGGCTGGTAGTAGGCAAGCCCGAATTTGGTGCTCACGGTCAACCGCTCGATCACGAAGTCGAAGACGTCGTCCGCCAATTCCAAACCGTATACATAGGCGATGTCTTCAAATAATTGGCGGTACTCCTCGCAGCTCGGGGCAAACAATTTGATCTTGTACGGGATGCGGCGCAGGAACGCCGGGTCCATCAAATCCGACGGCTGCAGGTTCGTCGAGAACACCAGCAGCTCGTCAAAGGGCAGCGAAAAGCTGGTCCCGGTGTTGAGCTTCAGGTAATCGATCTGGTTCTCCATCGGCACGATCCAGCGATTGAGCAACTCGTTGGGATCGAATTTCTGGCGGCCAAAATCGTCGACCAGCAACATGCCGTTGAGGGCTTTGACGTGCAGCGGTGCGTCGTAGAATTTGGTATCCGGATTGTGCTGCAGGTCGAGCATCTCAAGGGTCAATTCCCCGCCGGCGACTGCGACCGGCCGGCTGCACGCGACCCACCGCTCGTCAAACCGGTCGCGCTGCAACCCGCCTTTGCCCAAAAAGCTTGCAGCTTCGGCTTCCGACACCAAGGGCTTGTGCATGCTGGTATCGAATATCTTGATGATCTGACCGGCGACCTCGACGGCGTAGGGGATATAAACGACGTCCTTGAACAAGGTCGCGATGCGAGTAGCGAGCGTGGTCTTGCCGTTGCCCGGCGGCCCGAACAGCAGCACGGTGCGGCCGGCATTGATTGCCGGAAGGAGCTTGCGCAAGTAGTGCTCGGGAACCACGAGCCCGTGGAAGCTCTTGCGGAGAGCATCGGCGTCGAGCATCTCGTTGCCGATTCGCTGGCGCTGGATCTGCTCCTGATAAGCCGACAGACAAACCGGCGCTGGCCCGAGATAGAGATTTTGGTCTAGCGCGTCTTTGGCCGCAGCCCGGCCCTGTTCGCTCAACGAGTAGCGGATCGCAGGAGTGATGCTGCCGCGAACAGAGCCGAGAGCCTGCAGCAGCCGTTGCTGAATGGCGTCGTCCAACAGCTGCTGGACCACGCGGTGGGGCAGCTTCATGTGAGCAGCCAGCTCGGGAATCGTCTCGCAAGACTCGATATGCATAAACTTCAGCAAGAGGTTGAGAAGGCTGCGCTGGGGAATGCCGGTCTCGGAGATTGCCATCGGAATAGGCGGCGTGCTGTGGATCACCGACAAGAGCTGCTCGGCTGTCAGCAGTCCCAAGGCGATCAGATTGTCGCCCAGCCGCCCGCCTTCCGCCTTCTGGCGTTCCAGCGCCGCGTCGATGTCATCGAGCGTCACCAACCCGCGACCAACAAGCAACCCACCCAAGCTCATCACGATACCCCGCTTTGCGCCTCAACCGCTGCGGCCGCGGAAGTATCGGTCCGTTTGCTTAACAAAGACGCAACTCGGATGGCGGAGGGTGCGGCAAAGCCCCCTCACCCCGTCCCTCTCTCCCAGCAATCGGGGCGGGGAGGAAACCGCGGATCCCGGGATCGAGTCGGGGAGGAGCGAAGAAATGCACGAAGAAATGGGGTCAAAGTCGATTTCCAGCGGAAATCGACTCTGACCCCATTTCCCGATCCTTAGGCGGAGGGCATGATTTCGATCGCGTAGTCCTCGATCACCGGGTTGGCAAGCAGCTGCCGGCACATCGCCTCGACCTGCTGACGGGCGCTCGCCGGGTCGGTTTCGGTCAGATCGAGCTCGATCAGCTTGCCTTGGCGCACCTCGTCGATCCCGCCAAAGCCGAGTGCGGCCAGCGCATTGCCAATTGCCTTGCCCTGCGGGTCGAGCACGTCCCGCCGCAACATCACCTGCACCCGAACCTTCACGCCTGCAAGCCTCGATGCGGACCCATGATATCACGCCACGGCGAGGGGTTCGGCAGCCATTCGGCAAAGCGAAATACCGGCCGGCGATCCGAGCCATCGCGGGCCGGCAGGGCGATCAACGCGCTCGACAGCGTGCCATAGCCGTCGGTACGAAAGCGCATCGCGGCGGTAGGGGGCTCGTTCGGCGGCGCGCGGGTGCTGCCGAGCAAGGACTGCCAGCCGGACCAGTCGTCGTGATCGGGATCCGGCGACGGCCATGCCCGGAACGCCGGCAAAGCCAGCTCGAGACGCCGTGTCCCGAGATCGTCGAGATCGCCTGCCGCGATCATCGATAGCCCGTCCTTGAGCGGCCTGGCTTCGATCCGCGGGCCGCCGGCGTGGCGCAACCAGAAGCCGTGACTCTCGTCGGCGACGATCAGATTGAAGGTGCGATAGGCCTCCGGGTCGAGATCGGACAAAGCCTCAGCGGCGGCGCTCGCGTCGGCATGGTCGAGAGCCTCCAACACCAGCTCCCCGCGCGAACGTTGTCCCGGTGCCGGGCCCAGCGAGCCGTGGCGGTTGAGCACCGCCGCGGCGACGCCCCAGTCGTTGATCCCGAGCCAGGACCCGCCGGCAAGCATGTCGAGCCCGGCCACCAGCTCCGGCCGGTCCGCCCAGTGCCGGCCCGGCGGTTTTGACGGACGGTCGATCATTTCGTCGCGGTTGGCGCCGATCAGCACCGGCCAGCGATGCCGCGGACGGCGAAAGATCACCAACGTGCACATTTACCCTCCAGCGCGGCGGAAGCACTCGTGTGGTAACCTCAAATCTCGCCGCCCATCTATCAAGCACCAGATCTTGGGACGAGAGGACAATGACCACCTTCGACGCGCGCGAGAAAGAGTTCGAGGCCCGGTTCAAGCACGATCAGGAGCTGCAGTTCAAGATCACCGCTCGGCGCAACCGGCTCTTGGGGCTATGGGCGGCGCAACAGCTGGGCCTGCTCGGAGATACCGCCGAATCCTATGCTGAAAGGGTCGTCTCTGCCCAGCTGCAGCCGGGCGGCAACAGAAACGTCGTCGACAAGCTTGCAGCCGACCTCGGCGCCAAGGATCCGACATTCACCGCGGCTCGCATCCGTTTCGAGCTCGACCACTTTGCCGAGCAGGCAAAGCAGCAGCTGATGAAGGAATAGCTTCCGGACTAGCAACTGCGAAAGAGGTCGTGGGCATGCAGCGATCGCCCCTCACCCTACCCCGGAACGCCCGCCCCGTGGCGGGTGGCCATCCTGGGCTCTCCCCGTGAGCGGGGAAAGGGAGACCCGCGGATCCCCGGATCGAGTCCGAGAGGAGGATGAGGGGGGGAGCCTTAGACCGGCCGATCACCTTTGACCGTGACCCGGTTGCCGGAGCGCGTGTGCGGCCAGTAGTCCCACATCGCGTGATGCTGCACGCAACGGTTGTCCCAGAACGCGACCGAGTTCTCCTGCCAGCGGAAGCGGCACTGGAACAGCGGGTGTGCCATGTGCTGGTAGAGGTACCGCAGAATGCCGTCGCTCTCGTCGCGCGGGATGCCGTTGATGTAGCGGGTGAAGCCGCTGTTGACGTAGAGCGCCTTGCGGCCGGTCACCGGGTGGGTGCGCACCACCGGGTGGTCGGCGTAGGGATAGCTCTCTTTGTCCTTAATCCCATAATTGGCGTATTGGCCGCGATAGTGCTCGCCGTTGTGCCGCGCAGTCAGCCCGTCGAGATAGGTCTTCATGCGGTCCGACAGCGCCTCGTAGGCGGCGTACATGTTGGCGAACAGTGTGTCGCCACCGCGCGGCGGGCATTTCCTGATGTAAAGGATCGAACCCATCGGCGGCTCGGGATCGCACGAGACGTCAGAGTGCCAGCCCTCGCCATTGGCGCGCGGGCTGTCCTTGTCGGCGTGAATGATCATTAGCTCGGGATGGCCGGGCGCGTGCGGCGCCGCAGGATGGATGTGAAGTTCCCCGAACCGGCGGCCGAAATCGAGGTGTTGCTCCGGTGTCATGTGCTGGTCGCGGAAGAAGATCACCAGGTTCTCGGCCAGCGCCCGGTGAATCTCGTCCATCTGGTGGTTCGACGGCGCGCACAGGTCGACGCCGCTGATCTCGCCGCCGATGATCGGCGTTAATTTGTCGACGCTGATGGCCTCATAGGGCGAGTCTTCCGGGGTGTACTTGATCCGCGGGCCGCTAAAGCTGCGCAGCGAACTCTGCATCCTGGTTCTCCCGATTGCCGCTATTCGCCGAAGACACGGCGAAAAATCGTGTCGACATGCCTTAGATGATAGGCCTTATCGAACAACCCGTCGATCGTGCCGGGATCAAGAAAGCGCGCGATCTCCGGGTCCCCTTTCAACTGCTCCGAAAAACGGCCCTCGCCGTCCCAGGCAGCCATCGCATTTCGCTGGACGGCGCGATAGGCGTCCTCGCGGCTCATGCCGGCCTGGGTCAATGCGAGCAGCACGCGCTGCGAGTCGACGAGCCCGCCGAGTGAATCGAGGTTTGCCGTCATCCGCTGCGGATCGACGATCATCCGATCGATGACCCGAGCCAATCGATCGAGGGCAAAGTCGAGCGTCGTTGTCGCATCGGGCGCGATGAATCGCTCGACCGAAGAGTGCGAGATATCGCGCTCGTGCCAGGTCACGACGTTTTCGAGCGCCGGGATCACCGCCGAGCGGATCACCCGCGACAACCCGGTCAGGTTTTCGCTCAGAACCGGGTTGCGCTTGTGCGGCATCGCCGAGGAGCCTTTCTGCCCGGCCGCAAAAAACTCCGAGGCTTCGCGCAGTTCGGTCCGCTGCAGATGGCGCAGCTCGGTGGCGAACCGCTCGATCGCCGCGGCGATCAGCGCCAATGTCATAAAGAATTGCGCGTGGCGGTCGCGCGGGATGATCTGGGTCGACACCGGCTCGGGCTCGAGGCCGAGTTTTTTTGCGACGTAGGCCTCGACGCGCGGGTCGATATTGGCGAAGGTGCCGACCGCACCCGAAATCGCGCAGGTCGCGGCCTCCTTGCGTGCGGCGACGAGGCGCTCGCGGTTGCGCGCGAACTCGGCGTAATGCCCCGCGAGCTTGAGACCAAATGTCGTCGGCTCGGCATGCACCCCGTGACTGCGCGCTATCATCGGCGTCAATTTGTGCTCGAGCGCCCGCTTCTTGAGTGCGGCCAGCACCGCGTTGAGGTCGGTGAGCAGCAGATCGGCGGCTTGGGTCAGCTGCACCGCGAGGCATGTGTCGAGGACATCGCTCGACGTCATGCCTTGGTGCACAAAGCGCGCTTCTGGTCCGACGTGCTCGGCGAGATTCGTCAGAAACGCGATCGTCTCGTGATGTACCTCGCGCTCGATCTCGCGGATGCGCGCGACATCAAAGGCGCCGCGCTCGCGCACCGCTTTTGCCGTGCCCTGCGGGATGACGCCAAGCTTTTCCTGCGCCTCGCAGGCATAGACCTCGATGTCGAGCTGGATGCGGAAATAGTTCTCCGGCTCCCAGATCTTGGCCATTTGCGGGCGGCTGTAGCGTGGGATCATGATCGGCTCATTTCACCCGGCAAAAACGCACCGGGCTCGACAGCGCGACAATCCCGCCGCAGGGCGCCGCAAGGCACTTGTCGAGCACGGCCCGTTTCGAAAGTTTCCAGATCTGCACACACACCCGGCCTAGGGATGATCGGCCGACTGCAACGGCTGTGTCGCCCGGAACAGAAATGCCTCGATAACCAAAAACGCCACGACCGGGACCGCGGCTCCGACAAAGCTGCCAATTTCAAAACCGATACGACCCGCTACATAGAGCAGGACAATCATGCTGAGCGCCATACCCGGTGCGCCCAGACCCCGCATTGCGGCGCTCCGGTGATAGCCGATCCAAAAGGCAAAACGCGTCAGGATCCAAACGACAGTTGTCGCCAGGACCGCCCGCATCGCCGAGCCGTCCGGAGAATAGGCGGCAAGACCAAAAAGCCCAGTAGTAAACACAAAGATTTGTTCCAATGTGTTTTGCAGATAGCGCTGATTGACTTGCAGCCGCCGCGTTTCGAAGCCGGAGAGCGGATCAAACCCGGGCGAGAACAGCCGCTCATGAGCCACCGCATCCACGCCCGTGACGAGGCAGAACAAAACGGCAAGGCAGCAGCATTTCAAAGTAAAGAGCATTCTGCTGCCGAGGCTATCCATGCCCGTCAGAGGCGGCACGAGATAGGCGATTGCAAGCCAGAGCGAGAGCGCGACCGGCATCGCCGCCGCGATCGCAATCATGCCGGTGCGCCGCTGTCTTATAAAGCCGCCTTTTGCCGCATCTGCCTCATTCATGCCGGTAATATACAGCAAGCCACGCGGCTTGCGAGGGATGCAAAACCTCCGATTATGGCGAACCCTCGATCTTCTGTATGTCGCGAGTAATACAGTCGTGCATCGCGTCGACCGGGCTCTGGCCAGAGGCCGAAGAAGACGAGGAGGAGGTGGATGGCGATGACAAACCCCCATTGGGATTGTTCGCCACCGCCGCTTCCTTCGCCCTTTGATCCGCGGCCTCGCGATCGGCGGCGGCTCGGCGGTCGGTTGCCGCCTGGGCGTCACGTTGCTGAGACGTATTCATCACGCAATTGGCAAAGGCCTCGGTCCCGGGGTAAAGCCGCATAGGTTCTGATCCATGGCCCTCTCCTCTTCCGGGCTAACACAGCCGGCCAACAGACCGATTGCTGCGAGCGAGGACAGACAAATAAACGAGCCTTATCGGGGCCGCCCCCTGAAATGCACTGATGTGTAACAGCTCTAGTAGATTATCCGGCAGCTAGCCATCGGATTTAGACCGTGACGACGCCTCGCTGTCTGGATCATAGCCGAGCCGGGTGAGTGCCGTGAGCATATGTGGCCGCACCCGGGCGGTAACCTCTAGCGGCGGACGGTTGGGATAAAGCGGCAACCCCACCGAGCGGGCGTAGAGCTGAAGCCCCTCCCCGCTTTGTCGATCCCCGTAAATGCGGTCGCCGACGACCGGGCAGCCAAGCGCTGCGCAATGGACGCGCAGCTGATGCGTCCGGCCGGTGCGCGGCCGCAGCTCAAGCCAAGAGCGGTCACCGTCGGCGCCGAGCAGCCGGTATTCGGTGACCGC
>Ga0306922_10005433_pt1 | contig 12176 bp, 9 predicted proteins | sample sta12Cox44000082_FD_203758 | JGI IMG/M metagenome (GOLD analysis project Ga0306922, IMG submission 203758) | Lab enrichment of tropical soil microbial communities from Luquillo Experimental Forest, Puerto Rico - statoxic.12C.oxic.44.000.082 (v2)... | ecosystem: Environmental > Terrestrial > Soil... | reverse complement strand
GAGGATTTGCGGGGTAACGGTGCTACGTCCCGCGGCGCTTCCTGTGCTCGTTGCGATCGGTGTATTTTGCAGTTCCTGGAAGGTGTCCAAACGATACTGCGGGGTTTGCACCGCGATGTTGTAACTGACGCCATTCTTTGGATCCAGCCAGAAGTTGGGCGCGGTCTGGAAGCTCGACGAAAGGGAAATCAAAAGGTTCTGCGCAACATCGCGGGCCTGCAATCCTACGTACTGCGCGCGTGTCCGATCGATATCCAGAAACAGTGTGGGTTCGTCGAATTGCTGCTGCACGTGGACGTCCACCGCTCCGGGAATGTGCTCGATCTGGTTGGCGAGTTTTTGCGCGACCGCGTAGTTGCCGGGCTGATTCATGCCGATGAACTGCACATCGATGGGTGCCGGCGTTCCAAAATTTAGAATCTGCGTCACGATGTCCGCGGGTTGGAAGAAAAACTGCACTCCGGGATATTCTTTCGGAAGCCGCTTCCGTAAATCGTCGATGTAGGCACCGGTTGGCTTGCCGTGCTCCGGTTTCAATTGCACCAGAATTTCGCCGTCCGCCGTTCCAATCGTTCCCGAATTGCTGTAGGTCAGGTTGATACCCGAATACGGCAGGCCCATGTTGTCGAGTACCGTGACCAAATCCTTTTCGGGGATGGTCTCCCGTATTGTCTGATTAAGCTCCCCGGCCAAGCGAGCGGTCTCCTCGATCCGTAACCCGGTCTTCGCCCGGATGTGCAAGCGAATCTGTCCGGCGTCCACGGTGGGAAAGAAATCCCGTCCGAGCACAAAGACCAGCCCGACCGAAAGCACGCAAAACGTCAGGAAGCATGCCGCGAACAGCCAGGCATGTTGCAACGCGGTCATTAGCGTTTTCCGATAGCCTTCGCGAATACGTTCGAAGTTGTGCTCGAATTTCTGCTGATAGCGGCGGAAGAAACCTATCTTCTCGCCCCGGTGCTCCGCGGCATTATATTCATCTTCGGCACTCAACAAGTACATGGCCATCGTCGGCACAATCGTGCGCGACCACATGTACGACGCCAGCATCGCGAAGATCACCGCTTCCGCCAGCGGCACGAACAGATACTTCGCGACTCCCGACAGGAAAAACATCGGAATAAACACGATGCAGATGCACAGCGTCGAAACGAACGCGGGTACGGCAATCTGTTGCGCGCCATCCAGAATGGCCTGCACCGTTTCCTTGCCCATCGCCAGGTTGCGGTTGATGTTCTCGATCTCGACGGTGGCGTCATCGACCAGGATACCCACGGCCAGCGCCAACCCGCCGAGAGTCATGATGTTCATGGTTTCGCCCAGCGCGCTCAGGCACAGCACGCTCACCAAAATAGAGAGTGGAATGGAGATGGCGATGATCAGCGTGCTTTTCCAATTGCCCAGGAACAGCAAAATCATGATGGCCGTGAGGCAGGCCGCGATCAGGGCCTCGCGCAATACACCCTGTATTGCTGCCCGGACGAAAATCGATTGGTCGAAGAAGGTAGTCATCTTCAACGACTCCGGCAGCGACGGCGCGTAGTCCTTCAACACCTGTTTCACGCGGTCCACAATGGCCAGCGTCGAGTTGTTGCCTGTTTTGTACACGCTCATCAGCACGCCGCGCCGTCCGTTTTGCACCACCACGTTGGTCTGCGGGGAGAATCCGTCACGCACGTGCGCCACGTCGCGCAAATAAATGGTCGAGCCATTGACCGTTTTCACCGGCAGGTTATTCAGTTGCTGTACGCTCGTCGGACTCGCGTTCATTTCCACGTTGTATTCGAGCGCCCCCATCTTCGCCGTGCCGGTGGGCAAGATCAGGTTCTGTGCATTCACCGCGTTAACAATGTCTATCGGTGAAAGGCCTTTCGCCTGCAGCGTATTCGGGTCAATATCCACGGAAACCAGGCGGATCTTGCCGCCGTAGGGAAATGGCATGGACGCGCCGGGTACCGTCGAGATTTGCGTGCGAATAAAGTTGTTTCCGTAGTCGAAAAGTTGCTGCTCGCTCAGACTGTCGCTGGTCAGCCCGATCTGAATCACCGGCACCGTCGATGCGGAATAGATAATGACCAGAGGAGGGGTCGTTCCCGGTGGCAAGGTTCTCAGAAAGGTCTGCGAAATCGCCGTTACCTGAGCCAAGGCCGTCTCGATATTTGCGCCCGGGTGGAAGTAAATTTTGACGATGGCGATGCCGTTCAACGATTGCGATTCGACGTGCTCGATATCGTTGACCAGCACCATGATTCCGCGTTCGACGTTCGACGTGATGCGCCTCTCCATTTCCTGGGGGGCCAATCCGGTGTAGGTCCACACTTGCGCGATCACCGGGATGTTGATGTCCGGGAAAATATCCGTAGGCGTTCGCGGTACCACTACGAAAGCCAACAGAACGATGACCATCGCCATGACGATAAACGTGTATGGCCTGGAGAGGGCTAATCGGACGATCCACATAGTCTCAGTAAATGCCTTTGATTTAGGGCAGTGCGTGGCGAGCCGCGGCAACTCGCGCACGTTTTTCTTCCCAGTGTAAGGTCTCTTATTAGACTACTAGCGCGGGCGATTTAGGTACATAAGTGCAGCCCTAGGTCGGGCCTAAGCCGTGAGGTCACAATCCAAAATGGCTCGCTTCTCGTCCACATGCGAGCGGTCGCCTTACTTGTGGGTCATCGTGAACACGCCGTCCCAGTCTGGCAGCGGTTCTTCGGCCAAATACTCCTGGCAACGTCGAAGGTACAGCGTGGAGGGTCCGTCATCGCCCCAACGTTCAAGAATGGCCTGAAAGCCGGCTTGCGACTCGGCCCATTGGCGCTGTCGGTACCATCCCCGCGCTTCGTTGAATTGCCGCACTTGCTCCTGGACCTCGCCGAGCGTGCCATTTTCCCGCAGGTCCGAATATCGCGCGACCAGTTCATAAATCGTGACCGGTTGCAACTTGCCCTTCACCCGGATCAAATCCAATTCCCGGAAGACAAATCCGGAATCCTTCGCCGCGGCATGGGTCGATTCGTTCACGAGGATGTGCGTGCCGTATTCTTTGTTAAGTCCCTCGAGCCGCGACGAGAGGTTCACCGCGTCTCCCAACGCGGTGTAACCGTAGCGCAATTCCGAGCCCATGTTTCCGACGCTCGCCACGCCGGAATTCAATCCAATCCCGACGTCCAGCGCGGGTTTGCCTTCGGCAGCCCACTTCTTCCGCAGTTCCCGCATATGTTTCATCATTTCCAGCGCTGCGAGGCACGCTTGCACCGCATGCTGCGAATCTTCGTAGGGCGCACCCCAGAAGGCCATGACGGCGTCCCCGATATATTTGTCCAGTGTGCCGCGGGTGTTGAAGACGATGCGCGTCATGTCCGACAAATAACCGTTCAAAAACAGTGCGAGTTCCTGGGCGTCGAGTTTCTCGGAAATCGTGGTGAATCCTCGAATATCGCTGAACATCACGGTGATCTCCGTCTTGCGCGGTTCCACCAATTGCGGATTGAGCAAAAGCCGTCGAATCACCTCCGGGCTCAAATATTGACCAAATGCACTGCGCACCTTGCGCTTCTCTTTTTCCTCCACGAGGGCACGGTAGAGCGACACCGCCATGACGTTGGCCGTCAGCGTGCCGGCAGGCAGGGTAAAATTCAGCCACCACCCGCGCAGAAACGCGGAATACGACAAAGCCGCGAAAGGAATCAGCAGTGCCAGGCCAAACCACATCCAGCGCGGTGAAACCAGCGCCAGCGCAAATCCCAGCGGCAAGCCAAATGCAAAAATCAGGAGCAAATCGAGCAGGATCTGATGCGCCCCGCGCACCAGAAATCCGCCATTCAACATGTTGTCGATGACGTTTGCATGGACTTCCATACCGGGGTAATCGATTCCCCCGAACGGCGGGGTGCGCAAATCGCCGATACCCGTTGCGGACGCTCCCACCAGCACAATTTTGTCTTTAAAAGCTCCGGGCACGAACTGACGTTGCACCACGTCGGCCAACGAATAGTAAGGATAGGTTCCGCGCGGACCGCGGTAGTTGATAATCGTCCGCCCCAAATAATCCGGGCGCACCGTCAGGCGGTCGCCAAATTGCAAGCTGGCGATTCCCGCGGGTCCGTAGTTCACGGTGATCTGGTCGGTTTTCAGCCCGAGATACAACCGCAGCGTCTGCACTTCGAGCGAGCCATACAGATCGATGTCGTCCGCTCGGTTCGACCGTCCGAAGGGAAGCAGCAGCAGGGAACGCCGCAGCACGCCGTCGGCGTCCGAAGAAATGTTAAAAAAACCGATGGCCGTTTTTTCGTTGTTTTCCGGCGGCGCCAGTTCCGGAATGTTCGCGACCGTCGCGGTGTAGAGCGTGCCCTCGAACTGATAGCTGTTTAGCAGTGACGCAAAATCTGCCTGGCCCGATGAGGGGTTCAGAGCGACGCGGTTCAGGGCATACCACTGGACCATCTCGGCATACTTGTCCAGTACCGCGCCATCAATCCCGCGCACTTCCTGCGGCTCCAGGAAGAAGTTTCCCAAAACCACCGGACCGAAGCGACGGAGCGCCGTCGCGAATTGCGCATCGGAATCAAATTCCGTCACCAGTCCACTGACTTCTGACGCGAGCTTGGGGTCAGGCGCGTGGCCCGCTTTCTTGTCCGCCTCCAGTCGCGCCCACAGTGCACTTACCGGCGCGGCGGTCTGATCCGGCTTGTCAAAGGTGACATCAAACGCCGCAACCTGCGCTCCGTCCTCGTGCAGGGCATCCAGCATTTGACCGAAGTATTTTCGCGGAAACGGCCATTTGCCGAAAATTTCCTGAGACCGCTGATCGATGGCCACAATCACAATGCGCGAATCGGGCGGCGTGTAGCGCGCCGGACGGTAGCGGAAGCGTGTGTCCAACGTGTCGTACTCGAATCGTTTCAGGAAATCGAACAGCGGCGTGCTTCGATCGCCGAGGAAAGTAAAAAGATAGACCGTCAGAGCGATCAAAGTGATGCCGAAGCTAATCAGGAAGGAAGCGCGATGCTGCCACCATTCGGAAAGCAACACGCGGAGGCGAAAGGAAGCCTCTTCCCGCGACGCTCCTGGTACGGCGTTGGAATTGGCCATGGAAAGTCTGGTCGGCTACTCGCGAAAAACAAAATTCATGCGGATGCCGCAGACTTCGATCAAATCGCCGTCGTTCAGGCGCACCGGTCCTTGAATCGGCGAACCGTTTACCGTCGGGATCTTCGCGCCGGTTCCCAGATAATAGCCGTCGTCGCGCTGGTTGATTTGCGCAGCGACTTGCGGCTTAAACCATCCGCGCAAGCGAATGGTAGCCATCGGCGATTTTCCGATGACCGTCAACTTGTTGGTGAGGACATATTCTTTTTGCCCGACTCGCCCGCTCAGAACAATCAGCGTCGGCATCTTCAGCCGGGCAGGAGAAAATTGCGAACGCTCGCCCATCGCGGCGGCCTGCTGCAGCATCTCGCGCCGCGCCTTGGTATCGAGCACCATGGTTTCATTGATTTTCGGAGCGGCGGTCTTCTTACCGCTGTCCCACGGGATGACGCTATCCGCGCTAGCGTCCACCTTAATATGGTGCTTGCCGATCCAGATGGAGTCACCGTCGTGCAGCGTGGCGCGCTCCACGCGAAGATCGTTCACGAACGTGCCGTTCAGGCTATCGAGGTCCTCCACGACCAGGCGGCTGCCTTCGTAATAGACGCGGGCGTGATGATTCGACACCGCCAGGTTGTCCACGGGAAGATCATTGTCCGGCGAACGTCCAATGGTGACCGGCCGGCCTCCGATTGGAACTTCTTTCACCAGTTTGTTTTCAAACATCAGGCTGAGCTTCGCCATTCGCTGTTCCTCCCGGGAGCTATCCCTTACTACCCGAGTCTCGGCGTAACCAGGAAAACCAACTCTTCGATTCGTCTTGTACCCGCGCGACCACCACCGTCACGTTGTCGAGTCCGCCGCGTTCGTTCGCCAGATCCACCAGTTTTTGTGCGGCCGCGACCGGATCCGTTTCTGCCTGCAAGGTACCCGCAATCTCCGGTTCCGTAACCATTCGTGTCAGACCATCCGAACAAAACAGCAGGACATCGCGCGGAATCAGATCGATTTCTTCGACGTCCACATCCACTTCCGGATGCGCCCCGAGGGCCCGCAACAACACGCTCTGCATATCGCTTTCTTCAGCTTGTTGCGGCGTCAAAATTCCCCGGCGGACTTGCTCTGCGACCAGCGAATGATCGCTGCTGAGCTGTTGCAGGCTGCCCGTGCGCAGTAAATACGCGCGGCTGTCCCCGACGTGCGCCAAACTCAACTTGTTGCCGTTCACCCATCCCGCGGTTAGCGTCGCGCCCATACCGCGTTGCTCGGGATGCTCTTGCGCGGATTGATAAATCGCAAAATTTGCCTGAAACACCGCATTCTGCAGCTTCTTCGTCTGCGGGCCCCAACTCTCGAGCGCGCTTCCGTGCAGCGTCACGCCTTCGTCTTTGGCTTCGCTCGGTTCCGCGCAATACTTCGCGATGGTGTCCACGGCCATGGCGCTGGCGACTTCTCCGTGCGCTTCCCCGCCCATTCCGTCTGACAAGATAAAAAGGTTTTGTGCCTCGACGATCCGGAACGAGTCCTCGTTATTGGTGCGCACGCGCCCAAGGTCGCTCACACCACCGCTGACGATCTGCACGACGTCTCCTTCCAAGCTTTTCGTGAGCACCCGCAGCCCCCCTGGCGTGTACACCCCGACCTACTGCTTCTTATCCACGCTAGCAGACGCTTGTGCACCATGAAAGGCTTTGCGCCCAAGTGATTAACGACTCCTTGGCAAAAACCGCAAGGCCGGACTGGCCGAACGGCCAGTGGGAAAGAATACCCGAAAAGGTAGGAATCCCGCAGCATTCTAGGCACTTACCTCCGTCGGGGGCTGCCCTTCTGCCATTCCGAAATCTCCACTACAATCGCTGTGTGCGCCGGCTCTGCCCCCTGCCCGTCCAAGCTACCTGTTTTTTGGCTCTCTCGCTGTTCGCCGCGACTTTGTGCGCTGGGCAGCATGCCCCGCCGGCCTCGGGAGCACGCGTACTGCTGATGCCGAAGAAGTTGATAACCGGGGAGCGCGCAACCCTCGCGGTACTCGACGGGAACGGCCGGCTCACGCCGGGCGTGGACGTGAAATTCTCCGACGGCGAGAAGGTCACCACCGACATCACGGGCCGGGCACTTTTCGTGGCGCCGCTCAATCCCGGCACCCTCACCGGGGCAATCGCGGGCCGCAGCGGACGCGTGTCGAGCACGATTCTCTCTTCGGCGGGACTCTCCTCATCGGTACACGCGGTCACCGCAGCGCCGCGCATCGCGTCGATGACGGACCGGTTCGCGCTCGACGGCGAAGGTTTTTGTGGCGATGCGGATGCGAATCACGTCATGGTGGGCGGCCTGGCGGGATTGGTGCTGGCTTCGTCGCCAGCTTCGCTTATCGTGTTGCCTCCGGCAGATCTGGAACCCGGGCCGGCGCAAATCAAAGTGAGTTGCGGGCAAAAGAATGCCGACCCGTTCGTGATTGTGTTCGTGAGCCTGGAACTGGAAGCGAAGAGTGGCTCGCTCACGCCCGGGGAACACCGCAGTCTGGTGGTGCGCGTTCGCGGCAGCACGGACAAAATTAATCTCGAGGCCCGTAATTTGTCCGCGTCGGTTGCCGATTTGCGCGGGGGGGCAACCGTGCGTGCGACTTCGAGCGGCGGCGACGACAACGTTGCGAAGTTTGAAGTGGTGGGCAAGGCGCGCGGCAATTTCACCATCGCAATTCGGCTCCTAGCGCCACTCGCTGGGGTGCAACCGTAAGAGACCTGCGCGAAATGGCCGGTCGCGAAAAGTACAGGAATTCCCGGCCTCTTCGGAATGAGGTGCGTCGATCTTACAAGTGGGTCAGGCTCCTTTTTTGGCGGCGGCGGGCGGAGAAGGAAGCGCCAGGGTGCCTTGGGGATCGTCGCTGACCGGCAGGCTGGTATCGCCTGTGGCTAATAGGCTGTCCAGGGTGTTGGAGGCTTTATCGAAGCGCTTGTCGGCTTCGGTATAGCAGCCTTGGGCATTTTTCAGGTGCGTGCCGAGACGCTCGAATTGTTCGCTGAACGTGTCCATCTGCTTGCGCATGCCGGTGAGATTGGCGGCAAGGCGCTTGGCGTTTTCTTCGATTTGCATCCCCCGCAGGCCCATGGCGATGACGGAAAGGTGCGCGTAGAGCGTATTCGGGGAGACCGGGATGATCTGCTTGGTGCGGCAGTAAGCGTCGACGGGCAGGCCGCGGGAATCGTTGCTGCGCAGTAATTCGTAATAGACGGCTTCGCTCGGCACGAACATGAGCGCCAGGTCGAGCGTGTCTTCGTCCGGGACAATATATTTTTTGGCGATGGAATCCGCGTGGAGCTTCACGGCACTGACGAAGCGTTTGCGCGCCTCTTCGCCTTCGGCCTCGATTTGCTGGAAGGCGTCGAGCGGAAATTTGGAGTCGATCGCCATGAGCTTGCGGTCGCGCAGGTGAATGACCGCATCGGCCGCCTCGCCGCTGCGGAAGCGATATTGCTTGGAGTATTGGGAGGGAGCGAGAGAATCTTCGAGTAGGCGCTCGAGAGTGGTTTCACCGAAGTTACCGCGAGTTTTCGTGCCGCCAAGGATGTTCTCGAGTTTGTGGGCGGTCTCGTGCATTTGTTGTCCGGCTTGTTGCACTTCGCCGAGTTGTTTCTGGATCTGGTTAATCTGCTCGCGCGTGTTTTTCAGCTCGTTGGACATGGCGGTTTGCGCTTGCGAGGTGATCTGCGAGGTGATTTCGGCGGAGTCGCGGACACCTTTTTGTAGCGCACCGGTAATGGCCTCGAGACGTGAAGCGACGGTTTCGGCCATGGCTTTCAGGGAGCCGGAGGATTGCGCTTGCACGGTGGACAGGTTTAATAAATCGTGGCGCAGCTCGTTCATTTGGGTTTCGAGCGCATCACTTTTCTTCTGGTCCTGGGTGTTCTGCACCAGCACCCAGATCACCAGGCCGAGCAGGGCCAAAGCAAAAACGGCAGCGGCAATCCAAAGAGGATCCATGGCTTCTCCCCGGTTCACGGCAAACGGTCGTCCCACTTTAGCGCGAGCAGGCGCGAAAGAGAAGCGAAGGGTGGGGAGGGGCCACCCTCCGGGGTGCACTTCGCCGCGAATTCCGTAATTCTATGAAAATAGGGCATATACCTTCTTTGTCGGTAGTACGTACCGAGAATTGTGATATCGAGTGGAAAGGGAGAGCGGGCAAAGTGAGTACAGCCGCCTGGGCTTCGTGCCCGAGAATCGGTCGCCAAGGCGCCTTGGCATTCTGGGCGAGGAGGGGAAGGGAGGCTTGGCTCGCGGAGTTTGCCAAGTTTTGAGAACGGGTGCGAAAGGTGGTGAGTCGGGTCAGCAAAGCAGCGTTGCGCACGATGCGGGACGAGTGAAGCCCTGGAACGGGCGCGGAACCATGCAATTGAGGCTCAGGACGCTACGGCGCGGGACCTAACCCGAACGACTCGATGCGAGTCTCAATCCCTGAGATCTACAAACCTCGCCCGAGTCAGCCGTAGAATGAGGGTAAAAATCATCGCCGTCGAAACGCCGAACATCATAATTCCGTTTGCCGCTTCGAGGGGTCCCAGCAATCTCCATTTCGGCGACATGATCAGGTCACCATAGCCAAGGGTTGTGTAGTTGACCGCGGAGTGATAGTACGCAATTCCGAACTCGTGGAATTCTCCGCAGATCATAAAGGCTGCCGCCCACAAGGCGATCTCGATGAGGTGTGCCACCAGCGAGAATAAGATTATCAACGCAACGATTATAAAATCGCTCCAGAAGCTAACTCCCGCTAGACCAAGCCTGGTCTCGCGGCGAACAATGGTAACCGTCGTACCTAAAGGCAGCACGTGGACAAAAATCGTACATGTGAAGGTAATTACGCCCACCGCCAACGGGATCAATATGGGGATTCGATGAATTTGTGTCACCCTTCCGCCGCCAGAACGGCAGCCGAATGTTTTCTCCAGCCGGGGGCAACTTTAGTTGCTCCTCCTTGGGATTGGATGTTTGAGTTGGCCTTTGGACGCAGTTATGGCAACCACTGTGTAAAGGCGACCAGACCGTCCCCGCAGCGGTTCAGCCGTCTTCGCACCGCGCGACACCACATTATTTTTCCCGCCAGATTACTTTCACTCCCAATATCTCCTGAATCTGCTTTAGCTCGACCTCGATCGCGAGCAACTCCGAGCGCAGGTCTCTTAAACGGTTGCGAAGCTGGCGCGATTCTTTCTTGAGGTTGGAGGCTGCTTTGAGGCGAGTCAGCAAAGCAGCCTTGAGTTCACTTTGAGTGAGATGACTGAATTGCGTGGAGGGCATGGCGGTCAGGCGAAGTTATTAATCCTGCGCTGAAAAGGGGAGTGCGAATGCGAGAACAAAACCGAAACCGACCAATACTTTCTTCATGGCTCATCCTCACGTTACTAGACGTCTGAAGCCGAGAAAAAGATATACGGTTGACCGTGGCGGCGCGGAGCGGCTGGATAATATCCCTTCAATTTGTAATGTTCCAGCGGAACGATGCCCGCCACACGATTCGGGAAAGCGGAACCGTCTTCCCCTTTTCCGCCCGCCCGCAAGGAACGAGGAATCCGGGATAAAGCGCTCGCCGTCGAGCGGGTGCTAGGCTCCCGTCGATTGACTCGAGGAGCTTTTGGGGATCGTCACTTCGCGCTTCGGCCGATTCGTCCCTTGCGGTACCTCGCTCTAGCGAAGACCCTCTTCCGTGCACGTTGGTGCGCGCGCATTTGACGCAACCCGTCCCTTCTTTTTCCAACACGACCGCGCGTCGTTTGATCAATTCCCACAAGACTTGCTTTTCACTCTTCTCCTGCTTCCCTCCTGACGCGATATTATGCCGCCACGCGACGGGAGGACCGTCAATGGGTGACCCCGTCAAAGTGAACCTGCACTCCCGCAGGATCCTCGGACCCACCAACAAGGGCGCGGTCGTCGACGCGGACGGCGACACGAGATACGATGTGCCTAGAGACGCCGACGTGCGCCCAGCGCTGTTGAACGCAAGGTGTGACATGAAATTGATACGGGCGGCCCAGATCGTTTTAGTGATGCTTTGCGTGTTTTTGACGGCCCCGCTGACCCGAAACCAAGAGTTCTCGCGAAGAGACGGCAATTGGTGGAGGGGGATCAATCGCGTGGACAAAGCGTACTACTTGGCAGGCTTTATCGATGGCCTCGAGCTTGGAAATAGATGGTCGCTCGTCGAGATCGCCAAGAATGACAAAGCTAACAAGGAAGATTCGCAGCGGGTCACGCCTGCATTTTCTAGCCAGCGCAACAAGTATCTGGCGAATGTGACGCACATCCAATTATCGGACGGACTGGATGCCTTCTATGGGGACGCCACAAATCGCACAATCCTGTTGCACGACGCTGTGTGGTTGGTTCTGAATCAAATTGCCGGCACACCTGAAGCAGAGATGCAGGCGCTGATTGAAAGCTTTCGAAAGAGTGCGGCCACGGAATGAGGAACGGCAAACCGCTCGCGGATGCCCTGCGGTTCCGGGTCACCCGAGGCTTTCGGCACAATCGGCAGTTCCTCATTCGACCAAATTTCGCAATTCGGGATAGCGGCGCTGGATACAAAGGTAATTCCTGAACTGAAAATCCTTCATTCTCCAATCGTAATCCGCAAAGTCCACATAATTCGGAAGGATACGGCCAATCCAATATAGGTCACCCAGCATAGAGAAATAATCCTTCAGAAGGAACCGAGTTTGAATTGAAAATGCTCGATATTCGAACTGAATTGCACGTTACGCGACCCCGCTCGATAAGACCGTGCAATCCGCGCAGCGCTAGATATTCCGCGCCCTCGAGGTCTAATTTCAGGAAGTCGATCGAATCCGGTGATCCTCGCAAATTGCCGAGAGGGTCGTCGTTTGTGCGACGAACGGGATCGACGGCAGGGTCTCGTGGCGCGGAATATCGCAGGTGAGATCGGCTGAGTCCGGGGAAAAATACATCGCCTGCGAGCCGACACGGTCTGAAAGACCGATGCCGTGAATCGTAAGCCGGCCGCGGTCAGGATGCTCATCCGCTTTCGCGCTGAGTCTCTTGACCGTTTCGGGAGCCACTTCAAATGCATCAATGTG
>Ga0306922_10005428_pt1 | contig 12182 bp, 6 predicted proteins | sample sta12Cox44000082_FD_203758 | JGI IMG/M metagenome (GOLD analysis project Ga0306922, IMG submission 203758) | Lab enrichment of tropical soil microbial communities from Luquillo Experimental Forest, Puerto Rico - statoxic.12C.oxic.44.000.082 (v2)... | ecosystem: Environmental > Terrestrial > Soil... | reverse complement strand
CGTTTCATGCCCTACCCAGGCTCCTCGGAAGAACCACTGCGATCGACCCTCATTACGAGTCTTGCCGCAGCGCCTGATGGCGGTCTTTGGATCGGATTTATTTTCGGGGGCGGCAGCTTCCTCAAAGGTGGACATGTCAGGAACTACGTAGCGGGTGACAGTCTCCCGGACGGTAGCGTGGTGCAGTTTGCCTGGGATAGGGACGGCTCTCTGTGGGCCTGCGTGCGAGGGGGACTGGCTCATTTTGACGGCGAACGGTGGGAAAAGGTCCCGGTCGAGACCAAGGTCTACTGCCGCGGAGTACTGGTCGACCGGCGAGGAACCCTCTGGGTCGCAACTGAGGATGCGCTTCTCGCTCGGGTCGCCGGCGAGAGACGCTTCCGTGAAGTTGAACGATTGGAATTCGGACAGTTGGGCGGGCCGGCTCTTGCAGAGGCACCGGATGGCAAGATCTGGGCTACCGCCTATAAAGCCCAGAAGTTGATCCGTATTGATCGGCCTGCGGCCCTGCAGGGAGGCGTGGCCGTTACTGTTAGTGGCTTCGCCGACCAAAGGATGGGAGCCCTGGCGTTCGATGAGGAGGGAAACCTGTGGACCACCCCCAGCGGTGTAAGGGAAGCGAAAAAAGTGCTTCTCCGCGTGCCCGCTCGAGAACTCGGTCGCGAAGGCGAGCGCCAGGTCACGGTCACTCCGGACATCTTTTCGGACTCGGACGGCCTATCAGGTGATGTGTATGCCAGTCTGAAGGACCGCGAGGGAAATGTCTGGCTCGGCACCGCCAAGGGCTTGGACCGCTTCAGCCAGAGTAATGTCATGCGTGGTCCGGCGTCTTGCGGCAGCCCTGCGCTTGCTGCGGGAGATGCCGGTGCTCTGTGGCTCGCATGCCCCGACGTGCCTGCCGCGACCAGCGAGCTGCGTGACGGCGCGGTGGTGAGTGAACAAAAAACGCCGGCTTTTTACGTGGCGTATCGTGATCCGGGGGGCAATGTGTGGTTTGGTGGATCAAGCGAGCTCGGACATATCGAGCGCGGTCGGGTCGTGCTCACACCGCTGCCACCGCAGTTGAGCGGAACCGCGGTTCAAGCTCTGGTACGCGATCGGAGCGGTGCGATGTGGGTGTCCGTAGTCGCCAAGGGATTATTTCGTTACCTCGACGGCAAGTGGTCCGAGTACGGTGACAGCGCTCTGCCACGAAGATACCCGGTTGTGGAGGTGGCGGATGACAGTGGCACCCTATGGTTCGGTTACCCTGACAGCCGTATCGCACGCCTGAAGGGTGGATTCGTGCAACTGTTCGATAGATCCCACGGCTTAGAGGTAGGTAATGTCCAATCGATTCTGGCGAAAGGCGAGGACGTCTGGGCGGGAGGAGAACTCGGCCTGGCCCATCTCCACCATGGGCACTTCGTGCCGATTCACCGAACATCGGGGGCTCCATTCAGGGGAATCTCCGGCATCGTCCAGGCGCGCAGCGGCGACCTCTGGCTGAACGGGATCGATGGCATCGTCCGCGTGCCCCGGGAGGAAATCGGTCACGTCAATCTCGATCCGGCATATCCCGTTCGGTGCGACATTTTCAACTACCTGGACGGAGTATCTGGCACCGCAACCCAGTTTCGTCCTCAGCCTTCTGCAATCGAAACGAGCGACGGTCGCGTGTGGTTCTCGATGAGCGGAGGAGTCGTTTCGATCGACGTGGCTCATCTCGCTCGCAACACGCTTCCACCACCAGTCACGATCTGGTCCCTCACCGCGGGTCACAGGCAGTTCGCCGACTTGGGTAGCGAACTCAGGCTTCCCATCCACACCGGCAATCTGCAGATCGACTATAGTGCCGGCAGCTTGACCGTGCCGGAGCGAGTCCGATTTCGCTACAAGCTCGAGGGCTCCGATCGCGAGTGGCAGGATGTTGGAACACGGCGCGAAGCTCTCTATAACAATCTCGGTCCGGGCCGTTACACGTTCCGTGTCATCGCTGCCAACAATGATGGAGTGTGGAACACGAGGGGCGCATCCGTTGAGTTTACGATTCCTCCGGCTTTCTACCAGACCCGTTGGTTCTATGCGTTGTGTGCGCTTGCGTGCGTCGCGCTCTTCACCGGCCTCTACAGAGTGCGCATGCGGCAGGTCGCAGCTCAAGTCCGTGGCCGACTCGAAGCGCGTCTTGCCGAGCGTGAGCGGATCGCGCGTGAGCTGCACGACACGCTGCTACAGGGCGTGCAGGGCCTCATGTTTCGTCTTCACGCTGTCCGTGAGCTGCTGCCGGGACGCCCCGAGGAAGCAGCGCAAGCATTGAAGGGCGCACTGCAGTGCGGCGATCAGGCCATCGCGGAAGGACGCGCCGCCGTTCAGGACCTGCGCGCCACGACCCTCGCGCAGGGCGATCTGACCGAGGCGCTCATGGCCCTCGGACCAGAGCTGTTGCCGGAGGGTCTCACGCAACGGCCTTCGTATCACGTGCTCGTGGAAGGTAAACCTCGGCCGCTCATGCCGCTGGTGCGAGATGAGAGCTATCGCATCGCACGCGAGGCGGTGCGCAATGCCGTGCAACACGCACGTGCCCGACGGATCGAGGTGGAGCTCGTGTATGGCGAAAAGAGTTTCTGTCTGCGGATCCGCGATGATGGCATCGGTGTTGACGCCAGGGTTCTCGAGGCCTCACGGCGCGGTGGACACTGGGGCATCTCGGGCATGCACGAGCGCGCGGAGAGTTTCGGAGCGCACCTCGAAATGTGGAGCGAGCATGGTGCGGGCACTGAGCTACTGCTGGAAATCCCCGCAACGACCGCATACGGGCGAGGCACCGTGCGCGCTACCGCTGCGATGCGACACCCGGAGTAGAGGTGATGAAGAGCAGCACCGGTCTCATTCGCATCCTGGCAGTGGATGACCATCCGCTGCTGCGCGCCGGTATCGCGGCGCTCATCGGCACGCAGAGCGACATGGCACTGGTGGCCGAGGCGTCCACGGGGCGCGGAGCCATCGAGACGTTTCGGGCGGTGCGACCCGATATCACGCTTCTCGACCTGCAGATGCCGGAGATGAGCGGCATCGATGCCCTGATCGCTATCCGCAGCGAGTGGCCGTCTGCGAAGGTGATCGTGCTCACCACGTACGGCGGGGATGCCCTTGCAGAGCGCGCTTTGAAAGCCGGTGCGCAGGCCTACGTGCTCAAGGCCTTGGTCGGGGCAGAGCTCCTGGAAACCATCCGCGCCGTACACACCGGACACAAGAGGATTCATCCAACCGTGGCCGCGCAGCTCGCGAGTCATCTCGGTGAAGAGACCCTTTCGAGCCGGGAAGTGCAGGTGCTGACGCTAGTCGCGGCTGGTAACTCCAACAAGGCCATCGCAGCGCACCTCGTGATCTCGGAAGACACGGCAAAGGCTCATGTGGCCAGCATCATCGCCAAGCTCGGCGCTAATGATCGTACGCATGCGGTCACTCTGGCCCGCGAGCGAGGAATCCTTCCTCCGTGACGGCGACCGAGCGTTACCCAAATGGGTAATCCGTCGCTGCCCTGATCGGCCGTACTGCGTGAGGATCAGCCCCCGGTAACGTGCTGGGCACATCATGCAGCGCCTATTCTCGACATTTCCCGGGGGCTGGCCAGGGCGTGGGCTCGTGCTGCTGCGAATTGCGGCAGCCGCGCCCTTGTTGCTTGCGGCACTCCCGCTGTTCTTCGACGACTACGCCGGGATGGGCGTTCCGTTGAGACTGATAGGAACCGCTAGCGGAGTTTTGCTGCTGCTCGGACTTGGAACGCCAATCGCCGCAGCCCTGCAGATGGCCATCGAGGGATGGTTGGCATTTGCCGGAGGGACGTTCAACCCAAACCACGGCGCTCTTGCGCTCATGGGTCTGGCACTCATGATGCTGGGACCGGGCCAGTATTCTGTGGACCGACGTCTCTACGGGCGTAAGCGCATCGAGCTCGGGCGATAACCTTCGGCGGCAAATTTCCATGCTGAGTAAATCGGCGAGCCGAGGCTTTGCCACCGCGCTCTGATGGCCCAGAAGAGGGCGACAAGGCGGCGGGTCTGGGCCTTAAGTAGCTCCAGTAGTCACCACGACTGACAGAGATCGGGGCGATGAGTAGGTTCAGGAGGTGTGGATGAGCATCGCCCTGACAATCCGCTGCTCCTCGCCTTTGCGGCTTGCCGTGCTATCGCGGCAGTACTCGCTCATTTAATTGCAGCCGCATAATCCGCAGCAGAATCCTCTATAGTTCGCGCGAAAGTGAAACCGAGCATGGCTCGAAGTCACGCGACCAAGAAAGTATGGTTGATTGATAAATAAGGAAAATCTGTTGCCCGGGAGAGGACTCGACTCGAGCGATTTATTTAAGAGATTCAGAGTGTTGTGAAATCGCGGCCGCGATTTACCCGCCAGATTACCCGCCGACGAGCGCCCGCTTAAACAAAACTTTTTCTTGAAGCGTAGCGGGTAATAACACCTCGTCCGGCGCAGTTCGCTGCTGTTCGCGCTCGTCCGTTTATGCAGGCCTAGCACTCGCGGAGCGCATGTGTACGTTCACTGCAGTTTATGGGTCTCACGCCTCGGGCTGAATGCCGCTAGTCGCCGCGGTCGCTACCGAGCTCGATAATAGCTTCGCTATGGTCAACGATTCCAAAGCCCCTCTCAGCATCTTCGTCATCGTGATGCCGAACTTCAATCTCGCCGCAACCGTGGGCTTCATTGATCCGTTTCGGGCGGCAAATTACCTCGAGGGGTGCACGCACTTCCGTTGGGGGGTTGCCTCGATTCCGGGTGGCGCCGTAGTGGCTAGTAACGGCATGACTGTCGAAACCAAGGCGCTATCGGCAGTCCAGGATGAAACGCCGAACATCGTCATCGTGTCGTCCAGCTGGGCACCGGAAGCCCATGGCAGCCCAGCGCTTAACGCGGTACTAAGGCGCTGGGCGCGTGCCGGGGTCACAGTCGGAGCGCTCGACACAGGCGCCTTCATACTTGCGAGACTCCGCCTTTTGACCGGACGACGCGCAACTGTGCATTACGAGCATCTGGACGCGTTCAGGGAACTGTATCCAGACATTAAAGTCAGTGATCAGTTGTTCGTGTTTGACGGCGACCGAATCACTTGCTGCGGCGGCGGAGCAGCGGTGGATTTCGCCCTTCATATCATCAGGCACGCACGCGGCGAATCACTTGCCAACAGCGCAGCTCGTTATCTCTTTCATGAAAGACTGAGACCTCAAGGCGCTCGCCAGAATTCATCCCCAATCGAGCCTCTGGGCAGCACGGTCCCGATGACTGTCCGAAAGGCTATCCAGGTTATGCAAGAGCATCTCGAAACGGCGCTGCCGATCCCGCAGATCTGCCAAAGTATCGGAATCTCACAGCGGCAGCTGGACCGGCTCTTCCTGCGATTTGTTCAGCAAAGTCCCGCGCTTTACTACCGTGACATACGGCTTGACCGCGCCAGGGGGCTGGTGACGCAGACCGAGTTGGCGCTGGCCGAGGTTGCAGTCGCTTCTGGCTTTTCGAGTCAGGTGCACTTTAGCCGTGCCTATCGAGAGCGTTTCGGAATTGCACCAAGACGTGATCGGATTGAAGGGCGAATACCCTTCGAATTCCGCGCTTGGCCGCTGCACCATCCCATGCCCGCTGCTAAAAGGAAGCGGGTCCGCCGGGGGTCGAAAAAAGTTAAGAAATAGTCTGGATGAGTATAGTCAACGGAAGGGCGCCGCGCGATGCTCTTGTCACTCGTTGCGCACTGAAGGCAGCTGCCATGTCGATGCCATCGAAGCTTCAGTTCAGCGAAATCGGATCGGGGTATCACGTGGACCCCGCGTGCTCATTTTCGCTGCGGGCCGAGGCGTATACCGACCCCGCCTGGTTCGCTGTCGAGCAGCAGGAGATCCTTAGGAAGTCGTGGCAATGGGTATGCCACGCGGAGAAGGTACGCGCCTCGGGGTCGTATACCACGACGCAGGTAGCCGGGTATCCAATCGCAGTCGTTCGCGACCAGCAAGGGGTTCTGCGGGCGTTCTACAATGTCTGCAAACACCGGGCGCATCCGGTGCTGCAAGGTGAGGGCACCGTCAGCAGGATCGTGTGCCCCTATCACGCGTGGCGCTACCGCTTGGACGGTCAGTTAGCCGGTGCTCCGCATACTACGGACCTTAAGAACTTCTCGCTGACGGACATCCGCCTTAGCGAGATCAAAGTCGAACAGTTCTGCGGATTCATTTTTGTGAACCTTGATCCTTCCGCGCCGCCGTTGCGGGAGATTTCGGGAGCGCTAGAGTCCGAAATCCGCCATTGGGCGCCCGACATTGAGCAACTCACGTTTGGACAACGGCTGAGCTACGCCATCAAGTCGAACTGGAAGAATGTCGTGGACAACTTCCTCGAGTGTTACCACTGCCCGGTCGCACATAAGGACTTTTGCACGCTCGTCGACATGAGGACCTACAAGGTCGCGACCTACGGCATCTACTCGAGCCATATGGCAGATGCGGGAAGGACTGAGAATTCCGCCTACGATACTTCGACCGCGAAAGTTCGCACCCACGCCGTGTGGTGGCTGTGGCCGAACACCTGTTTGATGCGCTATCCGGGCCGAAGCTCAATGATCGTCCTGCACATAGTTCCCGTCAGCGAAAATCAAACTTTGGAAACCTACGATTTCTTTCTGGAGACGGCAGAACCTGACGAGCTGGAAAAGAAGGCGATTCACTATCTCGACACGGTCCTGCAGGCTGAGGACATCGCGCTAGTCGAGAATGTTCAGCGCGGAATGAGCACGCCGGCATTCACGCAGGGGAGGATCGTTAACGATCCGCAGGGTTCGGGAAGGTCTGAGCACGCACTGCATCATTTCCATGGTCTGGTACTCGAGGCCTATGAACGGGCTAGTCGAACATGAGGGGCACGCTCGACGGCAGGGTGGTTCGTCCGGGTGCACTTTCTCGTCCAAACAACCGCGGAGGGCTGGTAGCGTGCGCCTCTACGTCCAGCGATGCTCATCCTGTCGACCTGGGCAGAGGGGTGTCCGCCGAAATCGCCCGTCCTAGGTCAGGCGGCACTGAGCGCCAAGCATCACCGGCCGGGGAGGTCCCTTTTTCGTACGGCGTACCGAGGACCATATAGAGGACTCCTGAGCCGACGAAAACGCACACGGTGAGAACCAGGGAGTAGTGGTTGTACCAATTGCTCTCGGAACCGCGAGGCCAGAGAATATTTACAATGCTCGCGATCCCGTATGCCAGGGCAGCGAAGTTGGTCAGTAGTCCGAAGCGGCCGAGAGTGAAGGATCCGCGTGGCTTCCAGCCCCGGGATCTTGCGTACAAGGCAGCCGCTACGACCATCTGAAACGCGATATAGATACCCGCCGTGCAGAAACTGACAATCGTGGTCAGCGTGTTCTCGGTGAAGTAGCCCAGACAAACGATCGTTGCCGGAATGATGCCGGACAGTATCAAAGCGGGTTCGGGAATATGCGTCCGCGGCGACAGTCGACTCAGTAGCTGGCTCCCGACGATCATCTCATCGCGCGCGTACGCGTACAGCAGGCGGCTGACCGCTGCCTGGATGCTCAGCACGTTGGAAAGGAACGAGACCAACACGACGCCGACGACAAAATACGCTCCGACGGGGCCAAATGACGATTTCAGGATCGTCATGATCGGATCGGTCTCGCGACCTGCGATTACCGCGGGAACGTCGGGGACGCCGAGCACCAGCGCGAGCGCAATGAACAACGAAGCGCCGCCTCCGATATAGATCGTCATGCACATCGCTTTAGGGATCGTTCTGCCTGGCTGGGCCGTTTCCTCGGCGACGTCACCGCAAGCCTCGAAGCCGTAGCACGAATACGCGCCGACCAGCACCGCGGCCATGAATGCGGGCAGGTACGAGCCGCCCGCTCCGATGCCGAAGCGATCGAACAGCACTGTCAGCGGGTGGTATCGATGGAACAGGATGATATAAGCGCCTACCGCGATCGCTCCGACGATCTCGCAGATGAAGCCGAACATGGCGACCCGCGCCAGCAGCTTAGTGCCGGCCAGATTGATGACCGTCGAGACGAGAATCAATGCTAGCGCCAGTATCGCCGTGAGCATCGGGGTCGAATGCGTGCCGAGCAAGACGGTCAGGAACGGCCCTGCGCCCACCGCCACCGCGGCGACCGTAGTGAACAGCGCCCACCCGTAGATCCATCCCGCCATCCAGGCCCAGCGCTTGCCGACGAGACGGCGTGACCACGGATAGAGACCGCCGGTAATGGGAAATTGCGAAACAATCTCGCCAAAGATCACGGCGACCAACAGCTGGCCGACCCCGGCAATGACGTACGACCACACCATCGGCGGGCCACCGGTCAAGAGCCCGAAGGCGAACATCGCATAGACGCCGCAGACCGGTGAAAGGTAGGTGAATCCCAGCGCGAAGTTCTGCCATACGCTCATCGTGCGATCGAACTTCGCCGCATAGCCCAGGGCTTTCAGTTGCTCCTGGTCTACCTTGTCGCAGGCGGCGATGCCTGTGTTCGAATGCGTCGTATTCATGCGAGCGTGCTATGAGTGCCACCCGGCACGGTGGGATGCCGGTCGTCCGATCTGATTGACTCCGATCACGCCTGAGCGTGCGCCTGCCTGGCTTCCTAGGGGACTTCCACCGGCGGTCTCGGATCTCCCAGCTTCGGATAGGTTGCGTGACCCCAAACCTGACGCTCGCGGATGAACGGCAACGGATGCTGCGGATGTGGCGATTCGAATTCCCGTGCCAGGCGATGTCCGTCGAAAATCGCGTTCAACGCATGCCGCGGCGCATGGCAATCGCCGATCCGGTAGACCGCCTGAATCTCGTAACGGGCCCACTCCACCCGTCGCCGCTCGAGCTCTCGATACAATTGGACATTCGACACGCGTGAGGTCACGAGTACCAGCGCGCTGCACGGAACCTCTTTCAGCTCCGTGCCGGGACGTCTCCCCCAGTGTCCGGGCTCGAGCTCGTACAACCCAGCGGTATCGCGATAGAGGAAGTAGAGACTGAGCGTTCCAGGTGAATAACCGTGCGCCCAGTGATTAGTCATAACGTGCACCTTGTTCTCGTTGAGCATGCGCTTGTTGTTCGGCAGCTCCATCGTGAAGCGGGAGAACTCCGCGACGTTGTTCATGTTCGTGATCAGCGTGACCCGCTTGCCGCGCAGCGCCATGGTTTCCGCCATGGAGACGCCGGTTAAGTACCCATCGCCATCGAGTACCACGACGTCGTCTCCCGGAACGGGCTTGCCGCCCATCACCTGCTCGGGCGTGAGAACGTCTGCGCTGCCCGCATCCACGCCTGGGATCGGACGGTGCGTCTCGGCGCCGAGCCCATCGGTCGCCCAGTGCGCGCCGGTGGCAATAACGACTTTGTCCGCACCGTAGTTGAGAACTGCCTCGGCAGTCATGGGCTCGATGCCCAAATGCACTTCGACGTTCTTGAGCTTGGCCAGCTGCGCCTGGCGATAACTGATGACCCTGCCGTATTCCGCGCAGCGCGGGTAACGCGCCACGTCGCGCCAATGACCGCCCAGGTCCGGCGCCGAGTCGCGCAGATGCACCGTGTAGCCGCGCTTGCCGAGCACCATAGCGCACTCCATCCCGGCAGGCCCGGCACCTACGACCAGTACGGAGCACGGATTCGGCGCCTGGGTGAATTTTTCCGGGTGCCAGCGGCGGCGATACTCCTCCCCTGCGGTGGCATTCTGCGTACATGAAAGCAGCGCCTGCTGCTGCATCCGCGAGACGCACATGTTGCAGCCGATGCATTCGCGGATGTCATCGAGTCGGTTTTCCGCGATCTTGGTGGGCAGGAAAGGATCGGCAATGCTCGGGCGGGCCGCGCCGATGATGTCGCACTGACCGCTGGCCAGCGCCGCGATCATGTCGTCAGGGCTCGTAAAGCGACCGTTGCTGACGACCGGGATTTTCGGCCCGACGATCCGTTTCACGTGCAACACGAACGGCTGCATCCAGTTCACTCTTCTGAAGCGGGAGCTACCCGCATCCTCACCCCATTCCTCGTAGTCACCGATCTTCACCGACCAGAGGTCACACACCCCTTCCGCGTGCATCAGCTCGACGAACCGCAAGCCCTCGTCGTAGTGCTGGATGCGGATCTCGCCGTTGATGGTGTCGGTCTCGAAACGTGTGGTCACCGCCAGCCGGTCGCCGACTGCGCGCTTCAAGGCGGCCATGATTTCGATGTAGAAACGGGCGCGATTTTGCAACGATCCGCCATAGCGATCGGTACGCCGGTTATACCGCCGCTCGAGGAACTGCAGCGGCAACGTCGTGTCGGAGCCGCTCACTTCGACGATATCGAAGCCTGCCTCCTCCGCGCGCTTCGCAGCGAGCACGTACATGTTAATGATCGCCTTGATGTCGTTCTCGTCAGACATGGCGTCGTAGACGTTGCGCTCTGGGAAGACGTTCGAAGGCAGACCGCTCACGCCATGCGGCACCTCCCGCGACTCGAGATTCGGTGAGTGCGAGCCGTTGTACCAAAGTTGCACGCCGGCCAGTGAGCCATGGCGATGAACCTCATCGCACATGTGGCCGAGGTTGATCACATCACCAGCGTCCCACAGGCGTGCCGAATGCCATGGATACTCATCCGACTCTGGGTGAATTGAGCAGAATTCCGTACACACCACAGCCCAGCCGCCTTCGGCCTTCATCCCTCGGAAACTTGCCTGGGTGCCAGGCCTTTCGGAACCGAAGCCCGTACAGTGCGACGTCTGCCAAAAGCGGTTTCTCATGGTTTTGGGGCCGAAGGAGATGGGTTGGAACAAGAGGCCGTACTTGGAGTTGGTCATCGATGGCTACCCCGCATGGCGCTAAGACCCGTTCTGTGATCACACCTAAGACTAATACCGGACACTAAACTGAATTCACGGAAAGTCTCTCTCTCAGCCTAAAGTACTACCAGTGCGATGGTGCGAACAGGCGCGTTTGCTTAGAGATGTCGTAGCGCATCCATTCGCTCATGAAGGACGCGAATCACGGCGACCCCGTAGACCGTGATGCGGAAGTAAATGATATGCCGCCCTACGCTGCGGCGCCGGTATCCCTTACGAAGGTGCTCGCAGGCCGGCGCTGACATCGGCGACGCCGCAAGCGCCCACGCATGCCGCATGCCACTGCGCCATTTGGGTGCGCGCTGTTCGCGCGTTCAAGTGTCTCCAATCGACCCTTTGCAGCCATCCCGGTCTCTCCCAAGCGGACGTTCCCCTTAGAAGCGGACATAGGTTGAGCGGATCGGTCATCCCCTGTATTGCCCGGCAGGCACTCGGTCGACCACCACTCGTCTTGATTCCGCAACTTTTACAGATCTACGACGATGTCGCTGCTCGGCTGCGAGCAGCATATCAGGAGGTTGCCGTCAGCCGGGCTCTCAAGTGGCGCCGGTCCATAGGTGATAGCCCCGGAAACTAAACCGCTCTCACAGTTGTGACATACACCAGTCCGACACGACCAACGCACCGGCACGTTACACGCCTCCGCCAGTTCCAAAATGCTTTGATACGCCGACGTGTTCCAGTGTGCCGCGATGCCACTGCGTGCGAAGGAAACCAAGGGACCTGTGTTGCTGTCGCCTGCGGGCAGGTGCGGGGACGGTGTCGAGGTGCTCACAACGCCGGGAGTCAGCGATTCGCCGCCGTTGAAGATCTCGAGATGAATTCGTTGCGGCACGACGCCGAGGGTCGCGAGCGCGTCTTTCATGTCAGCCATGAAGCGATTCGGCCCGCAGAGGTAGATATCGGCCTCCAGTGGCAGGCTGAGCGTCGTTAGCACTGAGCCTGACAGGTGACCGACCGCGTCGTAACTCTCGCCCAATTTATCGGCCGCATCGGGCCGGCTATAACAAACATAACTGCGGCCAGCAGTGAGCCGTTGCATGAGGCGGCGAACTTCTGCGGCGAAGGGATGATGCGCTCGGTTGCGGGCGGCGTGTAGCCACAAGACCTGCCGCGTCGATTGCACCATGGACAGCGCGTACAGCATCGCCAGAACCGGCGTCGCCCCGATGCCGGCGCTGAGCAACACCACCGGCCGCTCTCCGGCCTGCAGAATGAAGCTTCCGCGCGGCGCGCTAACATCAAGCGTGTCGCGTACCCGCAAATGCTCACGCAGGTGCGTTCCGGCGTTCCCATGCGGTTCGATCTT
>Ga0306922_10005426_pt1 | contig 12185 bp, 16 predicted proteins | sample sta12Cox44000082_FD_203758 | JGI IMG/M metagenome (GOLD analysis project Ga0306922, IMG submission 203758) | Lab enrichment of tropical soil microbial communities from Luquillo Experimental Forest, Puerto Rico - statoxic.12C.oxic.44.000.082 (v2)... | ecosystem: Environmental > Terrestrial >... | reverse complement strand
TTCGTTCTTCGATATCCGTCGCCGTGCCATACCATTTGGCAACCCGTCCTTCTGCGTCCCGGAGTGGGTTAAGGCGGAGCAGAAACCACCTATACTGCCCATCTTTTCGGAGTAATCGAGCTACCATTTCAAACGGAAGCCCGCGGGAGATCCCTTCCAGTCGTTCGCGCCAATATCTGTCTAGATCATCTGGATGGAGGAGCCTTTTTAGACCACTGTGCGACCTTTTTTGAATGACCTCCGAACCGATTCCAAGGTATTCGAAACTGACTTTGTTGGAGTACAGGGCATTTCCATCTGGTCCCAGTACGAAGATATGCTGAGGAACAACATCTATGATCTGTCGGAGCTCTCGCTCCGCCTGCTTGCGGTCCTCGATATCCGTCCCAGCGGCATACCAGCGAACGATGTTTCCCTGTTCGTCCCGAAGGGGATTGAAACGAATCAGAAACCAGCGATACTGCCCATCTTTTCTTAGGATCCGCGCTTCGACTTCCCAACTCACCCCTCGGGATATCGCATCTTCGCGTGCGAGCCGCACTCTATCCAGGTCCTCGGGATGAAAGACCCTCGTACGAAAGTCGTCTGCTTGAGCCTCTTCTAGAGTTATTCCGAAATAATCGAGCAAGCGATCATTCGCATAGAGAACGTTTCCATCGGTTCCATCGACACACATGTACTGAGGAACCACATCGATGAGCTGTCGTAGCTCCCGTTCCGCCGCCTTGCGTTCCTCGATGTCCGTTCCCGCCAGGTACCAACGCAAGACGCCTCCGCGTTCATCGTGCAGCGGGTTGGCACGAATCAAAAACCAGCGAGACTGTCCATCTTTTTTGCGGAGACGAATTTCCGCTTCCCATGGCGCTCCGCTCTTTATTCCCGATTGGCGTAGGTTGAGGTATCTCTCCAGATCCTCCGGATGAACGCACTTCGTAGGAGTGACCTCGGCCAGAAACTCCTCGAGGGTCAACCCGTGATAATCCAGCACAACCTGATTGGCATGAAGACGCCGGCCGCCCGCGGCGAGAACCACGATATGTTGCGGAACGGCATCCACGAGCTGTCGGAGTTCGCGCTCTTCTTCCGGGTTTACCTCCAGCCTCTTGGCTCGTTGGTCCGCCGGACTGTTGTACCCCGTACCCATGACGAATCTTCCAAAACACCCGCCATTCTTCTCGAATTGTAGGAGGGTCACCGTAACGCGTCAAAGCTCCTACCTACCCGTGCAGGTTGGATGCAATCGAGCCTTGTCGGAGTCACCGCGCACCCTGTAACGGTCGTCTGTCGGAATCCGCCAATTGTCGGGAACACACCACTTCTGTCTGAGAGAAAGCCCTGCGAATTCAGTCGCTTATGGCTGGTATCCCAGTTGCAATTTCTCTGCCGGGACCCGGAGACACCGAAGATGGTTCTGAAGATTGATAGAGGTTCCGAGAGAGGACGCACGATTCTCCGGCTGAGTGGTCGAATTCAATCGGAACAACTGGAGCAATTGAAGATGCAGATGGAAGGAATCCCAGAAGTCGTACTTGACCTAAAGGACGTGAGACTCGTCGACCGGGATGTTGTGCGCTTTTTAGGGGTCTCCGAATTAAATGGCACAGAACTCCGGCATTGCTCCCCCTATATTCGTGAGTGGATTCTCAAGGAAAGAACAAACCCATGAGAATTCTAGCGGAATAAACGGACGGGTTCATCGGGTCGCTGGGATCAACTTCGAAGTAAACATAGAGGAGGATGGAAGTGAAACTAACGCAGGCAAAAAGGGCCCGAACGACGGGGGCGCCAGAGTACGTTTTCGATAATGCGGGCGAGATTGCGGGGGCACGCTATCGCGAACTATCAAGAGTGTACGACGAAACTACAATCCGCCATATTGAACAGCTGGGCATCGAGAGAGGATGGTCGTGCCTGGAAGTTGGTGGAGGCGGGGGTTCAATCGCATCATGGTTTTGTGCGCGCGTCGGCGTTACTGGGCGCGTGCTCGCCACGGATCTTGAACCGCAATTCCTCCGGTCGCTTTCTTACAAAAACCTCGAAGTGCGTCAGCACGACATTCGCACAGAAGGGCTACCGAAAGAGAAATTTGACCTCGCACACGCCCGATTGGTGTTGATTCATATTTCGGATCGCCAAGTGGCGTTGAGGAAAATAATCGAAACCGTTAAACCTGGCGGATGGGTTGTCATCGAGGAATTCGATGCTCTTACTTTTCTGCCCGATCCATCCGTTAGTCCTGGCGAGGCGAATCTGCGGATCAGAGACGCTTTCGACGAAGCGTTAACCGCTAGGGGAGTTGATCTTCGCTGTGGCCGGTTGTTGGCACATGAACTCAAAGCCAATGGGCTCGTACGGATAGGAGTCGAGGCCACCGTTTCCCTTTGGGGTGGGAGATCCATTGGAACCAAGCTTATGAAGCTTAATTTCGAGGAAATGCGCAAACCAATGGTTAGCTCCGGCCTGATCTCTGAAGAGGAGTTCGAAGCGGACCTAAAGCGTATTGACGAGGAAGACTTCCTCATGCCATCGCCGATGATGTGGACCGCTTGGGGAAAAAAGGCCGGCACATGGGCCAACGGCGCGGACGCCAGCGAGGACCTAATTTGTTGATAATTCCGAGAGTCGAAACACCCCAGATCGAGAAGAACTCAATGTCTCTCGCTACTGGTGTCCTTAGCAATGCATAGGAACAACGCTACGGGGCTCACTTGGGCTCCCCGATGGCCGTGCTCCAGATGATTCAGGGTTTCTGGGTTTCACGAGCACTCTACGTAGCAGTCGCGCTTGGCGTGTCGGACCTCTTGAAAGATGGAGCAAAAAGTACTGAGGACCTGGCTTCAGCCACTTGCAGCCATGCCCCTTCCCTTTACCGCGTTCTTCGAGCTCGGGGCAGACTGGTGTGCTCACGGAAGATGACCAGAAAGGATTCGCCCCTCAGGAAGAGCAATTCGTAAGAACCAAAATAAAAGACTGCTGAGGGAGAAAATGCGAATCGATGTCCACACACACTTTCAGTGTCTCGAGTTCGTGAAACATCTGCAGGGTCGAAGCATGCTGCCCAAGAGTCTCCTCGATGGGGGGAATTACATAATTCAGTGCGCAGCGGGCCTAACCGTACCAGCAATTCCCAAGGTCATCGATATGGAAGAAAAGCTCCGGGACATGGAAGAGATGAAGATTGATGTTGCGGTCTTGAGCCACGGCATTCCCTTCGGTCCCGATGTGCTGGACGGCCAGGAAGCGGACGATTGGGCAAAACGCATCAACGACAACCTGGCAGAGATCATTGACCGCTATCCGGGGAAGTTCGTTGGGTTCGGCAGCATTGGTTTTGGAGACTGTCAGCAATCAATCGCAGAGGTGGATCATTGCATCAAAAAACTTGGTTTCAAGGGAATTCAAGTCTTTTCAAATGTCTCCAACAAATTGCTCGACTCTTCGGAGTTCGCTCCAGTTCTAAAACATATTGGGATGCTCGGAGTCCCGATGCACTTGCACCCGGCCATTCCTCTCAACCGTGTGGGTCTGGAAAGTGCTAGTCAATTTCTATCCCTCGGTTTTCCTTACGATACCAGTTTGAACACCGTCCGCCTCATCCAGAGCGGGTTGCTCGATGAAACGCCCGATCTGAAGCTGATCGTGGCCCACATCGGCGGCGTCCTCCCTTACCTCATTGGACGAATCGGAACATACAGCGCTCCGTCCCGACTCTTTCCTGACACATCCCTTCTCAAGTACCCCATCGAGCATTATCTCCACAAGCTCTATGTTGACACGGTTTGCTACCACATCGAGGCGCTTGAGTGTTGCTACAAGGTCATCGGGGCTGAGCATATGCTCTATGGCACTGACCATCCCTTTGGTCCCTACGATGTGCCTGCGGAACTCGTCGAACAACTCAACTGTTCGCCATCTGAACGCGAATTGATCTATCACCGTAATGCGGAGCGGCTGTTGAATTCCAGACGAATGTTGACCACCGCTTGAAGGTCAACAAAAACAAGGAGAACGCGTTGTGAGTAAAACGTTTGTACTGATTCACGGAACGTGGCACGGCGGATGGGCGTGGAGAGACGTCGTTCAGAATCTTTCCCAAAAAGGCCACGTCGCGCACGCACCTACACTTGCTGGTCATGGCGTCGGGACTGCGCGCTCGGGAATTACGCATCAGGATTGTGTCGATTCTGTAGTTGCTTGTATTCAACACTGTAGCCTAAAAGGTGTCGTTCTGGTCGGGCACAGTTTCGGAGGAACCGTCGTTCAAAAGTTGGCCGAACAAGTCCCCGATCGGATCGCAGGGCTCATTTTTCTGGACGCCTTGGTCCTCAATGACAATGAGCGCGTGTTCGATGTTTTGCCGGATGTCTTTCTTGACTCAGTGACACCGAAGAACAGCAATCCTCCTGTGCCTGCGGGATTGGACGGCAAGATTGATATTTTCCCGAAGCCGCCCTGGGAGACCTGGCGTGACAATTTCATCCAGGATGCCTCGGAATCCTTGGCCCGCTCGACGTGGGAGCAATTGTGTCCCGAGCCTGGCCAAGTCAACTTGGACAACATAAACCTGAAACGCTTCCACTCGCTCGATATGCCCAAGAGTTTCATCTTCTGCCGACACGACATGGCAATGCCTCTGGGCTATTTTCATCCCCGAATGTCGTCGCGCCTCGGAACATGCAAAGTGCTCGAGATGGACGGAAGCCACGAGGTCATGTTCACCCGTCCCGCAGAGCTAGCAGAAAAGATCGTCGAGGCGAGTTCGGAATGAAGTCAGGTCCATACGCGTTACGGAATGATCGAGTAATGAATCGACCGGCGGAGGTGGCATGTACGACGGACGAATTCCGACGCCGAGGTCGCGGCTAGAAGCTAGGCCATGTTCACTCCTTGGTCAGATAAGGCCTGTTCGCAAGTTCGTGCTGTCCGACCCGTCGAAATCAATGAGATTGGTCTCTCATCTCGGAGCGGGAAGCGAAATATAACTTGGGCGCCGTTCTTGCCATCTTACGAAGGGAGTTATGCTTAGTACGGAGAACTCTATCGATTTTCAGGACTGAGTCGCACGTTTTTGAGCTCAAGATTCCCGCGGAGCGAACCCTACTAGCACGTATCCATCCCTGCAGGTGGTTCATTCCGCGACAGCGCCTTCGCCAGTCGCTTTTGTCCAAGAAAACTCGCGCGAATCCGCTCGATGCCTTCAAGGAGAGAATTCGATGATTTTGTTGAACCGTGAAACGCGCAAGTCCGTTTCGATGGTTGGCGCAAATGGAGATTTAAACGAAGTGGGGCGAGTCCGACTGACCAGAGAATTATTCTGTGAACAGTTCCGCCCCGGTCGCGGGGTGCGCCTGAGGGAGATCGCTGCGAAATACGGACTGGACAACGATGCAGTCCTGAAGCTCTTTAGTGAGTTTCAGTCACTTGGATTGATTACGCTGTCGGGCAAATTCTCTGCAATCGTCCACTCCCCAAACGCGAAAGAGATGCATGAGGCCTACGAGATACGCGCCGGGCTGGAAGAAATCGCGGGTAGAACAGCCGCCGAGGCGCTAAAGGAAAATACTGCCGAGTTACAGAAAGAATTGGACGCTATGCGCGCCGCAGTAAGTATTGGCGACCTGGACGGTTATGCCGAACATGACGCCAGGTTCCACAGAAGCATTCTCCAGGCTTCGGGGAACAGAGTCTTGTTGCAGGTTTGGGACGCTCTTGCGTTCGACGTGCGAATTCGAATTTCAATCGGCAAAGTGTCCAAGGAACTTCCTGAGGTTGTTGAGTCTCACGAACCAATCATCGATGCGCTCCAAAACGGACGACCGAGGGAAGCCAGCTTGTTGTTACGCAACCACGTCGAGACGTTTGCCGAGTATCTCAAGAAATCAGATTCCGACTCGGGGGTTCACAAAGCGTTCCGCAAGGATTTAGAGCGCGCGAAAGACATTCAACAGGCATTTTTTCCACCTCAAAGCTTTTCGATTCCCTGTCTTTCCTGTGAGACGTTTTATCAGCCCGCTCGCGGAATCGGCGGCGACTACTATGACTTTCTCTCTCTATCTGGCGGGCGTTGGGGCATTGCTATCGGCGACGTATCCGGAAAAGGAATTGGCGCCGCTCTGCTGATGGCCAGTCTCCAGGCTTCCCTTCGGGCACAGGCGCTGCACCCGCACTTGGACATTACGACCCTAATGGGAGACGTCAATCGTCTCGTCAACGAATCATCCCCAACGGCTTTCTTTGCGTCACTTTTCTATGCAGAGTACGAGCCGTGGAATCGTATGTTGCAATATGTGAATGCTGGCCATAACCCACCGATCATCGTAAGGCCTCGAATGGAATCCTGCGAACTTTTTCACTTGGGCGCTGAAGCTGTGCCAATTGGCTTGTTTGCAGACACTCAGTTCGCGGCGACAAAGTTCCAACTGGAAAAGGACGACATTCTAGTGGCCTACACAGACGGGATCACGGAGGCAGCAAATTCTTCTGGTGAACTTTGGGGGCTGAAAAGGCTCGAGCGCCTGCTGTGGACTTGCAGCCGGATGGCGCCAAACGAAATCGTTGAGCGCATCCTGGCCGAAGTGTCCGACTTTGCCAATGGCGAACCTCAGCGTGATGACGCGACCCTCGTGGTCATGAAAGTACAAGAGGGCTGCGAGCTGTGATGCGCTGGACGAATTCCGGCGCCATGGGCTTGTCCTCGACGACGTCCTCACGGGAGTTCAGACGACCACACAGGTTGCTGCGGTCGAGCATCTGGACTTCAACTCCCGCTATGATTTGGCACTGATTATTGTTCGCCGGGACCAAGTAGCCAGCTCCATGGCTTGGTCCAACTGGCCTGAATACTAATGATGTGCCTTCTCATGGAAGGCATTTGGAGCAAGGGAGCGAGATCGAATCGCCCACAATGTGTTGTCGCTCGCGGTGTCCACCGTTTGATGCTGATCACCTGACGGACACCAAGAAAGTTGTCATTCACAACCGATAATTGTCGCATCTCGCCGGCCAGCCTACCATCGGTGTCATGGTCAGGGCTCGAACCGCAGATGCGCGCTTCGTCGAGAGCCAGGACCGTTGTGCTTTGTGAAAGCGCTGACACCTAAACTCAGGACATGCCGTGCAGACTCCTTGCCGTAAGGGGTGTTCACGACTTGACTGCGCGTACTGAACTCCAGAGCGCCCACCCAGGATTAACGCGGTTCGGATAGAGCTCCAGCATCTTGTCGTAGAGCTCTTGAGCGGTTGTCGTCGTTTCCGCAAGCCGGTCGAAATCGCGAATGTATTGCCGGGTCTGCGCGATGATCCTGGGATTGTCGTTGTTTTCGGGTCTCTTATGTCCTGCGACAACTGCGCGTGGGTTGAGCGACTCGATTTTGTCGAGCGCAGAGATCCATTCCCGTCGCGCATGCGCATTCGACTCGGCGAGGTAGAGGTGGACATCGTTGTAGGCGGCATCGCCGGCAACCACGAGTCCGATAGAAGGGACATTCAAACAGGTCGTATAATCCGTGTCGGTATGACCGAGTTCCACAGCGACCAATTCCTGTCCTTCGAGATCAATTACATTCCCCTTGAGCTCCTCCGCGACCACTAGCTTGTCCGGAATCTGGTCTGGGAATCCCGCCTTCCAGACCTTAACGAGGAACTCTGGGGAGGCATTCTGGCGCATAACCTTCACAACGTTGGGTGTTGCGACTGCTCTGGCGTTTGGAAATCGTTGAAGAAGAGTGCCGACTCCAAACCAATGGTCTCCATGGCCATGTGTAATGTAGATGGTTGTCAGGTTCTTACCTCTAGCTGCAACCCAATCTGCTAGAGCATTGGCCTGCTTGACTGTCATAAAGGCATCTACCAGCACCGCGTCACGAGCGCCATAGATGAGGGTTGCCGCCATTGCCTGAAAATATGCCTGCGTTACTCCAGGAGGCAGGTCACTGGTGACAATGGGTATGCCCGGCGTCACGAACACGTCCCAGCCTAGGAGAGTGGCTCGTGTTGGATTCACCTGGGCGTTTGCAGTCTTTGCCGGGTTAGGCTCAATCGGCGACATCTTTGACCTCCTATTCCATTGGGTAGACCCCACGTTAGATTCCGGAATTATTCCGTGGATAGTCTTTCGGGTTCACATACTCAAGGCCCAGGGGCCCAACGGCATTCACCTGCGCGACGCGCCCGACTTGGCTCAATGGAAATGGATGTATTGCCGGGCAAAACGATCACCGCACCGAACGGATACGCCTCCAGTTTATCGGCATCGAATTCGCCGCCAAACCGATGTAGAAGACCCTCAGGGTGCCGATGCGGCATCAGTTTCAAGCCACGCGGCACTTTGCCCCTGATCATGTAGGCCCAGGTTCCGAAGACTGGCCTACAATGACGGCAAAACGCATCGCAGGTGGAAGCGTGGTAACGACTTCCAGTCAATGTCCTCCGCCTCCAACACGATTGCCTTGAAAGCGGCCTGCCCTGGCTGATGCAATCGAACGTTTCGGCCACTGGAACCTCGCGAGTCATTCTCAGCCCTGCATTGTACGCTTGTTCGTTACGCTAACTATGCAAAACCTTTATCTCATCGAACATCGTGCTACCATCGAACACGACGACGCGCGCCAAGGATAAAGAAACTAGGGCAGATGCCGAAAGACAGCTCGCAAGTTTCATTGGAAAATTCGGTAAGGACAGCAACTTATTCGTGCTGTTCGGTACGCTGTGCGCAAAACAATCCCGGCAGCAAACGAGTTGGTTTGAATTCTGTAGCTTAACCTTGGCTCTCCTGCTCACGCAGATGGTCCAGCTAGCCCAACGCGCACGTCAGGAGCTAGAACGGGGGAGTAGCGAAGTTGTTTTGGCTGTGGAGAAGGATGATAATGCATTTGAAGCGATTTGAACGTTAGGGAGTTTCGCAGTCTCCCATTATCATCGTGGCTTCGAACAGTGCAACGAACGGCACAAAACAATGGCGGCTAACGCTGCTGGTCAAGCCGGCAATCCAGCCTAGTTTTGTCCGCCCAGCGCTCACAAAGCTGGAGTGAAAAGGGTCGGTCCTGGAGATTAATGCCCGGTAAACGTGCGATCAAAAGGGCGGTTATTTACGCCTGTAGTGTCGTTGACAACCGCTCCGCAAGACGTATGATTTCTCCTGTAGAAAATCTACTCTTATCCGGAGTTCGCGCGGCACTTCCCCTCAAGGCTCTTGATTGCTGCTTAGTTCGCTATCACCACCCTTCGACTTTTCAGGAGTACCCATGTACGCCACAGCTATCCAGACCGAATTTCGAGGAGTCTCTTGCAGGCGCTGCGGTAAGCCGATCCGGCTGTCAGCATCGTTGCTCAAAATAGAGGCGGCGTTAAGGAGCGCCGAATCGGGCGAGGAATTGACTTCAAGGGTCTTTTCCGCAAGATGTCGACGCTGCCATGCAGAAGCTATATTCGCCCTGGACCAGATTGCTGATTTTCGAAACGAGAAGCTGGCAATAAATGAATTTGAACATTGAACTCGTAGGTTCGAACCGAGAACGAACTCTTAGGGGCGCCCCTGACGGTTCCGCAACATTTACCTTCACTATTTCCGATGGTCCCTTCAAAGCTCGCGCGGAAGTAATGCTCACGAACGACGGCGTTGAAATAATTGAGCGCGCGGGTAAAAAAGCCAAGGTCGCGGCAAGACTCGCCTTAGAGCGACTTCTTGTTGAGGGATGCGATCCTTTCCGAACTCCAGTCTTTCTACGAGTCCCATACCGGCAGGCCGAATTGTTCTCCGAGTACGGCAACTTCGACCATGTTCCCACGTTTCCTAAGACTCCATAGAATCGGCGCTGCCCGGTCGGGATGGGTGGGGTTCCATCGTCGCGTTTAAGAATAGTTGAGGGTGTAGAGACGTCGGAATCGTATTACACGAGTCAGGCATAAGCGCAAGCGCGGGCAAGAGTCTTCGACGTACGGCAGCATCGGAGAATGTCTTCGAACCCCTAATCTCCCCTATCTTTGCTTGTTAGTCTTGAACCTTCCAGAAATTATGGACTCCGAAGCAGACGCCTAGAAGGAAGATCAGCAACAGCGCCGCTCCCGCGGTCGGGTGAAGCCAGGGAGCAGGCTCAGCCCACCTAAGACGAGAAGTACGCCCGAACCGCTCACGGCGCGCCCTGCGAGCGATTCACCATTACGCATTTCAAATGAAACAAATCCGGCCGTACCATCACTACTTTTGGTTGAGTGGTCGAAGAATTCCATGAACTTGACGAAAGGGGAGTTGTGGGCCTTCTAATCTCAATCCGCAAATTCGGCGATGTGACCATATTGGACCTTCGGGGAAGATCGACATTCAACGACGGCGAGAGGGAACTGTTGAGCAGCCGTCTTGAAGAGTTGGTCGCTAACGGTGACCGCAAGCTGTTGTTGAACTTATCAGACCTGACCCAGATCGATAGTTCCGGCGTCAGCATCATCGTGGGGACCTACGTATTCCTCAAACGGGAGGCGGGGGCCTCAAATTACTATGCCCACGCGGCCAGGTGCTAGAGGTGTTGACTGTGTTTCACCTACAAACCATTATTCCAAGCTTTGAGGGTGAGGCCCATGCCCTGGCCAGCTTCCAGCTTCTGAGTTGTTTCGCAAAGCCCTAGAACTCGACCTAATTCTTCCGTTTGACTTGTATGGAGCAGGATGGATGAATTTCGATCATGGGGTTTCAACTGCAGACCAGCCGCTTTCGCACTCGGCCTCGCACTCGCCGTCCCGGCGGACGCCTTCCAGGTCGTACGTGATCACGTGGCCGAGAAACTTCGCCTCGTGCTCGGAGGTAGCCTTTCGGATGCTGTCGACGATCTCGTTCGCACCCTGAAACACCCGACATTCCCAGCCGCCGGGGTGCCTCGTCAGCTCGAGCGTGTAGGTATTCTTTTCGGTCGTCAGGCGTTTCACGAGATGGTTCATTTTTCCTCCTCCCTCAAGCGAGAGTATGGCCGAGCGCACCCACGGAATAGACTCCGCTTCGTCAGCTCGACTTTGACCGACTACTAGAATTGAGTAGCGGTAGCCTCTCATAATTCAGTCTACGTGTGCGCGCGTCGAAAAGTTACCGCATCGACAGATAGGAAGGTCGAGGCCAGATGACTTTTGCGCTTCAGCTTCGTGAAGTTCGTTCATTTTGAAGATTTGCTGCAACGTCGTCCGGGCTATCGATATCTAACTGGTGTGTTGGCACCGCCACACCGGATTTCAGAGTGAGAATTTCACTTATCCAACCCCGGCAGGAATTGCAGCCCTACATTGATTCGTTCTGGGTGTGACGCCTGGGTTGCGCTAGGCACGGCGGATTACCTAATCGGGAGCCTGCCTGCCCATGAGAGATTTTTTCTGAAGTTTGGCGGCATTCATGGAAATAAAAAGGTTGGCCTTGACGAGCTCCGGCAAGCGGCCGAGAAGGCCAATATCTCCGGCCATACGCCAAGTTGCTACTGGCGCTTGCTTGTCTACGAGAAAAGCAGGACGACATGGCCCGCGTTCTATTGTCCGACCTGAGTATGGAGTTCCCGAATAATCCGCTTTTCGCCCTAGAACTTGCGCGGCTGAATATAAGGGCGGTGTCGGGCAGGGGGCCACTGACATTCACCGTTAGGATGATGCATTGGCCCGACTTCCTCCCTAGCGAGACCGCTTAGTAGTGCCCACTTCGAGGAACACGATTGAATCCATGCCGAGTCGCCCGAAGCCAGTTGGCGAAGTCAGTGGTTCTTCGCGTCGGCGCGACCCGTTGATGCGAAAGATTACGGCGACGATACCCGCTGTCGAACCAAGTCCTCCAGTTCGTCAAGTCCGGAGTACGGGACCAAGATGCAGTTAGGATGCGTATTCCCCACGATCAAAAGAGAAATCCTGCGCTCCGCATCTTGTTCGTAGAAGAGAATGGTCTTCTTCTGCGTGGCACCGAGGAGGTAGCCGCTCTCGAAGCCCAAACCAAACGACGACCCGGTGACCTCTGCAGCAAAGAGGTCGCACTGCGCGAGCCAAGCCATATCGCGCGCGAAAATCTTCTGAGGCGCCACGCGCCGGTCCGCTTCCCACGCATCTTCTCTCATCAAATGGCTGGTTAGAACTTCGTGTCCCATCGATTGGAGAACGCCGAGGATCTTCTTCGCCGCCTCCGCGGATGAGCGATCCCCTGCGACAGTAAAGCCCAAGTAGATTTT
>Ga0306922_10005425_pt1 | contig 12185 bp, 14 predicted proteins | sample sta12Cox44000082_FD_203758 | JGI IMG/M metagenome (GOLD analysis project Ga0306922, IMG submission 203758) | Lab enrichment of tropical soil microbial communities from Luquillo Experimental Forest, Puerto Rico - statoxic.12C.oxic.44.000.082 (v2)... | ecosystem: Environmental > Terrestrial >... | reverse complement strand
ATCCAAATTCCCAGCCTCAGACGGGCCCGATTCCGATTAGCTCTCCGCAGCCAGCCCCGCCACCACCGTCGCCCCAGCCCGCCGATACGCCGGCCCCCGCCAAGCAGCCTTCGACGTCTTCAACACCTGGTTCTGACCAGCCGGTTCCCCAGCAGCAGACCGTCCATCCCAAGAATGCCAAAGAAGATGTCGAGGCGATCGGAAACCGCAACCCGGGTAAGGGCGTCAATTTCTATTCCCTCGAACACGAAATCGCTCTCGGCAAGCAACTGGCGCAGGAAGTCGAGCGCACCTCGAAGCTGATCGACGATCCCGTAGTTACCGAGTACGTGAACCGCGTCGGCCAGAACCTCGTCCGCAACTCCGACGCGCGTGTGCCCTTCACCATAAAGGTCATCGACTCCGATGAAGTAAACGCCTTTGCTCTTCCCGGCGGCTTCTTCTATGTCAATAGCGGCCTCATCCTCCGCGCGCAGGAAGAATCCGAACTCGCGGGCGTCATGGCCCACGAAATTTCGCACGTCGTTGCGCGCCACGGCACCAAGCAAGCCACGAAGGGCGAAATGATGCAGCTCGCTACCATCCCACTGATCCTGCTTGGCCCCGGTGGATGGGCGGGCTACGGCATTTATGAAGCGCTACAGCTCGCCATCCCTCTTTCCTATTTGAAGTTTTCGCGCGACGCCGAACGCGAAGCGGACTTCCTCGGTATTCAGTACATGTACAAAGCCGGCTACGATCCCAACTCCTACGTCACCTTCTTTGAACGCATTCAGGCCGACGAAAAGCGCCGCCCGGGCACCATTCCCAAGTTCTTCTCCACCCATCCTCCGACGCCTGAACGCATCGCCGATGCTCAGAAAGAAATTGCCCGCATTCTGCCGGAGCGCGACGAATACATCGTCACTACTTCCGAATTCGACGGCGTGAAGTCCCGCCTGCGCAACGTCATGTTTGCCCGGAAGGTCCAGGATAACCAGCCCGGCAAACCCACGCTCCGCACTAAGACCGAGCAAACTCAACAGAAAACGAACGGCGACCCGAACGCAAACTCCAATCCCGATGACGATCGCCCGACGCTGAAGCGCCGCCCCGACGACAGCCCGTCGACAAACTCGCCTTCGTCGCCCAGTTCACCCTGATTTCGCTCGGTTGTGTTCTAACTTCAAAGTCTGACTCCAACCCTGGTCAGACGCCTGCAGCGTTATGACGGCAAGTCATGGCGATCTAACTCTCTCTCGCTATTCCGCGGTGGTCCGACTCAAAACTCTCGAGCGGAATTGGCGGCAGTCCGCATGACTCCAACAGAAGCGGCAAACTCTTCCCATAGGAATGACCCGCGCAGTAAACTTCCAAGTCCTGCAGCCTTGCCTGTTATTCCGCGCCACCAAGGAGAATAACTCTATGGCACGCAAGATCGCTTATTGGGTAAGCACCATTCTGCTGGCCGCGCTCTCCGCACTTTCCGCGCTCGCCTACCTCTCCGGCAGTCCCCAGGCTGTACAAGGATTCGCTCACGTCGGATATCCACAACAGTTGCGTATTATGCTCGGAATCGCCAAACCTCTTGGCGCTATGGCGCTTCTCGCGCCGGGCTTGCCCAAACTCAAAGAGTGGGCCTATGCCGGATTCGCATTCGCGTGGATCTCTGCTTTTGTCGCCCACTACCTCGCGAAAGATGGCGCGATGGCTTTTGTGCCGCTCGTGCTGCTCGTGCTCCTCTTTGTTTCTTACTTCACCCGCCCCGCAAGCCGCCGGTGATAACAGCTGGAATCGAGACCATCCTTTCAACTCGCCTTTTGAGACCGGGCAGCCTTACCTTCAGCCAGTTGTCGATCCTCTTCAAGGAGGCGCAGTGCTGCCACCGCGCGCTTGTGGTGCTCCTCGGTGTACCAGGTCGGAGCATACTGCTCTAGCAGGTTGAACAGCTCCCGAAAAACATCCGCAACGGCCACTGCTTGGCCCTCGCGAGCAGCTTTCTTGCGTCGGTCTCCACTCCGTTCTTCGACTTCAGAGTCACTCATAGTGACACTCCGTTCGCTAGCCTCGTCGAGTTCGGCGGACTAGGCAAACAGTCGCCGCTGATGCCATTGCCCGGCATCCGTTTGTCGCCGTCTCCGACGCGATGAAGTAGATTCACGTCGCGTTTTCGGAGGCGGCAAGTCATCCCAACAGGCATCAAGCGCGTGAACCGCGACCTGCGCCAGGACAGCGTCCGCAAGCTCGTTCAGTGCGAATGTCCGCGTCATTAACGTTGTCTCCGACCGTGCGGTCGCTAGCCTCTCCATGCCACTCAGCAGCGTCGCCACAGTTGATGTTCTGTTACGACGCAGATTCAACAGTTCGGTCCCCAAACTCATTCCTGCCACCCTATGGCGGCCATCATAGTCAGTCCGCCGTTCCCTGAACACCTGTACTCGCGGACAGGCCTGTGGATTTTAGGTGGACGCACCCGGTGGAGCTCGGCCGTGCTCGGAAATCGAAGCAAACCGTTTTTTCCACCCTGGCGGCCATCTCCGGGCACAGAATTACGCCAGGAACGCGCACTACCAGCTTTTCGCCTGATCCGGGTCAAGACCATGGCTCAATGCAACTCCCTAGTGTTTTTCCCTGACGATCCGAGGCTGCCTCCGCAATTCAATGACTGCCCAAGGCAAGCGCTGACCACGCGCCGCACCGTTCATTCAGTCATGAAGCTCTGCTCTATGTGTGCAAAAGTGTGGGATGAGCAAGACGCACAGATTTTCCCATCTCGGTCGAACCGGACGACACATCATCGAAGCCCCAATACCTGCCGCAGAACAAGTCCTTGCACCCGTTTCAGGCGCCGAAATCTTGCCACCCATCTACCTCTCCTGGGGAATTCGACTGCGAGGCCTTAACCGCTGCTTCTTGCGCGGGGGATCCCCCGTGACGCCGGCAACCAACTCCGTCGATCGAACCGCCTGTAGACTGCGGTGCCCATCCTCCCGAGCGCCCGCGCACCTATTCATCGTTCCCTAGCTTTTTACTGCTCTTTGAAGTATAAATCCTTAAGGAACGTGGCACTTCAGTTCGCCGCCTGCGGGCGGCGGGCAGTGTACTGAATCGAATAATTCCCCAGCCCACCGCTTTCTTCTGGGAGTGAAGTCCGTCAACAAGGCTTAACGTTCGACAACCAGAAATATTCAGTCACTGACTCCTGATGGCTTGCCGCGTACCTAGGCTGCTGAACGGAGAGCAAACTCCATGAGCGACGCTGAATCTGATGAATCAACTTGTCTGCTGGGCGGGGGTCATCGCGAGAAGTCTGAAACCTTCCAAGAACCGTTAGCATATGTTGAGGAAGTTTTCGAGGAGTTGTTCAGACTTATGGAGCAGTATGCTCCCGCTTGGTATACCGAGGAGCATTACAACCGGGCCGTAATCGCGTTGCGCGTCCTCGAGCAATCTCGACAATTTGCAAAGGCCGCCGCCGCGGGGTCTCAAAGCGCAGGCGCACGTTAACGCAGTTGGTTTGGTGAACCAACCAAATTCACTCCGCCTCTGGGCATTGCCTGTTCCGATCAGTCTGCGCTAAGCGGGCGCAGTCCCCAGTTTGTCGGAAACTCATCAGAAGGTATCAGCTCTGGAGTACTGGCAAGAAGGTCCGCCCATGCCTTGTACTCGTGGCCAGCTATACGACCTCGTTCGATTCCGCGTATCATGCCTACGCGTCATTCCATTCGTGGGGGTAACATATGGCAGTAAAGCGACAGAACCCGGTACTACCTGCGATCATCCTTGCGCTTTTCCTTGCACTCTTGGTGTTCCTGCTGGTCAGCCGAAAAAGTCAAGCTGCAGTGAACAACAAGGACACGGCCATCTTCTGCCCTTCGAATGTGTATTTTGAAGCGTGGCTCAAAGCGCCAAACTCCTGGTAACGGGTTTACCCCACATCTGGGCTCTCGCCGCAGTCTTCCGCTTGCCGAACTCATCGGTCGAGCAGGATTACTGTCGCTTTGCTGGTCGCTCCGAAGGAATCACGCCGCTGTCTATTCCAGTTACAGCGGTCGACAACGAAGCCGGGGCTTTTGATGGCAAAAACGTTATACATGGTAGTGAAGCACTTCAAGAACAAGGATGCGATAGCCGTATATCGCCGCTTTCGAGACAAAGGGAGAATGGCACCCGAAGGCGTGTGCTATGTCTCCAGTTGGGTCGATAACCGGCTGGAGCGCTGCTATCAGCTCATGGAAACACACGACCGTCGTCTCCTCGACGAGTGGATGGCCAACTGGAAAGATCTTGTTGACTTCGAAGTCCACGTGGTCGTCACATCCAAGGAAGCCGCCGACAAGATTGCTCCGCTCTTGTAGTCCTGCCAAGCGAGCTCCACCGTTTAGTCGCCGTCTCGGAAGCAACCGTGACAGTCACCGTTACAAGCGCGATCGGCGGGCGTGGACTTTGCCCAGTGAACGGGCTAGCCGCCATGTAGAATCATTTCCCGATGCAGCCGGTCAAGCACAGAAAGGAATTCCGATGACGATTCTCTCTAGCCCTCGTTTCCTTGCGGTCTACTCTGGTTTGCTGACCCTTGCTTTTGGCGTTGTTGTACTGTTCGGCGTCACGGCGCCCCGCAACCGGACGTTTGGTACGGTCACCGCGCGGCGAATCAATATTGTCGAACCGGACGGCACCGTTCGGCTAACGATCTCAAATCGCGCGGATTTCCCGGGCGCATGGAACCGCGGCAGGGAATACCCTCGCCCAGACAGGCGCGAGGCCGCGGGCATGCTTTTTATGAGTGAAGAAGGAACGGAACAAGGTGGATTCATATGGGGCGCAGGCCAACTACCGGACGGCTCCATCCAGAATCATGTTCATCTCAGTTTTGATCAGTACGAAGAAAACCAGATTTTTGCCATTGATGCCGGACAAGAGGGCATAGACAAGTTTTCTCGCATTACCATGGTGGATCAGGGGAACTTCCCGATCGAAGAAAAGAGAAAAGCTAACGAAGCCATCGAAAAACTGCCGGCCGGCGAGCAGGATGCTGCCTGGGACAAGTTCTTCGCAACCCATCGAAGTGATGTGAAGAGGATAGCGCTCGGGCGCTCAACCGATGGTTCGGTCGGGCTGGAACTGAGGGACCTCAATGGAAACGTGCGGATTCTCTTGTCGGTGCGTCCGAATGGAGAGCCGGTTCTTCAGTTTATCAGCGCGGACGGTAAGGTTATTCGCGAACTCCTTGGGGCTGCCAAATGACGGCCTTCCGCAAGGTGCTCCTAACCGAGGTAGCCAAAGTCGATCTCGCAGCAATTTTTTCAGGTGCACGCATCTATTGCTGCCTTTTTGACGGGTACCCTGTAACTCGAGGAGAGTAGCAGCTGTTCGTCTGCGAGACCCATCGGCTGAAATCCGAGCGCTAGCGGCGTCTCGACAAGACTGGATAAATCAGCTTAACTGATTTCACTCAACCCAAACTGCGGGAGCGAGACTATGCGCAAAATAACTCCACATCGATGGTTCGATAAGGACGCAAAAAAATGCGGCCGAGCTTTACACTCGTTTGATTCCAAACTCAAAGATAACGAATCGAAAAACCCTTCATGATACGCCTTCAGGCGATTGTGAGGTGTTGCCGTTCGAGATTGCGTGGTTTTTCTCATGAAACCTGGTCGCAGCTAAGTTGCTACCGCCCCAAAGCGAACCTACTGCATGTCGACTCGCAAAAGCATTCCAGTCCCGCTGTGAACCGTCAACTCTTTTGCATCGGAACGAAACACAATCAGACCGACGGGTTCGCTTCTCCCCGCATGCGATATCTCTAGGTGTGCCAGTCCATAGGTGCCGCAAGCATCTGAGGAAAACACCCACAGTGCTTGTGGACTGTTGTTGCCATACAGTGGTCCGCGGCACTTGGTTCCCTCTTTGGCGCTGACTTGCCCCAAAACTCCGCCGCCACCGACAGATTTTCCCACTACATGCGAACCATCATCGCCCTTCGTCACGATCCCGCCGTCCCCATAAACCACATCGCCCCCCACTTGCACCGTGTCCAACCACCGGTAAACGTCGCTTTCCCCAGCGCCGATGGGCGGCGTTTGAGCACTCAGTATTTCCATGAATCCTGCGATCGCGCGGAGATTCGTGGTAATCGGAATCGTCTGACGCCCGGTCCGCACCTTGTCGAACCGGAGAGAGATTCTCGCCGGTGAGCCGCTCTTCCCGGCGTCTACTTCCACAATGTAACCGAGAACACGACTGCCCTCCGGGATCTTGGCTCCACCAGCCAACGGAACATCCTGCATGATCCTGGCACTAATCACTTCGTTAGCCTTGCTCCTTGACGATGAAAGAGAGGAATTCAACCGGACAGGCAATATCGTCCCTGGCGTAACCTTAATTTCGTTTTTCGCCGCTTCTTTCTCGGCGATGCCCGAACCGACCCGCCCGGTTGAGGAAGCAGCATGGTCCCGGCTCCGAGAGTTTCCTGGTTGGGCTGCGCTCGGATGCGTGAGGAACGTGGCGCACAGAAGCGCTCCCAGCAATGGCCACAGAAATCCTGCAAGACCACGATCCGCTGTTGCCCTTCTCGTATTCATAATCTTTTTTTCCCGATTTCCAACCGTTCCATCCCTGCACAGGCCGCCTACTCAGCTTAGATGCAAGGTCGAGGAAGGCGGGAACATTCGCAGGGGTGCGTTCGACAACGACAATCACCCGACTTCGCAGTCTGGGCTGGAACACTGTTGTAAGCCGACGAACCCTGCGGGCCGGGGCAAAATAGACGATCGCTACCGCCACGGCACCGGCACGAGCGCTCCGGCGCCAGAAAATCGCCATGCCACCCGCAATTAGCCGGATGCCAGTGATATACGCCAATACTTCCTGACCAGGAATGTGGCCGCCAAGGTCCCGCAGATACACGTGAGCGCGTAACAGCAAAAACAGAGGGAACTCACCGATTGAGGCCTAATTTGCGCAATATCTCACGGAAGCCTGGCTCTCCATGCAAACCAGCCAGCCTCGGATCGATTTTGGCGAAGGGTGACTCTGCCGAACGCTCCTCGCACGCTCTTGTCAGCCAAGCTAGTGCTTCGCCCTTCTTCCCGAGACCTACATAGCAAATCGCCACGGGGTAAGCCGGCACGTAGCGTTGCATCATGATGCGCTTGATCTGGCCGAGCAGCTGCGACGCATCACTGCGCTTTCCTGCGATTCCGCAAATGTGCGTCAGCGACGCGACATAACGCACATTGCCGCCTTCCAGGGCGACCGCTCTTCGCGCCGACCGAATTGCTTCCCGGTACATTCCTTTTTGAACGTACGCCCGGCCAAGAACGTAGTGTGCGTGCGCAAAGGTGGTTTCGATATCCAGCACGCGACGAGCTTCCTCGACCCCTTGGTCATAGCGCCCGGCGCGGTAGTAGGTAATCGCAACGTTCGTTTGTGCGGTTAGGCTTACCGGGTCGAGCGCCAATGCCTTCTTTGCTTCGACCACGGCTTCTTCGTGACGCCCCATTGCGACCAGGTAATTTGCATAGTAAAAATGTGCCGACGAATAGTTAGGATTCAACGCGATGGACCGCTGGAACTCGCGCTCCGCGTCTGCCCACTCGTACTCGTGAAAGTCAGCATGCCCCAGCGAAGAGTGCGGTTCCGCAACTGCCTCGTCGATAGTGATGGCTTTCTCTGCCCATTGCCTTGCCTGTGTAGTCGCTGCTCGCGTCGGCATGTATGCATCGTCCAGCAGAGACAGGTACGAGTCCGCCATCCCGGCATATGCGGATGCGTATCCAGGATCGTGCTTAATCGATTTCTCAAACTCCCGCAAGCTGTTGTGGAGTGCTTTTCCGGTTCGCTGGTTCCAGAGATAGCGTCCGCGGAGGAACTCCTCATAGGCCCGCGGCTCGACTGTCGAAATACGCTCTAACCGGGCCTCGGCTTGGGGAGCCAGTTTGATCTTGATCTCGCTCGCGATTGCCGTTGCCACATCGCTTTGGATCGCTAGAATGTCTCCAATCCCGCGCTCGTATTTGCGCGCCCAAAGTTGCGTTTGATCGCCTACCTGAATCAGCTGCGCCGTGATGCGCACGCGCCTGCCTGCACGGCGTACGCTGCTTTCCAGCAGGTACGCTACCCCGAGCTCCTGACCGATGCGCCGCGCACTCTTGTTGCTCCCTTTGTAGCGCATTGCCGAAGTGCGCGCGATTACTCCGAGCTTCTCCGGGTTCAGCTGGCTGAGCTGTGTGATCATTTCTTCCGTCAGTCCGTCGCTGAAGTACTCCTGGTTTCGGGCGCCGCTCAGGTTTTGAAATGGGAGTACAGCTAACAGGAACTTTTCGCTGGCTACCCCCTTTTCTGCCGGGATTTCTTTGACGGGCAGCATGAACCTGTAGCCGCGCTTCGAAACCGTCGCGATGCACTCCTTTACCTTCGCGGGAACGTATAACTCGAAACGAAGTACTTGGCATGTAAACGCAAGAGAAAGGACAAAGCAATGTTACACATAAACGACGAAGCTCCCAATTTCACCGCGGAGACCTCCCAAGGAAGGATCAACTTCCATGAATGGATCGGCAACGGTTGGGCGATCTTGTTCTCCCACCCCAAGGACTTTACCCCCGTGTGCACCACGGAACTCGGTTCTATGGCCGGGCTGCAGCCTGAGTTTGCGAGGCGCAATTGCAAGATCATCGGATTGAGTGTGGATCCCGTGAGCAGTCACAGCAAGTGGGTTGTAGACATCGAAGAGACCCAAGGCCATAAAGTCAACTATCCCATGATCGGGGACCCGGAACTCAAGATAGCCAAGCTTTATGACATGCTGGCCGCCGACGCCGGCGATACTTCCGAAGGCCGCACTGCGGCCGCCAACGCCCCCGTGCGCACCGTGTTCGTGATTGGTCCCGACAAGAAGATCAAGCTGATGCGTAGCTACCCGATGAGCACTGGCCGAAACTTCGACGAAATCCTGCGAGTGCTTGATTCGCTCCAACTCACAGCCAGGCACTCAGTCTCTACACCAGCGAACTGGAAACCCGGCGACGACGTGATCATCAGCGGTAGTGTTTCCGACGACGAAGCCCGGAAAAAGTATCCGGGTGGCTGGAAGGCACCTCGGCCCTATCTGCGCATCGTTCCCCAGCCGGCGGATAAAACCGCACGCAAAAATGTTGCCTGATCGCTAAGCAACGCCAACCGCCGTGCCTCGCACACGCCTCCTCCTTTTTTGGAGACGAGACAAAGGCACGGCAGCCGTCGTTGCTTCCAACCGAAGCCCATCAGCACGTTGTGTTTGCCGTCGTCAACCCCTACGATCAGCTCTTTGCCCTGGGCCTGAGCCAGGGCCAAAGAGGGACCTTTTGAATATTTGAAGTCTCCATAAGCACTGATTCCAGAGAGCGGTCATTCATGAGTGGCGCAAACACTACCCGGCGTTCTACAATCCGAACGACTGAGCTTCACTGGCGACGAAAAAGATGATGTCCACCGCATGGAGTTTTTTGCTGGCTGCCTCCCTGTTCCTTGTCTCCGGCTGCCGTGTCAGCAAACCCGGTGCGGTAGAGAGCGAAATGGCGAAGGAAGTGAAGCACAAGATCACGGTCGGCGGCAAAGACGACCTCAACCCCATCCCTGCAACGGCCGAAAACATAGCGGATGGTCGAGAACACTTCGGTCACCACTGCGGTATTTGCCACGGTTTGGATGGTCAGGCCAGCGGCGTCCCGTTCGCGGACAAGATGTCGCCACCCGTTCCCGCACTCTCTTCTAAGGATGTGCAGGACTATACAGATGGCCAACTGAAATGGATTATCGCAAATGGCATTAACCCGTCCGGAATGCCGGCCTGGAAGGGCATACTCAGTGACGAGGAGATGTGGAAAGTGGTCGACTTCCTCCGTCACCTACCCCCCAAGGGCAGCCTGGGGATTCCAGAGGTCTACAAAGAAGAAGAGAAAGAACACGAACATATGCACGAGGAGAAAAACCACAACTAGCCTGCCGGCGTTAGGAAATTCACCACGTCGCTTACTTCTTTGCAAGCGATCTGACGTAATTCACTACATTCCAAACCTGCTCCGGCTTCATCCGTCCTTCTTCTCCTGTCATCTGCCCCTTGCCATTCATGATGATCCCGTAGATCTCTCCATCCGTCAGGTCCTTCAACGCCGCTCCATCGCGGTAGTCTTTCAGCTTCAGGTGCATGCTCTCCGCCAGGTCGCCGTCACCTGCCCCTTCTTTTCCGTGACACATCGCGCAATCAAACCCAAAAGCCTTCTTCCCCTGCGCAATCGATTCCGGCGAAGTCTTCACGGGGTTCACTAGCTTGCTGGCATTCCCAGCGGTCTTCTCCCCACCTGCTTTTTCTTCTCCGGGCTTCTTTTCTTGCTGCCAAACGGTAAGCCACAACACTCCCCATAATACAATTGCGATCGCTCTCATGGCCTGATCTCCGTTGCCGACGATATTCGTCGACAGTCCACCGGCCCCAATCGCCCTAAGTATAGTCCTGTCAGACGGAGATTCGCTGCGGCAAGTTGTCCGGTTAGGCACGGCGCCAAGTTAGCGGTCTCGAACCGCAAACGCGCCGCGGGCACGCGACCTGTTTACGCTTCGAAATAGGCTCCGTCCTCGAGTTCGGCAATCAGTCCCGGCTGCTTCGCCTGCCACCGCAGGAGCTCCTGAGTTCGCTGACTCGAGGCCGGGCAATCGATACCAACAAAGTGCGCCAGCCAGCCAAAGTGTTCGGCGGCCTCCTCGGGCGACTTGCTGACAACCGGGACATTCAAGCGGCGGCCGATTACCTCGGCGATTTCTTGGAACGGCACACCTTCGTCGGCGATCCCGTGATATCGGGCTCCCCCGGAACCCTTTTCCAGCGCCAGCCTGTAGAGATGCGCAGCATCGAGCCGGTGCACGGCGGGCCAGTGATTGAGTCCGTCGCCCACATACGCCGAAACGCCCTTTTCACGCGCAATGCGGATGAGAGCCGGCACGAAGCCGTGATCGCCATTACCATGGACCGAGGGTGGAAGCCGCAGGACCGACACACGCACCCCTTGCGATGCCGCGGAAAGCGCTGCTTCTTCCGACTTGCGCGGAAAACTGGGATGGGGTGAATCCTCTTCCGTTGCGAGGGGGCCTTGGCGTTGAAGCAGCAAGGTCCCGGATGTCACCACCAACGGGCGGTTAGACCCGGCCTGCGCTGCACCGAGCGCCTCGATGGCGCGCCTGTCTGTCTCGGCGGCAGGCCCGTAGTTCAAGAAGTCGTGGATAAAAGCGGTGTGAATCACACCGTCCGTAGCAGCCGCTCCACTGCGCAGACTTCCCGTATCTCCCAGATCGCCTCGATGTACCTGCGCGCCGGCGACAGCAAGCGTCTTGGCGGCCGCATCCGAGCGAGCGAGGCCGAGCACCTGATGGCCCTTATGAATTAGCTCCTGAACGATGGCAGAACCAACGAAACCTGTCGCCCCGGTAACAAATACTTTCATGAGTCACTCCTTCGCATGAATTTGTCGGAATACCGAATCAGTGTGCGGACTGCCCTGCCGCCGGAACACTCGCGGCGATCGCGTTGAGCTCGGCGATTGCATGCGCGGGGAGCTCTAACGCTGCAGCAGCGAGATTCTCTCGGAGATGGTTTGTCGAAGATGTGCCGGGGATCAGTAGAATGTTGGGAGAGCGCTCAAGAAGCCAAGCAAGCGCGACCTGCATTGGAGTAGCTTTCAAGGACGCCGCTACTCGGTCGAGCCCCGACGATTGCAATGGCGTGAATCCTCCCAACGGGAAGAATGGGACATACGCTATGCCTTGCTTGGCGAGCGCATCGATGAAGGCATCGTCACCGCGGCGTGCCACGTTGTAGAAGTTTTGGACACAAACAATCTCCGTGATTTTCTGAGCCTCCTGGAGTTGCCGGGGCGTGACGTTGCTGAGGCCTATGTGACGAATCAATCCGTGACGCTTCAGTTCGGCAAGCACAGCCAGGGGCTCCTCGATCGGTCCTTCCCTCGGCTCCAGGACGGAACCAACCCGGAGGTTGACAACGTCGAGCCGGTCGACACCGAGATTCCGAAGATTGTCATGAACGCCGTCGGTCAGCTCCTTACGCGAGAGGGCAGGCATCCATGATTTGTCTTCGCCGCGACGGGCACCCAGTTTTGTCACGATTACCAGGCCGGCCGGATAGGGATGAAGCGCCTTCTTGATAATCT
>Ga0306922_10005422_pt1 | contig 12187 bp, 13 predicted proteins | sample sta12Cox44000082_FD_203758 | JGI IMG/M metagenome (GOLD analysis project Ga0306922, IMG submission 203758) | Lab enrichment of tropical soil microbial communities from Luquillo Experimental Forest, Puerto Rico - statoxic.12C.oxic.44.000.082 (v2)... | ecosystem: Environmental > Terrestrial >... | reverse complement strand
GATACCGCTGCGCAGCCAAGGGACGGCACCAGTGACCGACGAAGAGATCAGTTTCATGCTGCGCGAAGGTGTCGCGACCGGTCACATACCCGAAGCCGAGACCGCGATCGTCGAGATGGCGCTGCGACTTGGCGATCGGCGAGCGAGCGCGGTGATGACGCCGCGGACGCAAATAGAATCGCTCGACCTCGACGACCCGGAAGAGGCGAACCGGCGCAAGATTCGGGACAGCGCGTATTCTCGCTTTCCAGTGGTGCAAGGCGGCTCACACCAGGTGATCGGCATCGTTCAGGCCAAGGATCTGCTGATTGCCGCGCTCGCCGGACAGTCCTTTGATTTGCGCCTAGCGACTAGGCCGCCGCTCTACTTGCCGAACACGGTGACGGCACTCCGCGTCCTCGAGGCGTTCAAGAACTCAGGCGAGCCGATGGCCTTGCTGGTTGACGAATACGGCGAACTCGAAGGGCTGGTGACCCAGAGCGATATCCTCGAGGCGTTGGTCGGCGACATTCCCGGCTCGGCGGACGCCGATCACCGGGTGGTGCGCCGCGAAGACGGAACCTGCCTGATCGACGGCATGGTCGGGCTCGATGAGCTGAGGCAGGTGCTCGGGGTTTCCCACTTGCCTGGCGAGGACGCCGATTTCCACACGCTCGGCGGATATGTGATGGCACGCCTCAACCGTGTTCCAATGGTCGCCGACCGCATCACCGCTGGCGGCTATCGGTTCGAAGTCGTCAAGATGGACGGCCGCCGCGTCGATCGGGTGCTGGTGTCACCCGTCAGAGCCAAGAGCCGGTAATCGTCACCAGCCCCACCGCGCAGGAAATGGCCCGGCGGGGTAACCCGGCAGTTCTAGTGAGAGATCAAGCGGTCAGCGCTGCTGCGATTTGTCGAGCACCTCCTGCGGTGTCATCGACACGATCTCGGCATAGGTCGGCACAAAGCCTCCGCTTTCGATCAGGCCGACAAACTCGGGCCTGATCTCGCGCGCTACCTGTTCGCGGATGCGCCGGTGCTCCTCGACATCCCGCCATTCGCCGATCAGATAGAAATGGTCGGGGTCGCCGGAGTCGCGGCACAGCACGCCGTCTTTGACCTGTGCCGCCGAGCGGTGAAACGGGTTGTTGTCGCCGTAGTCGAACTGGTTGAAGAGCTCGATGAACTCGTCGCCCCGGCCGGGTTTGACCCGGAAGTCGTAGACGTGGAAGTAGTTGCCCTTGGTTGCCAGCAGTACCAGAGCCATCCGTTGCCTCCTCTGGGTGGTTTGATCGGCCGCCCGGCGATGGTAGCCTCGGACCGCTGGCGCAGCCAGCCTTGAGGAGACAAACACATGGCCGTCGTCGAGACCGAGCGATTGGGACCGGTGCTCGTGGTGCGGATGAACCGGCCCGAGCGTTTGAATGCGCTGAACCAAGAAATGCGCACGCGGCTCGCCGAGACCTGGACCGAGTTCCGTCATGATGACGGGCTCGAAGTCGCGGTCTTTACCGGCACCGGCCGCGGGTTCTGCGCCGGCGAGGACATGAAAGAGTCGTTGCAGCGCGGCGTGCCCGGCGGGCAGCGGCCGGCGATCGAAGACCCGTTCATGTCGGGGGCGCTCGAAAAGCCGGTCATTGCAGCGGTCAACGGCTATGCGATGGGCGGCGGCTTTATGCTGGTCGAGCGCACCGATCTGCGCGTCGCCGTGCGCGAGGCTGTGTTCGAGGTCTCGGAAGCCAAGCGCTGGCTGCTCGGCGGCTACAATCACGGCCACCTCGCGAACCTGCCTTACCCGATCGCGATGGAGATGGCGCTCGGCTTTCGCTTCACCGCCGAGCGCTTTTACGAGATCGGCTTTCTGAACCGCCTGGTCGATGCCGATCAGCTGATCCCGAGTGCGCTGGCGATGGCCGAGCATCTGTTGACCCTGCCGCCCGCCTCCCGCGTCAACACCGTCCACATTATGCGCCAGATGCGGCCGGTGCCGGGCCCGGAGCAGCAACGCCTGGCTGCCGCCTTGCGCGAGCACGGCGCCAAGAGCGACCTGATGGAGTCGCGCGCCGCCTTTGCCGAGAAGCGCACCCCCAATTTCAAGGGCTGGGACAACCCCGAGGACCGCTATCGCCTGCCCACGCTCGAAAGCGTCAAAAGTTGACTCTGCAAATTTCTGCTAAGACAGCGGAAATTTGCGTTTTGGCGTCCAAAGCTTGTCCTATTTTGCCCATAAACGGCGTCGAATCAACAGCTTGGACCAGTATCAGGTGAACCGCCTGGCAGCGGAATTGTGGTGGTTTGGCAGCGGAACGGCAGCGGAATTTGGCTGGCTTTCAGGCGTTGCTTTTCGAGACATTTTTATCCTGAATAACAATTGATACAAGCGTACTGACGGCCTGTGTAGACGCCCGCCCCTAGCCTCATAAGGGGGCGCGTCGCGGCGCAAATGAGAGGATCGGTTAGTGGCTGACCTGGAACAGACGACCGGCGATCGCAACGGCCCGCTCGCCGGTCTCAAGGTGCTGGACCTGACCGAGCACATGGCCGGGCCGTTCTGCACGATGATCCTCGCCGATATGGGGGCGGAGGTCGTCAAGCTCGAACGCCCGGGAAAGGGGGATTCGGTGCGCGCCTGGGGCGACGGCAGCGAGCGCAACCCCTATTTCCGCTACATCAACCGCAACAAAAAGAGCATCACCCTCGACTACAAGCAGGCGCAAGGAAAGGCGCTGTTTCTGCGACTTGTCGACGGCATGGACGTCTTGGTCGAGAACTACCGCCCGACCGTGATGCCGCGCGCCGGCCTCGGGTTCGAGGCGTTGCACGAGGTCAACCCACGGCTGATCTACGCACAGCTCTCCGGCCTTGGCTATGACGGGCCCTATGCCGGGCGCGGCGGCTTCGACCTGATCGCGCAGGGCATGGGCGGCATCATGCACGTGACCGGCGAACCCGACGGGCCGCCGACTTCGGTCGGGCTGCCGATCTGCGATCTCGGCACCGGCATGTGGGCGGTGCAGGGCATCCTCGCCGCGCTTTATGAGCGCCAGCGCACCGGCAAGGGCCGCCTCGTCGAATGTTCACTATTGGAGACCGCGATCGGGTTTAGCTCGTGGACCTCGGCGCAATGGCTCGCCGACCATAAGGAGCCGACCCGACAAGGCTCGCGCCATCGCCAGAACGCGCCCTACCAGCGCATGCAGACCAAAGACGGCTATCTGATGGTGGGGGCCGCCGGCGAGGCGATTTGGGCGCGTTGTGCCAAGGCATTGGGGTACCCGGAATGGTGTGAGGATCCGCGTTTTGCGACCAACCAGGCGCGCATGGCGAACCGCGACGCACTGGAGGCCGTGATGAACGCGGTGCTGACGACCAAGACCACCAACCATTGGGTCGAGGTGCTCGAAGCCGCCGGCGTGCCGTGCGGCCCGGTCTACGATTACGCGCAGCTGTTTGCCGACCCGCAGGTGCGCCACCGCAGCCTAGTGCAACACGCAAGCGACCCGGAATTGGGTGAGGTGCCGCACATCCGCACCCCAGTCAGGATCGGCGAAGGGGTCCGGGTGCGCAATGTCGCCCCGACGCTCGGCCAGCACAACGCCGAGATCTTTGGCCGCGTTGGGATCACCGAGGCGGAAATAGCCCGCCTATCCGTGACCGGCGTATTGTGATCCCGACTGTCCGCTGCATATGTCAGCGGACATTTCTCGACGACGTGTCAACGCGCGCCGAAATCAGACCTTATGGCGGAAGCCCCCCAACTTCCGGGTTCGACCACATTTCGGGCATTCGCACCGGATTTTTGCATCGCCTAACGAGCTTCGGTGCATCGCGGCGCTAGGCCCCCATCTTTGTGAAAGTAAGTGGCAACCCAAGGCATGCTACCGTCGGTCTCGGCTGGTCCAATACGACACTCTTGATAGTTGCTTCTTCGGGCTGAGCGGAGGGTAAGTTGGCTCACGTTTTCATTTCGTATGTCCATCAAAATCGGGATGTAGTCGATCGCCTCGTGAAGGAGTTAAGGAACAGAGGCGTTACCGTATGGCTCGACCGCGACGACATTGAGCCCGGCGCACGCTGGCGCGACGCAATAAAGAAGGCAATCCAGAGCGGCAAATTTTTGTAGCGTGTTTCTCCAGAGAATATAGTGAGCGCGATCAAACACATATGAACGAAGAGCTGACCTTAGCAATAGACGAATTGAGGTCCAGACCTTCAGAGAGAACTTGGTTTCTCCCCGTATTGATTAACGAAACCCACATTCCATCAAGGCGCATTAGCAGTGTAGAAGACTTGCGAGACATACAAGCGGTTAAGCTGCACGAAGACTGGGATATCGGAATCGATCGGATTCTCCGTGTGTTGCACCATGATGATCCGGCCCTTGCGCGCATATGGCATTTGGTCGACCTTGTCGAAGGACCGTTTGACGATGAACGTCTACACGCGATCCAGCAATTAGGAGCCATCAGAGCGGCAGAAAACTCAGCCATATCCGCTTTGATTAAGGCAGCCGCGGCAAATAACGCCGCCATAAGAGAAGCCTCTTTAGAAGCGCTGGGGAAGATCGGGCCGGCCGCCGCCGAAGCCATGCCAGCCCTCATCGCCGCCCTCAAAGACCCCAACCAAAAGATCCGGTGAAGCGCCGTCTACGCGCTGTGGGATCTGGGCCGTCCGCCGCCGAAGCCGTGCCAGCCCTCGTCGCCGCCCTTAAAGACCCCGGCGAAGGCATCCGGCGGCACGTCGCCAACGTGCTGGGGAGGCTCGGCCCGGCTGCCGCTGAGGCCGTGCCAGCCCTCGTCGCCGCCCTCAAAGACCCCGGCAAAAATTTCCGGTGGCACGTTACCGGCGCGCTGGTGGAGATCGGGCCGGTCGCCGTACCAGCACTCGTCGCCGCCCCCAAAGACCCCGACGACAATATCCGGTGGCCGAAGATCTGGCAGGGCGCCGTGCCAGCACTCGCCACAGCCAACGAAGACGACGATACTGTCCGGCAGCACTTCGTCTTCGCGCTGGGGATGATCGGGCCGTCCGCCGCCGAAGCCGTGCCAGCCCTCGTCGCCGCCCTCAAAGACCCCAACAAACCTGTCCGGCGGGGCGCCGCCGACGCGCTGGCGAATATCGGGCCAGCTGCCGCCGGGGCTGTACCAGCCCTCGTCGCTGCCCTCAAAGACCCCGACGAAATTGTCCGGCAACACGCCGCTGACGCGCTGCGGAGTATTCAGGGCAAGTCGACACCATGAGATCCTTTGCGTAGAAATCGCGTTTCCGCGTTGAGGATTGCCCAGACTCGCTTTTCGCACGATGCGTCGTGATTTTTGCCGAGCCGGTGTCACATTGGCCGGTGCGTTCTTCGATTTTCGCACCACACCCGGATATGCGCTTACCACCCCCATCTCGGACGATCTACACTTGCGGTGGTTGGGTCTGCTTCTGCGATCTCGGCACCGGGATGTGGGCGGTACAGGACATCCTCGCTGCCCTCTACGAGCGCCGGCGCACCCGGCAAGGGCCGCCTCGTTGAATACTCACTATTGGAGACCGCGATCGGCTTCAGCTCGTGGACCTCGGCGCAATGGCTCGCCGACCGCGAGGAGCTGACCCGGCAAGGCTCGCGCCATCGCCAGAACGCACCCTACCAGCGCATGCAGACGAGGGACGGCTATCTGATGGTCAGCGCCGCCGGTGACGCGATCTGGGCACGATGTGCCAAGGCTTTGGGGCATCCCGAATGGTGCGAGGACCGGCGTTTTGCGACCAACCAGGCGCGCATGCAGAACCGCGACGCGCTAGAGGATGCGATGAACGCGGCGCTGACGACAAAGACCACCAACGATTGGGTCGAGGTGCTCGAAGCGGCTGGTGTGCCGTGCGGCCCGGTCTATGATTACGCGCAGATGTTTGCCGACCCGCAGGTGCGCCATCGTGGGCTCGTGCAATATGCGCGCGACCCGGACCTAGGCGAGGTGCCGCACATTCGCACCCCGGTCAGGATCGGCGAGAGTGTGCGGGTGCGCTTCGTCGCCCCAAGCTCGCCCAGCACAATGCCCGAAATTTTCGACCGCCTCGGGGTCAGCGAAGCGGACATAACCCGCCGGCGCGGCATCGGCGTATTGTGACCTTTCGGGAGTAATTTTGCCCTGACGACCCGCCTTTGCCAGGAGCCGACATTCGGAGGGCCTCCCCAAATCGCCCCAACCGAGGCAAAACCGTCATCCCCATCTGTTGCTGCCTGAACCACCAAAAAAACAGCTTCTGTGTGACGTGGATCACACATTCTCCGCGCCACAAGCACTAGGCTATTGCCCGATCTAAGGGAGAAAACCGATGGACGCGTCACATATCGCAACTGGCACGATCACCGCGCTGCTGGCAACCGCGTTAGTTTACTTTTCACACTGGCCGCTGCAGCCCCTGGATTTGCCGACGGCGTCTGCTTTTGCCGGTCTGCTCACCGCCGCTGGCGGCGCTGCCGTCAAATTCTACAAATCCAGAACCGCGGCTGCCACGGAGCCGCTCGCCCCCGTGGTGTCGATCACTTCAATGAATACCGGGCACGAGCCGGCGCGCGTGGCGTAAAATAAAGCTCATCCCCGGCCGAGGAAATCGGGCACCACGATATTCGAATTCCTTCGTGCCATGAATTAAGAGGATTGAAGACCGACCGCACAAGCGCGCGCATGAAGAGCCTCGACGGGACAATTACAACCATCAATCCGGCACGACTGTGCCTCGGATCGAGGAAGGAAGGCCATGCAGCCTCACGTATTCGTAGCCATGCCGTTCGGCCCGAAGGAAGCTCGCGCCGCAAGCCAAGCCACCGACAACACGCCTGCAAGCCCCGCGATCACGGTTGACTTCGATCTCGTCTACGAACGGCTTATCGCGCCGGCGCTCACCAAGGCGGGCTGCATTCCCTTTAGGGCCGATTACGAGCCGGGCGCTGGCGACATTCGGACCGACATGTTCTTCGAGTTGGTGACGGCCGATGTGGTCATCGCGGATGTGTCGGTGCTGAATGCTAACGTCTTCTACGAGCTTGGCGTCCGGCACGGCGTTGCACCTCGGGGTGTGTTAATGATTCATGGCGGGTGGGCCAAACCGCCATTCGACGTCGCCTCGGACCGGAGGTTCGAGTACAACGGGAAGCTGTTTCTCCCGGAAGTCCGCGAGCCGAAAGACGAGTGGGACAAAAAGCTCAATGCGGAAGCGGAGAAGTTGGGCCAAACGTTGCGGCGCGCGCTCGACGCGGATCCGCAGACGATCGGCAGTCCCGTCTACAAGGAACTGGTCGGCATCAAGCCGGTCGATTGGAGCGGCATCAAGACCGCGCGTGCCGATTATTTCGGCGAAGTCTTCGCCGACTGGCGGGCACGGGTCGAAGTCGCCAAGTTGAACGGCTGGCCTGGTGACATCCTGACACTCGCCGACGATGCGCCGACGCGATTCCACCGCATCCAGCTGCTCTGGCAAGCCGCCGACGCGTTGTGCAGCATGCATCGCTTCGAAGCCGCTCTTCCAGTGCTCAAAGATCTGCTGCTGCTCGATGCAGGGCACCGAAACGCGCTAACGCGGATGGGTCTGGTGCTCGGCCGGCTTGGCAAGATCAACGAGGCCAAGGTGCACATGCTGCAGGTCGCAGAGAAGTTGAAGGACGATACCGAGGCCCAGGGGATCCTCGGACGCGTCTATAAGGATCTTTGGCGCCTGGAGTGGAAGGATCTGGGATCACCTAAGGATCGGCAGAGTCAGGCGGTCGCAACGTCGAACTACATCGCCAGCGCGGTCCGCAGCTACGATCAGGCGGCGCGCCGTAAGTTCGACTACTACAACGGTATCAACGTCGTCTCGTTCGTCAAGCTGCTCGAACACCTGAAAACAGTGACAGGTGACGAGCCGGTCGACTGCAAGATCGATGACATCGACACATTGGCCGCCGTCGTGCGCTTCTCCGCACAGAACACGCTCGACAGCGCAGGACTGGAAACGGGCCAGGACGGCGTCTGGGCGGCCGCCACGCTAGGTGAGCTCGAGCTGGTGATGGGCAATACCAATAAGGCGCGCACGAACTATCGCGGCGCGGCAAACGCGCCCGAGACCACCTACTTCAACGTCAGCTCGATGCTTGATCAGGTCCATCTGTTCGAAAACCTCGGCTTCCAGCAGGAGGCCGTCGACGCTGTCAAGAAAGTACTGGAGCAGCGCCGCGACGTGCTCGAGAAGCGCATCGGCGGCCTCAAGAAATCCGAGCCGCGGTTCACGAAGGTCCTCATCGGCACCGGCCACATGATCGATACGCCCGATCGCGAGACCGAGCGGTTTCCGCCGCGCAAGGAGAGCGCTGTCCGTGATCAGATAGCCGCACAGTTGAAGAGATGGAACGTCGGCGCAAACGACCTCGGCATCTGTGGCAGCGCCCGCGGGGCGGACATGCTGTTCGGCGAGCTCGCCGCCGAGATGGGCGCCGAGGTCTGGTTGATGCTTCCGCTGCCCGAAAACGAGTTCCTGGAGAAATCGGTGCGTTTGCCGGACAGCAATTGGGAGCAGCGGTATTTCGATTTGCGCAGCCGTCCGAACGTGAAGACCTTTGTGCAGGAGGACCGTCTCAAAACAGCGCCTAAGGGCGCGTCGGTCTTCGCGCGCAACAATCTGTGGATGGTGAACACCGCGCGGGTCGAAGTCAGCGATCCTAAAAACCTCTATGCGGTGCTCGTCTGGGATGAGAAACCTACGGGCGACGGACCCGGTGGAACGTCCGACTGCGCCGCACGAATACGAACTCTCGGCGGGAATATCGCGTTGATCAATCCGACGAAGCTTTAAATCCGCCAGTCAACCGCGAGCGGCCTCGGGATTGCGGCATTCAGCTCCGCCATCGCCTCGACAATATCGAGCCCCGCACGCACCGAACGCTCGGCCTCGTCCTCATGGGCGCGCGGGTAGACGAAATAGACGAGGATGCCGTCGCCCAAGGACTTCGCGACAAAGCGGTCATAGCGCCGGATCGCTGCACTGCCGCGGCTCTGAAACGACGCGATCACGTCGCGACTGGCTTCACCGCAAGGCACACGACGCGGCAGCGAGTGGCAGGCGTTCGAACATCACGGTCAGCTGGCGGCGCTCGGCCTGGGCTGGCACTGGTGCGGGAAGCGGTACCGATGCCGGTGTCGCTGTCAAGGCTGGGGGCCGGCACCGCGGCGCCGAGCGCGGCGATGGCGGAAAGGAGCTTGCGACGATGGCCGACCGATGTCACACCGATGGCGATCAGGTCCTCGGCCGTCAGGTCTGGCAGTACGTCTCCGTCGACATCGTTGTCGCGGAACGCCGGCTCGTATTGAGCAAGACCGAGCTGCCGTAGCCAACCCGCCACATCGATCGCCATCTCAGGTCCCCTTCATCAGGGTGACCCAGCATCCGCCGCTTGCGCCGCGACAGCAATAGGGCCGTTTCACCTTGCCTCGTCATTGCCGCCCAGGTATGGCTCGATAAAGATTACCCATGGACATGAGATAATGACCAACGACAGGTATGTTGCCGCGGCGGACTTCAAGGCCAATTGTCTGCGCCTGATGGACGAGGTAGCGCAACAGCGTCGGCCTATCATCATTACAAAGCGAGGCAAGCCGGTGGCCAAGCTGGTGCCGGTAGAAACGGAGACAATTGGTCTCTTCGGTCGCATGGCCGGAAGCATCAAGATATGTGGCGACATCATCAACCTGATCGAGGACGCGGGTTGGACCGGTGATGTCGAGAACCTCTGACCCGGACCTCCTCTTACTGGACACTCATGTGTGGCTTTGGCTCGTCGCCGGCAGTGCGGATCTTTCAACGGAAGCGCGCCTCACGATGGACGAAGCCGCTGCAGCGGGTACCCTTCGCATCGCCGCAATCTCGCTTTGCGAGGTTGCATTGCTGGCCTCGCGCGGCCGTATCGTGCTCGGCAAGTCCATCGGCCCTTGGCTCGAGGAAGCGCTGGCCGATCCCGGTCCCGTGATCGATCCGCTCAGCGTGACCCGGCTGACCGGCTGATCGTCGCCACGGCGCGGGTGGCGAATGCCGCACTGATGACCCGTGACCCGCGCATTCTCGAATACGCTGGTCGCGGGCACCTGACGGCGATCACCGCCTGACGTCCTTCGGCACCCGGAAACGATTCGCCTGGCAGCGAGCTGGTTAGAGGGTTATTCGGCGGCGGCCCTCGCCGGTGCAGCGGCCTCGCGCAGCAACGCTTCAGCGGCCGCGGCGACGCGGGTGCCAGCGAAAAAGCGCGGGTTCTGGCGGCCGAACAGCCGCACGACATTGGCGAACGTGAAGTCGCGGAAATCCGCAGCGGTCGCCAGTCCGTCTTCGACCATCTCATAAGCCTCGGGCACGACCTCGGTCATGTCCGGCACGTCGAAATGGCCGATGTCAGAGCTGAAGATCGCATTGAGCCTGGCGCCCAATGGATTGGTGCGCGCATTGAAGGCCCAAACGTTCGACGGGTCGTCGGCCTCGCAGCCGAAATAGAACGGCGTCACGAAGAGGTCACGCCAGTCTTGCTTTTGGCTGATCTTGCAGGCGCTGTAGTCGTCGAGATCGGCGATGCCGCCGGTCAATTTCTCCTCGCCCGGGAAGAATTGGCCGCCCTGCCGCTTCAGCGCCGCAGTGAACGCTGAGCCACCGTATTTCTCGGCGAGGTCCAGCAGCACGGCGCTGTCGATATTGCGCGGGTCGACCTCTTCCAGGCCTTTGAGGCTGCGCTTTTCCCAGTGACCGAGCAAGTCGCCGTACAACAGGCAGGCCCAGCCGGCGCCGCCTTCGAGGAACGCCATGTTAAGGCCGGGGAAGCGGCGCGTCACGCCGCCGAGAAACATCGCCTTGCAGGCGGCGTGGTTGGCCGCGGCGAAATGGCCGATGTGGTTGTAGACAAAATTCGACGGCGACAGCCGGAGACCCGAGCGCCGTGCGCCGGAATGAAACGACGGCGCGATGTCGAGTTCGAGGCAATTTGCCCACACCGGGTCGTAATCATACTCGCTGTCGAGCCCGATCACGTCCTTCCACACGGCAAACCGCTTCGCCTCGCCCTCGACATCACCGGCCGCCGCGACCGGCCGGTCCATCAGCGAGCCCAGCATCGCAACCTTGTAGCCGAGCTGTTTGACGGCAAAATCCAGCTCCTCGATCGCCTCCTCGGGTGTGTGCATTGGAATGATCGCCGCCGGCGTCATGCGGTCGGCGAACGGGCGAAAATACTCGGCCGTGACGATGTTGTAGGCGCGGGCGGCGGCGCGGCGCGGCTTGTCGTCGCCGACCCGCGGCACGCGCAAGCCCCCCGTGGGATAGATGATCGCGAAGTCGAGCCCGATCTCGTCGAGCCGCTCCGCGAGGAGGCGGGGGAACAGCGCGGTCGCGAGGTCCTTCGTGTTCTTCGACGGATGGCCCCAGAACGCCTCTTGGCTGACGCGCCGCCGGCGCCGCTCCTCGACCGACATGCTGAGCGCGCCGCGGGTGCCGTTGCGCACCGCATTCCAGCCGTGGACCGCGTCTTCGCCGCCGACCCGGCGCAACTCCTCAGTAAAGACCGGGCCGTATTCGATCCAGTGCCCGTCGGCGTCGATGATCGGATGGTCGAGCCGCGCCTTGATCTGCGCTGTAGAGAGATGAGCGCTCACCGGGGCCTCCTCGTGCGGAAGTTCATGACGCGAGGCTACCGCCGCCCCCGCCCGAGCGCAACCGGGGTCGAGCGACCCGACAACCGGTCGGCGCCGCCTGCAGTTCGCATGAGAGCCTTCCTGAGCTCTGCGGCAACCCGCTAAAGTCTGCAATGAGGGCACCAGCGCCGGTTGACGAGGGTTCCGGGACATCGATCCGGTCGTTCGTGATACCTGCTAGATCTCGTATAGTGTTTAGTGTTGCTATTCTATGGAGCCGGCGAGGACGGGAATGATGCGCCTTGCAGGAAAGATCGCGGTTGTCGTCGGTGCCGGACAAAGCCCCGGCGAGGGGATTGGCAATGGTCGCGCGACGGTGCTGCGGTTCGCGCAGGAAGGAGCGAAGATCCTCGCTGTCGACCGCGACCTTGTCTCGGTCGAGGAGACCGCAGTGCTAGCCGCGAAGTCGGGCGGCGAATGCGTCGCTTTCCGGGCTGATGTCACGCGTGAGACGACGCTCGCCGCCGCGATGGCAACGGCAATCGAGCGCTGGGGCCGCATCGACATTCTGCACA
>Ga0306922_10005418_pt1 | contig 12189 bp, 7 predicted proteins | sample sta12Cox44000082_FD_203758 | JGI IMG/M metagenome (GOLD analysis project Ga0306922, IMG submission 203758) | Lab enrichment of tropical soil microbial communities from Luquillo Experimental Forest, Puerto Rico - statoxic.12C.oxic.44.000.082 (v2)... | ecosystem: Environmental > Terrestrial > Soil... | reverse complement strand
ACATTTCTCGGGGCCAGCGGCCGGGCATACTCGTGGGGTGGTCCCGTCTTGTATATCCTCGCTTACCAGCCCTTGATTTTCGTGGTTTCCTTCTACGTCATGCCTCAAATGTGGGAAGCTGGGAAGCAATACCGGTTGCAGACGCAGGCCGATTTCTTCCGGATGCGGTATGGCAGCAAGCATCTCGAAGCCTTCGTGGCGTTAGTGGGCATCGTCTTCCTGATTCCGTATATTCAGGTTCAACTCACCGGATTGGGACTCATTGTTGAAGTCGCAAGCTTTGGCGCAATCCACCGCACGCCGGCAATGATGATTTCTTTCTCCATAGTCGCTGGATTTGTGCTCACCAGCGGTCTGCGAGGCGCAGCGTGGGTGAGCGTGCTGAAGGATTTCCTGTTGTTGTTCGCGGCCGTTTGTATCGGCATCGTCGTCCCCTATCATTATTTTGGTGGCACCGGCGCGATGTTCAGCGCTCTTGCGCACGCCAAGCCTGAACACCTAGTAATGCCTGGCGCAACCAAAAACTTCGGGCACCTCTGGTTTGTGTCCACGGTTCTAATGACCTCGCTTGCTTTCTTCATGTGGCCGCAATACATAGGAGCCTGTTACTCGGCCAAGGACGGAAACACGCTCCGGCGGAACGCCGTAATCATGCCGCTTTACAGCATAACGATGCCTCTGGTCCTTATCGTGGGCTTCACCGCACTTCTCGTTTTGCCGAACCTGCCGGATGGTGATCTTGCGCTTTTAAGCATTGTGCGAAAAACGTTTCCGGCTTGGTTCTTGGGGATAGTTGGCGGGGCCGGCGCGCTTACAGCGATGGTTCCCGCGTCGGTGCAAATTCTCACTGCGGCGACCCTGTTCATAAAGAACTTCTGTCGCCCAATCCTTGCGCCTTCGATGACCGACGCACAAGTCGCGAGGTTGGCGAAGGCTACCGTTCTGGGGCTCACTGCTGTTGCGATGAGTTTCGCTATTCTTAGCTCCGCCAGTTTGGTGGCTCTTGTGATCATCGGATACACCGGCGTGGCGCAATTCTTTCCCGGAGTTGTACTCGGTCTGTACTCTCGACGCGTAACTACGGCTGGCGTCTTTGCCGGACTAGCCACCGGTGTAGGGATCGTCGCGTTCCTCGGGCTTACTAGAAACGACCCGCTTATGGGGTTCAACGCGGGCTTCATCGGCTTGTGCTTCAACTTTGTGGTTACCACCACTGTCAGTTTGCTTCGCCCCGTGGAACTACATAGCCTTGACGGGCATCTTCCTCAAGGAATCCGCGAATGAACCATTCGAACGAGGGAATTTGGGAGCCGCCTTTGGCGGGAGGAAAACCGAGGCGACTTACCCACTTCACAGCCAGTCGAATCTTTGATTTCAATTGGTCCTTTGATCACGCGCGGCTACTGACCCGCGGAAACGTAAACAGCGACGCCGTTTTGTTGAGTAATCTAACTGAATGTACCCCGATCCGTTGGTAACGAGGGTTGGCTGGTGGCCTTGAGGACTGAGAGACTCGTTTCAGCCCATGGATACTGATTAAGGGAGTCGAAGCGTCTGGAACAAAATTCTCATGGATTTTCACCTCGAAGGTGCGTTGTTCGGGTACGATGACGGGCATGCGCAAAATCGAGAAACCTTCCCCAACCGAATCCCCATTATTATTCGAAGTCGATTCCCAGCCAGCCGAAGAGATGCTGACGGCGCTGGGAGGCCTGCCCTTGGTGGTGCAAGCCTTTCGTTCTCTGGGATTGCCGGGGAGTGTGAAGCAACACGTGGTGGTGAAAGAACGGCAGCGGGGTTACGACGAGGCTACCTTCGTGGAGAGTTTCGTGCTGCTGAATGCTGCCGGGGGCGAGTGCTTGGACGATTTTGAGCATCTGCGAGCGGACCAGGGACTCGCGGAGATGATTGGTCACGAGATCCCTTCCTCAGAAGCAGCTCGGAGCTTTCTCTACGCGTTTCATGAAGAGGAAAGGATCGAGCAGGCCAAGCAGCAACGACTGCCAGATCAAATTGCCTACATTCCCGAAGACAGTGAACCGTTGGCAGGGTTGGGTAAGGTGAACCAGGAGCTGATCCGGCGATTTGGAGAACGTTGTCCGGAGCAGAAGATCGCCACGGTAGATCAAGACACCACGATTATTGAGAGCCGCAAACAAGAAGCGCTGCCTACTTACGAAGGGCCGCGAGGTTATCAGCCGATGCTGGCGGTGTGGGCGGAGATGGACGCGGTGCTGGCTGATGAGTTTCGAGATGGCAATGTACCGGCGCTGATGGCTCCCCTGACGGTGGCCAAGGCGGCCTTTGCCGCGCTACCCAGCACGGTGAGGAGTTACTACTATCGCGGGGATTCCGCCTGTCACGAGAAGGAATTGCTGCACTGGTTGTTGGACGAGAAACGCGCAGGCGGGCCGCAGGGATTCATTGGTTTTGCGATCAGCGTGCGGATGAGCGAGGCATTGCGCTCAGCCATTCTGGAAGTGCCCGAGGGGAAATGGCAAGCGTATGGGGAGCCAGATCCACAGGTCGATCGCGAGTGCGCGGAAGTAGTGTTTGTGCCGAGCGAGCGATCCGAGCACAAGGACAGCCAGCCGCTTCGCTATATCGCCATCCGGCTGCGGCAACGACAGGGAGGGTTGTTTGCCGACGGCAGTACGGTGCGACATTTCGCCGTGCTGAGTAACCTTTGGGATTGGGACGCGGTGAAACTGATTCAGTGGCATCGAGAAAAGGCTGGGACCATCGAACGGGTCCATGATGTGATAAAGAATGATTTGGCGGCCGGGGTGCTGCCGTCGAAATACTTTGGCGCGAATGCCGCCTGGCTGCGACTGGCGGTAATCAGCTACAACGTGCTCACAGCGCTGAAGCGCTTGGCCTTGCCGGCAAACTTATTAAGTGCTCGCCCGAAGCGACTGCGCTTTTTGATTTTCCATACCGCGGGTCGATTGGTGCATCATGCTCGTCAATTGAGGTTGCGGCTGGCAATGGCGATCGAGGGAATCGCTGGGTACCTGGACGCGGTTCGACTTCTGCCTCTTCCTACCTAAACCTTTAGCAGAATCTTATCGACGGATTTGCAGAGCGCTTTTGTGAAGCACTGCGGCGGATCGTCGTTCGACGGCTTCCAAGGTGGCCGTGGCCAACCTGTTGGGGCCGCTCAACGCCAAAAAATCGAGAATTCGCTCGGCACAGTTCGCCTCTGGGTGGCCAAACGCCGCCACAACGGCCTTACCGACGGATTGGGGATGTATTCCTTTCCTTGACCTTGCAATCCGTTGGGCACGCGCCGTTCTGGGGAATAGCTCATGCCTTATCGCTAGGTGTTTACTGACCCCGGTCCGGACGGTTCTGCCGGAGCGTTCTCCGCCGCCAGATATTCGTTTTGCAACAGGAGTTCTTGAGTGACTTTTTGGGGTGGCATAGGCGAGCAGGCACGCCCAATGCATCTTGGATTCCTCTCTATAACTTCGCGAAAGCGAGACTGTGGGCATGCTGTTTCTGGGTCGAAGGAGCCAATTCGAGAAGGGAGCCTGTGCAAAATGCTAAGCGACGCGATTTCAAGCATTTCGCGTGTCTTGACCATACGCCCTTGGCCGAACCGCTGCGTCTCGCTAAAATGAAAACATTGTGAGAATCGGAATTGATTTTGGAACTACGCGCGTGGTGGTTGCCGTCGTGGACCGTGGCAATTACCCCCTCGTGAACTTCGAAGGGCCGGACGGACAAGTACGGGACTGGTTTCCCTCCCTGATGGCCGTTTCGAGTGACAAACGTCTCTATGGTTGGGAAGCGCTTTCGCAACAGGGCAAACCCGGTTGGACGATTGTGCGCTCTCTGAAAAGCCGCCTCAAACCCGCAGGACCGTATAGCACCATCGAGCTTCTCGGCGAGCGCCTTAATCTGAGTCAAATCATGGCTGAAATGATGATGGCCTTGCGGCGCGAACTTCTGGAGAGATCGACACTGGGCGCAAGTAAATATGATCGGCTCCAAGCCATGCTTGGAGTACCGGCAAATGCCAACAGCAACCAACGATTCTTAACTGAGGAAGCGGCTCGCGCTGCTGGATTTGACGTTATCGGCATGTTGAATGAGCCGTCCGCTGCCGCGGTCGAATACGTCTACAGGAATAGCAGTGATCGCAAGACGCGAGCTAAAGGTGGACTGCTCGTTTATGACCTGGGCGGGGGAACCTTCGACGTTTCGCTTGTAGACTTGGGAGAGAAGGAACACTGCGTTATCGCATCGGACGGTATTCCTGATCTCGGCGGCGACAGTTTCGATGAGATCCTGGCATCGCTCGTGCTCGCGGAGGCCCGCAGACCTGAAGCGCAGGAACCACCATTGACGGCAGCGGAGTGGTATCTGTTATTCGACGAGTGCCGCGAGAAAAAGGAAGCGCTTAACCCGAACAGCCGGAAAATCAGTGTCGATCTCGAGCGGGTCCGCAAGAACTGGGAGGAAGTTTCGATACCGGTCGACTTATTTTATGAACGCAGCCGCGCCTTGGTCGAGTCATCCAGAACCGTCACCGAAAACTTGCTGGCGGCCCATTCTGACCAAGTCATCGACACGTTATATCTGACTGGAGGCGGCTCGGAGTTGCCTCCTGTTGCCAGGATTCTGCGCGAGACGTTTGGGCGCAGAGTGAAGCGCTCGGCATACATGCGTTCGGCTACGGCCATTGGACTTGCTATTCGCGCCGCCGGGCACGAGGAACGCCCTTTGCGCGATCAGTTCACGCAAAATTTTGGGGTATGGCGCGAAGCTGATGACGGCCGCAATGTGGTTTTCGATGTGATTTTCCCGCGCGGTGTGAAACTACCTTCACGAGGGGAGGATCCGCTGCGCATTGTGCGGCTGTATCACCCAGCACACAACATCGGGCATTTTCGTTACTTGGAGTGTGCCCGGCTCGGCGCCGACAACCAGCCGGAAGGCGAGATCAGCAACTGGGACGACGTTCGCGTGGCTTTCGATCCCAAGCTGCGCGACTCCGAGGATCTCGCGAGGCAACCGATTCACCGCATGGCTCCCGCGCGAGAAGTGCTGATAGAGGAAGAATACACGTGTGACGCCAGTGGCGAAGTAAAGGTAAGTATCCGAGACAAGTCTACGCAACGCTCACACGAATATCGTCTGGGCCGCTGGTCAAAGCACCGCAAATACGCCAGACACGCCTGAAGCATCTTGCACGCTAGCTCATCGTCCAGCTCCTCGGGTGCTCCCAACGATCCGGTGCAACGCCGAGGCCTCGACATCTCCGGCAGAAGGGTCCTTTCGTGGATCGCCGGCAATTCTTAGCCGGACCGCGGCCAGAAACTGATCCGTGTTGCTGTTAATGCCGACCGAGAGAGTCCAGAGATCTTGGCGTGGGCAGCGTGGAGATTGGAGAAAATAGGAACACCATTGCTCATCGAAGGTGTCCATTTCACCAGCGCGTCGGCGCCGCACATTGCTTCGCGGATCTCTTGATGAGCCGCTTCCGCCTGACTACCGCGAGCAACCACCCGGCGTCCGGGAGTTCTTCCGAAGCTCCCCTCGAGTGCTTCTCGCGAAGGCCGACATCTCTTGAGGAGGTATACCCTGATGCGGCAAGGTTCGGCAGATCGGCTGCTTATTTTGTGCTCCGCACCTTCGCTCATGGAATATACCTCTCAACAAGCTCGATTGCGCTTCGATTTCCTCCTAAGGTGCTTGCTTCTCATTTGCTTCCTTGACACAAGCGAACCGGAGAACTCATCAGCAGGAACGCCTTGTGTCCCTCCGGGGAGAAATCAACTCGCCCAAATTCAGCTTCGAATCCGAATTCGTTTTGTCGCCGACTATGCTATCGATTCGGGTTCGACGTAGTGGATGCTCTTCTCTGCGTCCGTTACCGGATCGGTGGAGATTTCTAGGCGTGGCCGCGGGCTATCGAGAATGACCACTCCTTGATCGTCGGCGAGCATGCGAAAGGTTGGCGATATTTCGTAGAGTTCCTCGAATGAGCTTGCGGTGGCCTCCAGTTGCGATTCTCCCGCGGCAAGCCCTTCCGAGTCGCGCAAGACGAAGAACTTACTGCAGAGCCTACGGACGGTGGAGAGACGATGCGTGATAATTAAGGCGCTTATATAGTTGCCCAATACCTCTTCGAGACCCCTCTGCACGGCTTTTTCCGTGGTGGCATCGAGCGAGGCGGTGGCTTCATCGACGACCATGAATACCGGCTTACGCATCGCCGCAGCGCCGATCATCAGGCGCTGTTGCTCGCCGCCGGAGAGTTCGATCCCGTGCCGACCGACGCGCGTATCGAGGCCGTCGGTCAGACGGTCGCCAAAGTCGATCTTCAGCTTGCGCATGATCGCCCAGAGCTCTCGATCTGGCACGGTGATCGGTTCGTCGGTGAAACGGTAGAGAAGGTTGTCGCGGACGGTGCCATCAAAAACCTGCGCCTGTTGCGGCACGTAGGCGATGAGATTGAGCCAGGAAGAGAGTCGTATATCGCGCAAGTCGTGACCGTCAACCAGAATTGTTCCGGAGGTCGGATCCATATAACGCATCAGGAGACGCATGATTGTCGTCTTGCCCGCGCCCGAGGGCCCAATCAGAGCGGCCTTTTCGCCGGGCTCAATGGTGAAGGAGACATTTCGAAGAATTGGCGCGGCCAGCTTAGAGCCGATTCTCGCAACGGCCAGACCCGGCAGATCCCGTTTTTCCGCAGCGTAGGCGTAGGAGACATTCCGTACCTCCACGCGCACGCCATTCCTTCGCTTGAGCTCAATGGCATTCGGCTTGTCGGTGATGTCCGGTGGAACCGTCAGTGTGAGCATGGCCGTGCGAATCGCCGGCATGTTCCAGTTGATCTGATGCTCGATGTGGCCGATATGCCAGATGCTCTCGCTGACTCTAGTGGCGTACATCAGCAGCGGCACGAAGACGCCGTTGGACCAGTCGCCCTGCCAAATCAACCATGCGCCATAACCAAGCGTGCCCACCAGGACGAAACGGTTGGAATATCCACGCCAAGTGACCTTGTTGATGAACCAGAGCCAGAATCTGCGCTCGTCGGCGAGAACTTTTTTGAAAGCGCGGTTTTGATAGGCGATCTCCTCGCCTTCCTTCGCACAGCTTTTGACGCGCTCGATTTTTTCCCATCGCTCATGCTCCCAGCGGTTGATGCGCCGGAATTCTTTGTCGAACGGGACGCATTTTTCGGAAATGTTGCGGTTCAGATACACCAACCAGACCAGATAGCTGGCGAGTAGCAGAGTCATAAAGAACCCTGCCGACGGCACACGGAGCCATAGGAGCGTCAGCGCCACGCTGAGCGAGATCATCGACGAGGAACCCTCGAAGATGAGCATGTTTTCGAGTTGCTCAATGCGCCCCTTGCCGCGCTCAATGTTTGCCGTGTTGAGATACGAGCTTTCCTGAAGGTGCTGGCCCATGCTTTTCTCAAAGAAGAGCTGATTCATGCGACGCTTGAGTTGCGTAAGATTCTCGCCCTGCGCGTACTCTCGCGCGATCATTTGCAGGCGGTCGAAATATCCGTATATGCCCACGAGTACGGCCATGCCGAGGAAGCTCAACTTGACGGTGTGCGCATCGTGGCGAATGAGGCCGTCGACCAAGTATTTCGCCAGCCAAGCGATGCCATTCAGCGCGGTGATGGAAATGGCGAGACACGCAAGCATGCGCCGGGTCCAATGGCGGCTTTCGGAAGTGATGAATTCCTGATAGACCCAGCGAGCCACTCCCAAGCTTTCCTTCATCTCATGCAGGTAATCGCGCCAGGTTCGGGAGATTTTTCGAGTATCTTGCGGATCGAGATTCACAAACCAGCCCCTAATTGCAATCCCGGCCCAACTGCTGAACGAGGCACGTGGCCGTTGGTCTCAGAATGCGCTAAGTATAAATCGTACGGTATGGGGTGAATCACCTGAAGGACAATTTTATCAGCGTGTGTTTTTCTGATCGTTGGTCGGCAAGCGATGAAGCAAGACCCACCCGCTGCACGGGGAGCCGTCAAAGGCAGCACCGACACCAGATCCTTGGAGTGGTTCTTGAGCCAATCTTCAGCAATTCTGCGTGAAGGCGGGGAGTGCCCCCAGCACGGGTTGGAAAGGCTTGCTCTTCGGCGGCTGTGGGTCCTAATTTACGCATCCCCAAGTCATCGTTTCTCTTGGACTGAAGCCAGGCAGGAGCATTCGAAATGGGGATTCAGGGAACTGGGATGCCGGTACAGGTTGCGCTGGACCGTGCTGCGATGGAACGTATGGACCTCGCCCGAGGGGCCGGGCACCACTTCCGGGGAATCGATCCTGTAGTCCGCAAAATCGCGTACGTCGCTAAAAACTCAAGGATTCCTTCGGTGTCCTCCGACGGCCAGACCGTCCATTGGTACTAGCCTGCACTCTTCCGATAGCCGGCGGCGCCTCTCCGATCCGCCAGCAATTCACGTGCCGTGATTACAGGGTCGATTTCTGTGCTCGCCCTTTTAACCAGCGCATAAGGAGAGAAACATTTGGGCTCTGGTCGTCGTATGTATCTTCGACGAAGCTGCGCCGAGGACCATTTATGAACAGCCACCTCCAAGACCTGCGCTCTGGTTTCCGCATGCTGCTGAAGAACCCCGGATTCACTGCGCTGGCTGTGGTTGCCTTGGCTCTGGGCATTGGAGCCAACACTGCGGTCTTTAGCGTGGCCATCGCTTTCCTGCGCAAGCCGGTGGCCTTGCCCAATCTTGATCGCCTGGTGATGCTGCTCAGCCTTCCGCCTGGAGAGACCATGAACTTTAGCTCTGTGTCCCCGGCCGATTATCTCGACTGGAAGGCGCAGAGCCATTCTTACGAAGAGATCGCGGTATGGAAGTACAACGGCGTGAATCTGACGGGCACCGGCGAGCCTGAAAGACTCATTGGCGCGTTCGTCTCCGCGAATTTTTTCGACACCATTGGGGTTCAGCCCGCGATTGGCCGAGCTTTTCGGATGGAGGAAGAGCAGCTCGGCCACGACCAAGAGGTGATTCTGAGCAACGGGCTGTGGCAGCGCCGATTCGCCCGCGATCCCGCCATCATCGGCAAAACCATGCTGCTGGACGGCAAGAAGTACGACATTGTAGGCGTCGCCGGCCGGGAGTTCACTTTTCCTGTTGGTGTAGAGGTTTGGGTTCCTCTCGCGCTCAAGCCTGAGGAGCAAACACTTCGCTCTGCTCGCACTCTCTTTCCCATGGTGCGCGTAAAGCCAGGTGTTTCGGTGAAGAACGTTCGGGCAGAAATGGCCACGATCGAAGGCCGCATCGCGAGGCAATTCCCCGAAACCGACTCCGACTGGACGGTGAAAGTGTTGCCGGTAGGTGTGTTTGTCTCCGGGGAGCAAACGAATCAGTATTGCTTACTGCTGATCGGCGCGGTGATTTTCGTTTTGCTTATCGCTTGCACAAATGTGGCTAATCTGCTGCTGGCGCGAGCTGCAAGCCGCAATAAAGAGATTGCCGTCCGGCAGGCGCTCGGAGCGGGGCGCCTTCGCATTGTGCGTCAGCTGCTGACGGAGAGCTTACTGCTGGCGGTTGTGAGCGCGGCGTTCGGTCTCGTTTTAGGAAAAATTGGCATTGGCCTGCTGCGATACTACATGCCCGCGGACGTCGAAAGGTTTCTGCCGATGTGGAAGCACGTGCAGATGGAGTCGGATGTGTTCTGGTATACCGTTGCGGTGGCGCTGCTTGCTGGCATCGTTTCCGGCATCGCTCCCGCCTTCCAGACCTCACGATCTGACATTCACGACGCACTGAAGGAGGGCGGCCGCGGGAACTCGCAGGGCCGCGATCGGCAGCGGCTGCGCACCATCTTTGTCATCTCGGAAGTAGCTCTTTCCCTGATTTTGCTGGTGGGCGCCGGTCTCATGAGCAAAGGAGTACGATCACTTCTGGTGGTGAACCAAAATCTGGAACCGCAAAGCATTTTGACGATGCACCTGAGCTTGCCGGAATCGAAATACAAGACTCCGCATCTTCAGGCGGCGTTTTTTGACCAGGCACTTCAGAGACTGAAGACTATTCCTGGTGTGACGGCCGCGATGGTTGCGACTGAAGTGCCTTATGGCAGCGAGGAAGTTGACAACACGGTGGCGATTCAGAATCGTCCGGCGCGTGCGGGCGAGTTCCGGAACGCCAACATCGAGAACGTCAACGCAGATTACTTCCGCGCGTTGCATATCCCGCTGCGAGCCGGCCGGCTGTTGGAGGAGAGCGATGCATTTGAACAAACGCCGGTGGTGGTGGTCAGCCAAAGTTTCGCGCGACGCTTCTTTCCGGCTGAGGATGCCATCGGCAAATATATCAAGGCCGGCGGGGACGATGCGAAGTCACCGTGGGCCAAAATCGTGGGTATAGTTGATGACATCAAGTACGGGGTCTTCGAGACCCAGGTGGCTCCGCCGATCTACTTTCCGTACCGACAAGCGCCCCAGGCCTACACTTATATGGCCATCAAGACCGAACGTGACCCGATTGCCTTTGTGACGGCGGTCCGCGGCGAAATCGCAACCATCGATCCAGAATTGCCGGTGTCTGAATTTTTCACGCTTCAGAAGGTGTTTTCGGACCAAGTTCTGGGGCTTTCCTACGTCGCCGTCATGCTGACGGTCATGGGAATCATTGCCTTGGTGCTCGCCGCTGTGGGGGTATATGGCGTGATGGCCTACTCCGTCACTGAACGCACGCAAGAAATCGGCGTTCGCGTGGCCATGGGTGCGCAGCCTGGCGACGTGCTTCGCTTGATCATGGGCCGCGGCATTCTAATCACTTCCGTGGGGCTGCTCATCGGCTTGCCGCTGGCGTGGGGCTTGGCGCAGTTGATGGCTAGCCTAATTTATGGCGTGAGCCCGGGCGACGTGACCACCTTTGCGCTCATTACTCTTCTCATGGGAGCAATCACTCTGGTTGCATGCTACGCGCCTACGCGTAAAGCCATGAGCGTCGATCCCCTAATCGCCCTCCGCTACGAATAACCCTGTCGTCGCCAAAATCACACCCAGCCTGAACCCCTTTGCAGTCTGTATGATTCCAAAAACCAGGAAATAAGAATTCCGACCTGAGGCGATCACGATGTAACGATGGCACATGGGCCCAAAGCTTGCCGCACGCAGTTTTGCGGACCACAGGCCTCGTCTGAGTCGAGTTTTGGACGCAAGAGGTATAGGCGACATCCAAGACGTTCCAGCACTGTTCCTGCAGGCGTCTCCAGTGATAAAAAGATCTTGATGCTTCTGCATGGTTGTATCCGAATCTGTCTTTTCTATGACGTCGGTGAAGCTTTTGATCAGGAGAAGCTCCGATTACTGGTCGGGCCAGGCGGTGCTCAGACGCAACCGGACTTTCCTCGGCACACTCCGGAGTATGTACGCTTCGAGAACCCGCCGATCGTCGAGCCCACCGAACCGTTGATGCTAGCCAGCGGTGAGAAGGTGACCTGCTGGGTGAAGTACTACGAATACGCCATCGTGGAGGTGCAGTTGGAAGTGCCCTTTGAGGGCACTTGGGAGAGCCTCAGGGAGCAGACCTCGCGCTGGATGGGCGCGCCAGATATCGAACCAGAAAGCCGAGCGGTGATGATGCGGCATCTCGAGAAAGCTTCCGCGGCAATCATCAAGCCGCGACATGAGTGGTTCCAGGAGAGTTATCTCGTTGCGGACTTGCAGCAGGTAACCGACGAAGAGGGTTGCACGCTGACGGCGGACCGAATCCTGTCTTCGTATGGGCAGCAGATCGCGCAATTGTTGAGCGGAGAGCAGGCGCCGCTGGCGCGTTCCACGAACGATCGTGTGCTGCAGGGAAGTCTTTCGTATTATGCGACCGATTTGCTCGTGGCGGGATTCAATGCAGCGCTGGTCTACGACCGGCCGGAAGAATCTGTGCGGACCATCCAGATTCTGGAATATACGCGAGTGCAGTTGCTGGAATTCCGCTATTACGACAATTTTATGACGCACGTGCTGGCGGATGTCTATTACAACCTCGACCGGAAGAGCAATGCGTTCTTCTCGCGCTGGGCGCTGCCACGCCAAGCAAACCGGCTGAATACGATTCGTCTGGAAGTCATGGACTTGACGGAGCGCGCGGACAACGCCATCAAGTTCGTGAGCGACAGCTTTTACGCGCTGGCTTATCGCACGGCGGCAACACGCGCGGGAGTCCCGGAATACCGG
>Ga0306922_10005408_pt1 | contig 12198 bp, 11 predicted proteins | sample sta12Cox44000082_FD_203758 | JGI IMG/M metagenome (GOLD analysis project Ga0306922, IMG submission 203758) | Lab enrichment of tropical soil microbial communities from Luquillo Experimental Forest, Puerto Rico - statoxic.12C.oxic.44.000.082 (v2)... | ecosystem: Environmental > Terrestrial >... | reverse complement strand
TATCACCGCCACCGGCGCTGCTGCCTCGGAGCCGCGCGACATTAAGCTGCATCCTACAGCGCGCGAGATCGGCCTCGTTTCGGAATCCGTAACTGCGGCAGCGGGTGTCGTCGGCGGTTCGCTGCGCAGCTTCACGCCCTAGGTCTGCCTGCCGGGTAAGGCCACACCCGGTCACAGCCAGCCCGATCATGACGGCTGCAACGATCCTTGATGTTGCGCCCATCACCCTCCCTCTTGGTGCGATGAGGCGAGATCGCGGCGGCTGCGCGCGGGTCGGCAGCCTTGGACGGGTGATGCAACCGGAGGGCGGACCGCAGGCTGTCTTTCGAGATCGTCGAGCCCGGCGCTACCCGACTGGAGAGTATCCCGCCCTCGGTCGTTTCAAGATAGGGCAGCTTGCTACCATTTTGCTACCCAATTAGCCGGCACGCGATAGAACGAGCCGGTACGGCGGCTCGGCCGCGAGCGCGTTTTAGCCCCGAAAACATTCATTAAATGGCACGCGATAAAACGAGGCGGGATGGTGGCGGGTGAATAGCAAGATCGTATGATGCCGGCGCCGGTCAATGGGTCCCGGCGATGTTGCTGGCGGGCGCCCGCCCCCTGTCACGATCGAGGACGGCATGGTTATGCGCGCCCGCGCCTTCGCGGTGCACATCCTCACCGCCGCAGGCGCGGCCCTTGCGCTCGCCGCGCTGGCGTACGCGGCGCACGGGCGCTGGGCTGCGATGTTCTTGTGCCTCGGCATCGCGCTTATCATCGATGGCATCGACGGCCCCATCGCGCGCTGGCTTAAGGTTGCGGACGTGCTGCCGCGCTGGTCCGGCGACGTGCTCGATCTCGTCGTTGATTTCGTCACTTACGTGTTCGTGCCGGCTTACGCGATTGCCGCCGGCGGGCTGCTGCCGGAGCTGCTTGCGCTGCCCGCCGGCATCATCATCGTCGTCAGCGGCGCGCTCTATTTCGCCGACCGGGAGATGAAAACGCCCGATAACTATTTTCGCGGCTTTCCGGCGCTCTGGAACCTCGCCGCTTTTTACCTCTTCCTGCTCAAACCCGCGCCCTCACTCACGGCGATTATTGTCGCTGGCCTCGCCGCGCTGAGCTTCGTCCCATTCAAGTTCCTCCATCCCGTGCGGGTTGCGCGGCTTCGGGCGCTGAACGTCATCGGGCTGATCTTGTGGTCCGCGCTCGCGCTGATCGCCGTGCTGGACGACCTCGCTCCCGGACCTTGGGTCGCAGGCGGTTTGGTGGTGATCGCCCTATATTTCCTCGGTGTCGGGCTCACCGAGAGACGCTGAATGCACGTTTTATCGCTGCTGAGCGACCTGAATGCGTGGGCTGCGCTCGTCACGCTGACCGCGCTCGAGATCGTGCTCGGCATCGACAATTTGGTGTTTATCTCCGTCCTCACGGCCCGGCTTCCTCAAGACAAGGCGCGCCGCGCCCGCCAGGTCGGGCTGTCACTTGCGTTCATCTTCCGGGTGATCATGCTGGTCGGGCTCACCTGGCTCATGGGGCTTACGGCGCCGCTCTTCAGCGTCTTTGGAATGGGAATATCCTGGCGCGACATCATCCTGATCGGTGGCGGCATGTTTCTCATCGCCAAGGCGACGCACGAGATCCATAGCGAGGTGGAAGCGCGCGAAAGTGCCATCGACGCGACCGCCGCGACGACCGAAGTCTTCGTCTGGATCGTGCTCCAGCTTGTCGTCATCGATCTGGTGTTTTCGCTCGATTCGATCTTGACCGCGATCGGCATGGCCGAGGACCTCGAGGTGATGATTGCCGCCGTAGTCATCGCCATGGTCGTTATGTATGCGGCGGCCAACCCGGTCGGCGCCTTCATCGCCGCACATCCAACCACCAAGATGCTGGCGCTCGCGTTCCTGGTGCTGATCGGGGTCGCGCTGGTTGCGGACGGCTTCGAGTTCCATATTCCGCGCGGCTACATCTATTTTGCCATGGCGTTTGCCGCCGGGGTGGAAGCCTTCAACGTCATGGCCAAGCGCAACCGGCAGCGACGCCAGCGCAGCTGATGGCTTGATTGGCAGGCCGCGCTGGGAGAGATTGAGACTGACCATTTGGTGCATCGACATGGAGTGACAGCAATGGTTGCAGCAGTACGAGTTCACAAGGCCGGTGGTCCGGAGGTGCTGACCTACGAAGACATTCCGTCGCCGACTCCGGGTCCCGGGCAAATCAAAGTCAAAAACCACGCCAGCGGCGTCAATTTCATCGACACCTATTTCCGCAGCGGCATGTATCCCTCGCCGGTCGGACTGCCGTTCGTCGCCGGCAACGAGGGGGCGGGCGAAGTCACTGCCGTTGGGCCGGGAGTCGCCGACATCAAGGTCGGGGATCGCGTCGGCTATGTTTCGGCGCTCGGGGCCTACGCGGCCGAGCGCGTGCTGCCCGCCGATAGGGCTGTGAAGCTTCCGGACAAGATCAGCTACGAACAAGCGGCTGCCATGATGCTCAAGGGCATGACCGTGCAATATCTAGTTCGGCGGACGTACAAGGTGCAGAAGGGCGATAACGTGCTTATCCATGCCGCCGCCGGCGGCATCGGGCTCATCGCCTGCCAATGGGCCAACCACCTCGGGGCGAACGTGATCGGCACCGTCGGATCGAGAGACAAAGCCGAGCTCGCCAAGAAAAACGGCGCCCATCACGTCATCCTCTACCGCGACGAGGACTTCGTCGCCAAGGTGAAGGAGATCACCGGTGGGAAGTTGTGCGAGGTGGTCTATGACGGCGTCGGCAAGGCGACCTTCCCGGCCTCCCTCGATTGCATCAAGCCGCTTGGCATCTTCGTGAGCTTCGGCTCGGCGTCGGGCCCCATCGATGCGTTCAACATCAACATTCTGCAGACCAAAGGTTCGCTGTTCGCTACCCGTCCGACGCTCAACACCTATGTCGCCAAACGCGAAGACTTGCTCAAGACTGCAAACGAGCTGTTCGACGTGGTGGCGAGCGGCGCGGTCAAGATTCCGGTCAATCAGAAATATCCGCTGAAGGACGCGCAGCGGGCGCACCGCGATCTGGAAAGCCGCAAGACCACGGGAGCGAGCATTCTGCTGCCGTGACCCGAGCGATTTCGGCACGGGCCTCAGGCGATCAAAGCGGCAATCCGCGCTAAGGCAGGATGGTCGCTCGTTCCCGCCGGCAGGCGCGGAAGTGCGATGACGTCGATCGCATCCGCAAATTGCGCGATGCTGCCGACCGTGTCCTCGAGGGAGGCCGCGCTGCCTTCGCTCGCGCTGATCACGACGGCTGCGATGTCGAGATTGCGCCGCGCCATGACCTCGAGCGCGCTCAACGTATGGCTGATGGTGCCGACATAACTGCCCGCGACCATGATCGCCGGGATGCGCAACATCGACATCAAGTCAAGCACGGTGTGGCGATCGTCGAGCGGCACCATGATCCCGCCGATGCCCTCAATCAGAACCATGCCGCGGTCGACGGCAATCGACTTGCGGCAGAATTCCACCACGTCGCGAAACACAATCGCGCGGCCTTCGCGCGCGCTCGCGAGGTGCGGCGAAAGCGGCGCCTTGAAGCGCCACGGCGAGATGCGCTCAACTTCCGTCAGCACGACGGGACGCCCGAGTGCCGCGAGCAGAACGGCGGGATCGCTCTCCTGCCACGCCTCGGGATCGAAACCACTGACGATCGGCTTGACGGCGGCGATCGCGCCGCCGCTGCTGCGGATATGCCGGATCAAACCCGCGGTGACGAACGTCTTGCCGATGTCGGTCCCGGTCGCAGTGATGAAGACGGCGCTCATTGCGCTTCGGCTGCGCTCGCCGGAGCGTGCGCGAGGATGCGCGTGCGCACGAGCGCGGCCAGCCGCTCGACCTCATGATCGGGATGCTGCGCGGTAAAGGTCAGCCGCAGGCGCGCCGTGCCCATGGGCACGGTGGGAGGTCTGATGGCGACGACCAAAAAACCCTCGTCTTCCAGCAAACGCGAGGCCTTCAGCGCCGCCTCGGCCTCGCCCAGCAGGACGGGCACGATCGGGCTCACCGGCTCCGGCAGCCTGGCAAGGCGGGCAAAAGCTTTGGCCTTGGCCAAGGGAAGAGCGGCGTAAGCGGGCTCGCGTTCGATGACATCGAGAGCGGCGATGGCGGCTGCAACCATTGCCGGCGGAAGTCCGGTCGAATAGATCACCGTGCGCGCGCGGTTACGAATGAGATCCACGACCGCGGCGGAAGCGCAGAGATAGCCGCCATACGCGCCGAGCGCCTTGGAGAGCGTGCCCATCTGGAGAGGGACGTCGGCTCTGGTAGGCGCAACGAAATTCGAGCCGCGACCGCCGCCCACCACCCCGAGACCATGAGCATCATCGGACATGAGCCACGCATCGTGACGCTGCGCCAGCGCGGCGAGGCCAGGCAAGGGCGCGATGTCGCCGTCCATGGAAAAGACCCCGTCCGTGGCGATCAAGACGCGCCGGTGACCGCGGCGCAGCTCGGTGAGCAGCGCATCCGCGTGGCGAACGTCGGCATGGCGAAATGGCACGATCTCCGCGCGTGCGAGGCGCGCGCCCGCCCACAAGCAGGCGTGGGCGAGCTCATCGATGAGAACGAGATCGTCAGGGCCGATCAAGGCGGGGATGATGCCGAGGTTGGCGAGATAGCCCGAGCCGAACACGCAGGCAGCGTCCGTTTCCTTGAGCCGCGCGAGTCGCGCTTCCAACTCGCCCAGCAAAGGATGGTTGCCGCTCACGAAGCGCGAAGCGCCGGCGCCTACCCCATGGCGGCGCAGCGCTGCGATGGCCGCCTCCTTGACTGCGGGGTGATGGCTCAGGTTGAGGTAATCGTTGCAGCAGAACGACAGCAGCCGGCGGCGGTCGCGCAGCACCCAAAGTCCCGGCATCCGGGTGGTGTCGACGAGTGCGCGGCGTAGACTGCTACGTTCGAGCTCGCCGAGCTTGGCGGTCGCGAATTCATCGAGTGACTGCATCCTCGACCTCAACCATCACGCCGCAAGCTTTGCATTGAAAGGGCCGAATGTCGCGAAAAAAGGGAGCTCAGGGAACTCCTGCATGGTATGAGGCCGGGCTCGCCCATGTCTGGCTGCCCTATGCGCAGATGAAGACCGCGCGCGCGCCGTTGCCCGTGGCGCGCACCCATGGCAGTCGTATCGTGTTTTGCGATGGACGCGAGCTCATCGACGGCATCGCGTCGTGGTGGACCGCCTGTCACGGCTATAACCATCCCCATATCCGCGGCGTGGTCGAGCGCCAGCTCGCGCTGATGCCGCATGTCATGTTCGGCGGACTCGCGCACGAGCAGGCCCTCACTCTCGCGCGTCGGCTTACAGCGCTCCTGCCGGGCGATCTGAACCGCGTGTTTTTTTCGGAGTCGGGCTCGGTCGCGGTCGAAATCGCCATGAAGATGGCATCGCAGTTTTGGCTCAACCGGGGCATTCGCAAGCGCACGAAATTCCTCGCCTTCAGGGGCGGCTATCACGGCGATACCAGCGGCGCGATGGCGGTTTCTGACCCTATGGCGGGCATGCATGCGCGCTTCCACGGGATATTGCCCGAGCATCGTGTCGTTGAGTTGCCGGAGAGCGAGGAAAGTGCCGCGCGCTTTGTGCGCTGCCTCGAACGTCATGCCGACGAGCTCGCAGGCATCATCGTCGAGCCGTTGGTGCAGGGCGCGGGCGGGATGCGCTTTCACGCTGCGTCGGTGCTGCAGCGCCTGCGCGAGGCGGCGAACCGCTATGAGCTTCTTTTGATTTTCGATGAAATCTTCACCGGTTTCGGCCGCACCGGCAGCCTGTTTGCCTGCGAGGCAGGCGGTGTCGTGCCGGACATCATCACTCTGTCGAAAGCATTGACCGGAGGCACCTTGCCGCTCGCGGCCACGGTTGCGTGTAACAAAGTATTCGACGCCTTCTGGTCGGACGAGCCGGGCGACGCACTGGCGCACGGGCCCACATTCATGGGCAACGCGCTCGCCTGTGCCGCCGCCAACGCCTCCCTCGACCTGTTCGATCGGGAGCCGCGGCTGCGGCAGGTTGCCGATATCGCAACGGCGCTTGAACGCGGGCTTGCGCCGTGCCGTAACCTCCCCGGCGTCAAAGACGTGCGGGTGAAAGGAGCCATCGGCGTGGTGGAGCTTAACCGCATCGACGATATTGAGGGCATGCGCGCGCGCTTCGTGGAGGAGGGGGTTTTTGTTCGCCCGTTTGGCTCCATCGTCTATCTCACGCCGGCCTTCACGACCGGCGCGGAGGAGCTTGCAAAATTGACGGCAGCCGTCACCAAAATAATAAGCGCAGCTTAGCACAGCCGGCTTCGTTGTGGAGAATGGCGGATTGGACTACGCTAATGCCAACGAGCTTCCACGATGCTCAAACGCTTGCACAGGAGGCTTCAATGGCCAGAGCTCTTGTATTCCTTATGGTCACCTTCGTCGCAATCGGTCTTCTCACGTTCGAAGCTTGGGCAGGAAAGAAGAAGGTCGCTAGCCCCAACTTCTTCCGGTTCTACAGTGAAGGGGGAACATTATAAGGAAGTCACAATTCAGATGAGGAAGGCGGGGGGCGATCCGCAACTCAGCGGAAAAGCCGTCGGAACTGGGCGCAAGGCGCGTTGAAATCCGCCGCAAGAAACGTTCAACAAGCCGTGCGTGGGAAGCGCCTCAAAATCCGACAATCGCACCGTGCAGATCATATTCGTCGGTACGCTCAATCCGCACCGTCGCGATCTCTCCTAGGCGCAGCGGGCGGCGGCTTGTGACATGGACCACGCCGTCGATTTCTGGCGCGTCACCGCGTGTGCGCCCCTTGGCAACCATCATGTCCCCGCCCGCCTGTGACCTGCTGCCGGCGCGAACCTCATCGATGATCACCGGTTGACGGGTTCCGACTTTGCGCTTGAGGCGCCGCGTCGAGATCGCCTGTTGGTGCCGCATCAAACGATGCCAGCGCTCCTCCTTCACGTCGTCAGGGACCGCGGCTGCAAGCTCGTTGGCCTGCGCGCCCGCGACCGGCTCGTAACGGAAGCAGCCGACGCGATCGAGCTGTGCCTCTTCGAGCCAGTCCAGCAGCAGCTCAAAATCCTCTTCGCTCTCGCCGGGAAAGCCGACGATGAAGCTCGAGCGGATGGTCACTTCGGGGCAGACTTCGCGCCAGCGGGCGATGCGCTGCAATGTCTTTTCCTGCGCAGCCGGCCGTTTCATCCGGCGTAACACGGCGGGTGCAGCGTGCTGAAATGGCACATCGAGATAGGGCAGGACCTTGCCATCCGCCATTAACGGGATCACCTCGTCCACGTGCGGATAGGGATAGACGTAATGCAACCGCACCCAGGCGCCGAGCTCGCCGAGTGCGCGCGCGAGATCGAGAAACTTTGCCCGCACCTCTTGGTCCTTCCACGCGCTCGCCGCATAGCGAAGATCGCTGCCGTAGGCGGAGGTGTCTTGCGAGATGACCAGCAGCTCCTTCACGCCCGCGGCGATGAGACGCTCGGCCTCGCGCAGCACGTCGGCGGCGGGGCGTGAGCGCAGTTTGCCGCGTAGCTTCGGAATGATGCAGAAGCTGCAGCGGTTGTTGCAGCCCTCGGAAATCTTCAGATACGCGTAATGCCGCGGCGTGAGCTTGATGCCTCCGGGCGGCAGCAGGTCGACGAACGGGTCATGGCGCGGCGGCAGCGCGCGATGCACCGCCTCGACCACGCTCTCGTATTGCTGCGGACCGGTGACGGCGAGCACCTGCGGATAGCGCGCGGTGATCTTCTCCGGCTCGGCGCCCATGCAGCCGGTCACGATCACCTTGCCGTTCTCGTTGAGCGCCTTGCCGATGGCCGCGAGCGATTCCGCCTGGGCGCTGTTGAGAAAGCCGCAGGTATTGACCACCGCCAGATCGGCGCCGGCATGCGAGCGGGCGAGTTCATAGCCCTCGGCGCGCAGGCGGGTGATGATGCGTTCGCTGTCGACCAGCGCCTTCGGGCAGCCGAGCGAGACAAAGCTTACCTTTGGCGCGCGATCCGTGGCACGCGTGCGTTCCATGGGGCAGGGGCCTAGCCGAGCCCCGCGGCCCGGGCAAGCGGTCTTCAGTCCGGGCGCAGGGCGATCAAGCTTCAGCCTGTCATTGAATTTTCATGATTCCCGCCTACATGGATCCTGTCGCTCGCGACCGAGCTGCCGACCGCGGATGTACCGGCGGTGGTGAGGTTGCGGACGACGCAGGCCCGCCCGGGAACTTCCGCGCGGGTTTTACTTTTTTGGGCTGCGCAGCCGGGCGTCGCCGGACCCAGTCGGGGCGGGGAACGGCCTGGGGCTGGAGCCATCCCGCTGGCCGCAGTTGAACCTTGCCCCCCTTTTGCGCGACTAAATCTTGATGAGGCCGGGGCTTTCGGCTTTAGGGGCAATGATGCTGATCCTGAAGTACTTTTTGGTGGTCGGCGCCGTCCTGACGGCCGCGCTTCTCGCGCTCAATGCCCATCTGCTGCCGGCCGGCTCGACCTCGCCAGCGATCATCCATTCTGCCACGAGTGCGTCGCTCCCCACCGTCGCGCCGAAGGCGGAACCGGCGAACCCCGACCCAGTCGTGGAGTCTTCCCCCGTAACCCCGCCGCCGTCCGCTAAGTCCGCCGCTTCCTCACGTCGGTCACATCGGTCGGCTCACGCCAACCGCCGCTCCCATTGGTGAGTGGCGCAAACTTCTTCTGCAGAAATGTCACAGCGCCGAAATTTGCGTCGGCGACAATTGTGGCGCCCGCGCTTGCGCATTAGCCTCTGAGCGTCACGGCTATGCCCTCATAGCCGTGACGGAATGCTCCTGCGAGAGAGAACCCCGGCCGTCAGATCACCCAAGGCCGGGGCTTCTTTTCGCTGGCCCTCGCGCTCGTGCGGTTGGCGCCCCTAGTCCCGGTCAGGGGGTGAGGGCGTTGAGAATCAGAGCCCCAACGAACAGGCCGGCAAGGACCAATCCAAGGAATCGAGTAATCTTCTTATCGGTCATTGCGCGACCAAACCTCGCTCTGACGGGTGATTCGCGCTTGTTCGGCTCGCCGCCGATCAAGTGCCGATCGACCCGGCAACGGATCACCAAAAAAAGCTGCCGTCAGGCTTTGTTGCGCGCGCAGCTCGGACCGACGATCACGATCCTCTAGTGCTGCAGGGCTCGGCGCATTCTTTTGCGCGACCGCATCGCCCAAAACGATGTCTGATGATGCCGCGAATTGATCAAGCTCGCCCCGACCGACTTCGTTCAAAACTTCCGACATGGTAATTCCCCCCGCAGCCTCCCCAAGCCGCAGCCCTAGGGAACGCCACATCATCTTGGCAAAACGCTGACGCTAGCCTGTCTGGATTAAGACCATATGGGCGGCATCGGTGGCAAAGCGGTAGAAATCGGCCCATTTAGGGTGATCGGGCGGGGCTTCTAGTGATAAGGATTTCAACACCGGAAGGGTGACCGAGTGGTTTAAGGCAGCGGTCTTGAAATTCGGCCACCGCCATGCCGCCGAATGCCAAGCGGTGTCAATTAGTCAATGATTTCGGGTCCAATTTGCCTTCCCGATATAACCGTCGTGACGGCTCGTACCCGGGCGTGTCAGACAGTTGGGTAGCAAAAATGGTAGCAGTGCCGGCGATGCTGTTGGTCCGCTTTTCGACAGCAGGTCGCCAGAGGCGTTAGTTCAACGAGGGCGGTCCATACGCGGCCGCTCTATTCGTTCGATCGCCTGCTCAATGGGAATCGGCCGCTCACCGGCAGCGCCTGCTGCTGCGCGCGCACAGAGCGGCCACGCGGCCACCGCTCTGCTGAGCAGCGAGATGAACTCACAGCTCTTCAATTAATCGAGTTGTTCAGCTCTCAGGACGCTTGCTCGCGCATCTGCTGAAGCATGGCGGCGAGTGAAGACGATCACTCGTCGCCCAGATGCTCGCGCGGATCATTGAGATGTCTGTCAGCTCTTTCGGTTCGCCTGGACGTGGCGAGCGAAGTTATTGAGAATAGACTGCCAGCCTTGGCGCTGTTGCTCGATCGAATAGGTCGACTCGCTGTCGAATGTAACGCGCACTTTGACACCAGTCTGACCTGGGATGAACTCGACCTGGGCCTTACGATCCCCGAAGGAATACTCGATCAGCTTAGGCTCGATGATTTTCGTGTACGTTCCTGCGAAATCGAAGCCCATGCTGCCGTCCTTGGCCTCCATGCGTGAGGAAAATTTGCCACCCTCTCGCAGATCGACAGAGGCAGCGGTCGTGTGCCAATCGTCGGACGCTGCATTCCACTGCTTAATGTCCTCAGGCGTTGTATAGGCCCTCCATACCTCCTCGATGTGAGCCGTGACATTTGTCTCGACAGTGATTTTCACGATCGTTTTCCTTTCTGTTTCGTCGGATCCGTCTCATAGCGCACAGGCATCGCACGATTTGGTTTGCGCCACCTTCAGCGCTGGTTTTTGGCGATCTCGTCGAGGATCGGTTGCCACGTCTGCTGCTGCTTGTGAACGAAGGCGGTGGCCTCGGCGGGCGACATCGGATTGGTGTAGCTCCCCAGCGGCGCAAGCTTCTTTTGCAGCTCCGGGTCGAGAGTCACTTTGCGCAGGTCTTCGCTGATTTTGTCGATGCTCGCCTCCGACGTGCCAATGGGCGCCACCAAAATAGCCCAGCCAGTGGCTTGGAAACCTGGAGTCGTTTCCGCCACTGTGAGGACATCGGGGAATTCCGCCAGACGCTTGGCAGATGCGACCGCGATCAGCTTGATCGAACCCGATCGAGCCGCTCCCGCGATGCCTGAGTAGCCTTCGATGATCATGGAGACGCGCCCGGTCGCGACATCGGTGACGGCGTGGGATGGGCCGCCGGTATAGGGCACCAGCAGCAGCTTGATCCCGGCTTCGCGCTGCAACAGTTCTCCGGTCAGATGGGTCAAGCGTCCGACTCCGGTGGTGGCATAGCTGATTTCGCCCGGAGCCTTTTTGGCGCGCGCTATCAGCTCCGGAAGGCTCGAGATGCCGAGCGATGGAGCGACCGCGATAAACATCGGGTTCTCCGCTACGAACCCGATCGGCAAAAAATCCTGCGGCACGTGGACGGGAACATTTGGCGCAGGAGGGCGCAAAGACACGAAGGTTGACAACACCGGCTGGTAGAGCGTGTATCCGTCAGGGGCGGCTGCCGCTGCCAGGCGCACCGCGAGGCTGCCGCCGGCGCCCGGATGGTTGTTCACCAAGACCTGTTGCTTCCAGACCTGGGTCAGCCCATCGGCGATGATCCGCAAGGCCACGTCCGGGGTACTGCCAGCAGCCGAATCGGTAATGATTTGTACCGGCTTGTTCGGGTACGGCCCAGTTTGTGCATCAGCCTCGCCAACGGCCGCTACCGCCAGCAACCACGCCAGCACAAAGGTCCAACTCGCTTTCATTTGACTCTCCACCGATCTGTACGCGCTTGCGCGCAACCGAAACGCGTTAGGGCGCCCCCGCGTTTCCGTCCGACCTCAATCAAGGCGGATCAGCGGCCAGTAGAACGGGACCAGTAGAAGCAGAGTGAGGAACTCTACGACCGTGAGGCACGCGCCCAAACCAGTCTCGCGGGCGCCCGTCGTCTTAGTCACCATTTTTTCACAGTCTTCAAGTCGAATCGCTTTCGGGCTGCCCACATCGAGGGATGAGCAACTGAGCAACATCTATACGACCGTGACCTGGGGTGACCTGAACTGCCCACCGGAGCCATGTCGGGTTTTGTGCAAGGGAATGACGATCCAAATCACGCAATCGCACGTCGACGCGGCGAACGATGATCCTTCTGCCACGTTTGCTGTGATCCGCTTCCAGCACCTATCAGGACCGGCCAGCTACAATCTTGGAACGCGGATAGACAACTGAGCGGGAAAAGCTGAGGGCGAGCGAATAGGTCAGCCTACCGCGCAGCAATCAGACCCACGTCTCCAATTGTCGCCCCGGCACATCTGCTGGACCGATCGAGGAACACCTCGTGACGAGCCCAAAAAAACTTCCGGAGTTCTGCGGAAATGCGTGCGCGGCGTTTGCATCACAATCTGCCAAACTCGGACCTCGGGAAGATTTAGAATCGACCCTTATTCGACTACCTCGTCGGCAAGTGCGAGCAGCGTGTTCGGTACGTTGAGCCCCATCGCCTTTGCGGTTTTCAGATTGAGCACGAACAGGAAGCGCGTCGGCTGCTCGACTGGCAGGTCGGCGGG
>Ga0306922_10005405_pt1 | contig 12201 bp, 13 predicted proteins | sample sta12Cox44000082_FD_203758 | JGI IMG/M metagenome (GOLD analysis project Ga0306922, IMG submission 203758) | Lab enrichment of tropical soil microbial communities from Luquillo Experimental Forest, Puerto Rico - statoxic.12C.oxic.44.000.082 (v2)... | ecosystem: Environmental > Terrestrial >... | reverse complement strand
TGGTGAGCACGCCCACCGCCACGCCGAGCACGACTCCGACGCCGGTGAGCACGGTGATCAGCCAACGGTGACTACCCAGGTCGGTCTTTGTCACTATCGTCCTCCCTCCTGTCATGGCGCGAGCCTTGTGCCGCGTGGTCGTGGCGGCACGCGTGCGTGCCTTCGTAGTGCTGAGAGCGGGTGCGGCTGCCCTGGGCCAGGCGTCTCGCAGGCTGAGCCTGGGCCCGCCGTGGAGGATGGCGTTGGCGTAGATGCGCCCGGCCAGCAGGACCAGCCCGATGGTGGTGGCGAGGGTGAGGACGGCGGCGATGGCCGGCTCCCACCAGGCGGCGCCGCCCATGGCGATGCGCCCGGGCATGGCCATGGGCGCGGTCAGCGGGAAGTACGAGATCGCCCGGGCAGTGGCGCTGGTGGGCTGTGCGATCATCAGGAAGGAGGCGAAGTAGGCCACCGGCAGGATGACCATCACCGGCCCGGCGACGGCCTGGGCGTCCTCGGCCCGGGACCCGAGCGATCCGAGGGCGCCGTACACGGTGGCGTACAGAGCGTAGCCCAGCATGAACCAGACAACGGCCCAGGCCAGCACGGCGCCGCGAACCGCGGGGAGGTGGATGGAGGGCACGGCGGCGACTGCGGCCAGCGCGGCTAGCGCGGTGGCGGCGATCTGCGCCAGCCCGAGCAGCCCGATGCCGGTGATCTTGCCGGCCAGCAGAGTGCGGGCCGGGATACGGGCGAGAAGCACCTCGACGACGCGGCTGGCCTTTTCCTCCAGCACGCCGGTCAGCACCATCGCGCCGAACAGGCTGATACCGAAGAACAGCACCAGGGTCATGACCATGACAGCGGTCTCGTCGCCGGGGCTTCGGCCCGCCACGTGGCCGAGTTCGGCGTTGGTGACCGGCACCGGTGCCAGCAGGGCCGCCGCGGCTCCTGGGCGCAGGCCCGCGGCGGTGGCGCGCTCGCGCACGGTGACCAGCTGGATGGCTCCGGTCACGACGGCTCGGAGCTGCTGGTCGGCCTGGCCTGGCCATTCCAGCCGCTGCGCGCCGGCGACGAGCACGTCGACGCGGCCTTGGCGGGTGGCCTGCTCGCCGGCGGCGAGGTTGGCGTAACGGTGCACCCGGGCCGTGATCCCGGCGGCCTGGGCTTGTTCGCCGATGGCGGCGGCCAGCGCCGGGGGAGCGGCACCGGTCAGGCCGACGTCCCTGGTGCCGCTGTCGGGCCGCAGCAGGGCGGGCAGGATCAGCGTGGCGGCCACGGTCACGACCATCAAGACCAGTGAGACCCGGAAGGCGCGCGACCGGCTCCGCTCGCGCATCTCCCGCCTGGCCACCAGCCAGCCCTGCCGCACGCCATTCATGCCGCCACCGCCTGACGGAACAGCTCCGACAGCGTCGGAGGCTGGTAGGCGAACGAGACGACGTCGGCGCGGTCCCGCACGGTGGCCAGCAGCGCGGCCGGGTCGGTGTCGCAGCTGACCCGTAGCCGGGCCCGCCCGTCCTTGGCCTCGATGAGGGTCACCGAGGCCATCTGGGACCAGTCGGGTGTCTGTCCCCGGTAGCGGACGTCGACGAACCGTTGCGGCACCTTGGCCCGCAAATCGGCCAGTTCGCCGGCCAGCACCACCTGGCCGCGCTCGATGATCACCACGTCCTGGCACAGGTCCTCGACCAGGTCGAGCTGATGGCTGGAAAACAGCACCGTCACGCCCCCGGCCGCCAGCTCGGCCAGCAGCCCGCCCATGGCGTCCATGGCGATCGGGTCCAGGCCCGAGAACGGCTCATCGAGCACCAGCAGGTCCGGCTCGCCGGCCAGCGCGGCGATCAGCTGGACCCGCTGCTGGTTGCCGTGCGACAGCGCATCCAGCCGGTCGCCGGCCCGCCCGGCCAGGCCAAGCCGCTCCAGCCAGCCATCCACGCTGCGGCCCGCGTCCTTGGCCCCGCGCCCGCAGAGCTGGCCCAGGTACACCAGCTGATCCCGCACCCGCATCTGCGGGTACAGGCCCCGCTCCTCGGGCATGTACCCGAATCGCGCCCGGTCCCCGGCACCCACCGGCCTGCCCTGCCACCGGACCGTCCCGGCGTCCAGCTCCACCAGCCCGAACACCGCACGCATCGCGGTCGTCTTACCAGCCCCGTTGGGACCCAGAAAACCGGTCAGCCGACCCGGCCGGGCGGCGAATGTACACCGGTCCAGAGCCGTCACCGACCCGAACCGCTTCGTCGCCCTGTCAAAGTCGAGCATCCCGATCACCTGCCGATTCAACGGTCACTCACCCGGGCGCCGACATGTAGTGCCCAACGTCCCCGGTGCACCCGACCAACGACCACAGTCCGCCCGTCGCCGTGCTCCGATGCCCGGAACCGGACTGCTGCCCGGCCGGAACGCTGCTGGCCGCAAGACGGACTACGCAGCTCAATGGCCGCGATATCTGCGATTACACGTCGCCCTGGGCAGCCCTGTTCCCCGCCGCCTCCGCCTCGGTCTCCATCTTGGCCAGGCGGGTGTAATGCTCCATGTCTTCGCCGAGCTTGTCGCGCATGGTGGCGCGGACGTCGATCTCGGTGAGGACGCCGAACTCCTGCGGCCTCAGGCGAGGGAGAGGAACAGCTTTTCCATCTGCTCCTCAGTCATGGGGGACTCACCGTCGCTGGTCAGGCACTGCCGCAGCCCGCTGGCCACGATTTTGAACCCGGCCCGGTCCAGGGCCCGCGAGACCGCGGCGAGCTGGGTGACCACGTCCGCGCAGTCCCGCCCGTTTTCGATCATGGCAATGACCCCGGCCAGCTGGCCCTGGGCTCGGCGGAGCCGGTTGAGCACCGGAGCCATCGCCTTGTCATCCATCTGCACCCGTGGCCCCCTCTCGCTTCGGTATACCCGCCAGGGTATACGGGGCTGGGTCGGGAAGCCGCGGCGCGGCTGGGTGAGGCCGGGCCATTGGCGGCGACCTGTCCGGCATCCAGGCCCGCGGCGGCTGATCCTGGGCCGCACCCCATGGGCACCGGCTACTGGCCATCGGCGCCGCCCGCTCCCACGCGCTCGTGAGGAGGTCGGACAAGGCTGTGACGGCGTCAAGCCCGGGCTGGGCCCGGGCGTCAGCCGCCGTCAGAGCCCGCAGTCCCGCCCGGTTGGGACTAATGGCCCTAAGCAACCTATACCCCACGGGGTATGTTGCCAGGTAGCTAGGGATTCTGACCCGGCCGGTCTCCGGCAGGCGCGCTGAAGCCGAACAGGAGGTGGCGTCATGAGCCGCAAGAGGGTACTGGTTCTGGGCGGGAACTTCGCCGGGCTAACCGCGGCTCTGGCGGTGCGCCACGAGCTGCACGGGGACGTGGATGTGCGCGTGGTCTCGGCCTCGGACCACTTCCTGTTCAACCCGTCGCTGATCTGGCTGCCGTTCGGCAAGCGCAGCCCGGCCGATATCACCTTCCCGCTGGCGCCCACGTTCGAGTCCCACGGGATCGACTTCGTGCACGCCGAGGCCACGGCGCTGGACCTGGACGGCCGCAAGGTGACCACCACCGGCGGCGTCTACGGGTACGACTACCTGGTCATCGCGACCGGCTACCGCAACGACTTCGACGTGGTGCCCGGGCTGGGGCCTGGCGGCAACGCCTGCACGATCACCACCCTGGACAACGCGATCAAGGCCGGCGAGGAGTGGCGGCGGTTCCTCGAAGCCCCCGGCGACATCGTGGTCGGCGCGACCCAGGGCGCCGGGTGCTTCGGCGCCGCCTACGAATACCTGTTCAACCTCTCCCACCAGCTACGCAAGGCGGGCCTGAAACGGCAGGTCAAGCTGAGCTGGGTGTCCTCCGAGCCGTTCCTGGGGCACTTCGGCATCGGCGGGCTGCCGCACGGCGAGGCGCTGCTGTCGATGTTCCTGAAGAAGGAGCACATCACCCCGGTGATGAACGCCGCCATGGACCACGTTGACGAGGGCCGTCTGGTGCTCGCCGACGGCACCCGGCTGGACTTCAAGTACGCCATGATCGTGCCGCCGTTCCTCGGCCAGCAGGTGATCAAGGAGGCCGGCGAGATCGCCGACGCCAAGGGGTATGTGAAGGTCCGCGACACCTACCAGACCCACACCCGGGACGAGGTCTACGCGGTGGGCATCGCGGTCGCCGTGGACGTGCCCTGGCAGACCCCCACCCCCGTCGGCATCCCCAAGACCGGGTTCCCCGCCGAACGGATGGCCCACGTGGCCGCCCGCAACATCGCGGCCCAGATCCGCGGCGAAGTGCCGGCCTCCCGTAAGGCGTTCGGCGACATCCCCGCGATCTGCGTAATGGACGCCGGCAACAACGGCGTGATCATCCTGGCCGACAAGATGCTCCCCCCGCGCAAGCACGGCCTGCTCATCCCCGGACCGCAGGCCCACGCGATGAAACTCGGCTTCGAGAAGTACTTCCTGTGGAAGACCCGCCACGGATACGTCACGCTCCCCTGACACCCGCCACCGATGCAGGGCATGCACAGCGCAGCCTGCGACGCAGGAGGATCTCAATGCGCCCACTCGGTTGTGACGAGCTACAGGGCGATGACGCACCGCTTCTCTGGACCACAGACAGCAGGGACGTGCGGATCGGCCGGACTGCCCCCGGCGAAACCGAAGAGCCCGGCCCGCGAGTCAGCCTCCACATCGGCCACCCACCCGGCGGCGAGAATGCCGTCAAGGTTTCCGTGACGCCGGGCCAAGCCAGGCAACTCGCCGCCGCGCTGCTCCTGCAGGCCGCCGCCGCCGAAGGCGGAACCGCGGACGGCCCGGCGGGCCAGGTGGAGGTCAGCTACCTCGGCGGCGAATCGTACGCGGTAGCCACGCGCGGCCATATGCAGCTGACCGACCAGCCCGCCAACGCAGGCGGCGCGGACACCGCCATGACTCCAACCGAACTACTCATCGCATCGCTCAGCTCCTGCGTCGCCTTCTACGCGGGCCGCTACCTGGCCCGCCACGGGCTGAACCGCGACGGGCTGCGCGTCACCGCCACCTTCACCACCGCCACCGACCGGCCCGCCCGGGTCGCCGGGGTCAGGCTAGCGATCCGGGTCCCCGGCGGCGTCCCGCCCGCCCGCCAGGCCGCCCTCCTCGCGGTCGCATCACATTGCACGGTGCACAACACACTTCGCCAGCCCCCCGACATAGCCATCGAACTGGCCTAATCCCAAGGGCCCGTAAGCGCTGCTAAGTGTCTCGGCGCTTACGCGCCGCACCACCGCGGGTCGGCAACACAGATGGACCATTTGTGCACGCCCCGGTCTCCCGGCCAGCCGACCGGATGCAGCGCTCACAGCCACGCTACGCGCGCTCAGGCCCAAGGAAGCGCGATCACCCGCCGTGACGGATACGACCCGGAAGCGTAGCCGATCCCGCGCAGCCGTGGTGGATGAGCCCGGATCCGCAGGCCGGCTCCAGAAACGGCCAGTTCGGGGCGGCATGCTCAGCCGGGGTTCCCCAAGTTCGCCATAGCCGACAGGCGCGCGTGACTACATGGTTCCCGGTGTCTGCCGTCCGCTGACCGAGATGGGCCGGATCCGGATCCAGAACGGGTGCTGCACGGCGGTGACCCAGGGGTGCAGGCCACGGCGGGTCAGCCGCTGGACGTCGGCCTCGGCATCTACCACCTCGGCGCGTCCGGTCACCACCACGCTCCACCCAGAGCGGGTCTGCTCGTTGTAGTGGTCGGCCTCGAACGTAGCCAGATTCTGATCTTCGGCCGCGGACAGCTTCGATCCGCGGGCGGTACGGAATGCCACGTCGTGGCCATCGACAACGTGGTTCACCGGCAGCATCACCAGCTCGCCGTCTGCGATGAAGCCGACCCGGCCTACCGGCACCGAGGCCAGCAGCTGCAGGCACTCGTCAAACGGCAGTATCTCCAGCCCCGCGTGACCAGTGGAATATCCCGGCATCGCGCACCCCCTTACCAAGAGCGACCGCTCAGCCCGGGCTTCCTCGGGGCTGAGCCGACAGCGTTGTCATCCTTACGGTGGACCGCCACGGCCGCATCCGCTGTGGCCGAACGTCCCCTGCAAGCCAGGTCGTTGGGCTCGCCTTCCACCTCCCAGGCTCCCGGAGTCCATGCCAAGGGCGACGGCGGCACCGGGGTAGGCGTGCTCAGCATGCGCGAGCGGGCCGAATCGCTGGGCGGAAGCTGCCAGGCCGGGCCGGGCGGCCGGAAGATCTTGCCGACATCGTTCCCAGCGCGGGTCTCGCTATCGGCAGGTGGCGAGGGCCTGTGCGTAAAAGCGCAGGTAGTCGTTCCAGTGTGCGTTCCAGTATCTGAGGTCGTGGCCGCCCGGCCACATGTGCAGGGGGATGTGCAGGCCGGTAGCGAGCTGCGCATCGCCGGTAAGGAAGGAATCCTGCGCGCCGACGTCCAGCCACAGCTGCGCGTGGCCGTACAGCTTCGGATTGCCGAAGGCGCCCGCCGTCCCCGGGTCGATGGCGGCGGAGTGGCCGCCGACGGCGCAGAACCGGCCCGGGTCGAAGCTGGCTATCGCGTAGGCGCCGATGCCGCCCATCGAGATACCACCGATCGCCACCCGGCGCGGATCAGCATGCAGAACCTTCAGAGCTCTCGGGATCACCTCGTCGAGCACGTAGGAGGACCAGGCGGCGCCGGGGGTGTTGGCCCACCAGGAGTCGTCGCCGTAGGGGAAGGCGATGTCAGGGGCGCGCGGGCCAAGCGCGTGCAGCGCCGCGAACATCTGGCCGGTGAGCTGGGAATTGTTGTCATAGCCCAGGCTGTGCAGGCCGTGCAGGAAGACCAGCAGCGGGCGGTGAGCACCGCCACCCGCGGGCGTCACGAGGGTCAGCGGCATAGTGCCCTGCACGAGCCGACTGTCGATCGTCAGATGCCAGATCCGCGCCCCCTCCGTGTGCACCGGCATGTTCACCAGCGCTGGCGAGGAGCAGCCCGCAAGTGCCCCCACGGTGAGGGCAACGGCAATGAGCGCGGCAGGCAAACGCCTGCGGTATTCGGTGAGGTCTCGTCTGATGACCGTGCGAACGATGGCCATGGCCGTCCCCCAGGGAAGCCAGGGAGCAGCAGGAGGCTCGTCCTGCTGGGATCTGCCTCTGTTCTTCCAACTAGCCTGATCTCTTCAGGCATCGCCCGGTAGAGGCCTAGGTCCCCTGGCGGACGGGGCGAAGGTTGGCGGGCCGGGCTCTCGGGGCGATAAGGACACCATCGGTTTTCGGCATGTGAGTTGGCTGCGGCCTTGCGGATCTGACTATCCGATGAGCGGGACGGCCTGGTGGCAGATGCCGGACCCTCACGGCGCAGGCGGTCAGTGTGATGTGCTGGCTGTGCGTCAGCGACCATCGGCCCCCGGGTCCGGGACTTTCTCCCCTTTGACCCGGCCTGGCAACGAGCCCACGGTGAACATGGCGGTATGGCGCCAGGGAGATGACCCATCATGGCCATGCAGGACGCGCTGGAGAAGGCTCGCAGGAAGCGGTCCCCGGCCCGCACGCCGCGGCTTCCTGCCTTCCTCTGCATCGCGGCCCTCCTGATGGTCTGTCTCTATTCGGCCTTCGCCATCCACAGGATGGTCGCGTCGAACGGGTCACCTACCGTCACGTTCACGCTCGGGACCGCCTACCGCAACTTGACCTACTGCAACTCGCAAACCCTGGACGTATTCGTACCGAGCAAGGCAGCCACCCATCCGCTCCCTCTTGCGATCTTCGTCCACGGAGCAGGATTGACTGCGGGCGACAAGGGATACCTCAATCCCACGTTCCTCAACGCACTCGCGAGGGCGGGCTTTGCCGCCGCCAGCTTGAACTACCGGCTCGCCACCGGCATTCTGAGCTACCGGCTCGCTCCAAGCCACCCGTTCCCGGCGCAGATCGAGGACGTGAAGTGCGGGATCCGGTACCTTCGCGCCCACGCACAGACATATGACATCAACCCCAGCAAGATCTTCGCTTTCGGGACCAGCTACGGCGGAACGCTGGCCGCGCTCGCAGCCCTCACCGGCGGCCACTCGAAGTTCGACGTCGGGCCGTATGCCACCACGTCCAGCGCGATCACGGCGGCGGTCGACATGTTCGGCCCGGCCGACCTGCCCGGCTGGATCTCGCCACAGAGCTTCCACATAGCGTTCGGCGGTAACCGCGCGAACCTGGTGCTGGCCAGCCCGGTGCACTATGTCAAGGCGGACGCCCCGCCCATCTTGATCGTCCAGGGCACTGCAGACACGACAGTCCCCCAAACACAGTCCGCTGAGCTCTACCGGAAGCTCAGCGCGTCCGGAGACCAGACTCAGCTCGTCCTGGTCCAGCACATGGGCCATATGTTCGCGCAGGTGGGCTCCCAGCCCATCGACCCAGGTCTGACGCAGATCGCAGCCGACATGGTGAACTGGTTCAAGCAACATGGGGCAGGGTCTTGAGATGACCACGTCAAAGTCATGGGCCCTGGTGGTTACCGGCTATTGCATCTTGGCGGTGGCGATGCTCGCCTTCCTCACCATCAACGGCCTATCGTCAACCACCGCCGGGACGATCAGCACCGCCGTTTTGCTTGCCCCCGGGCTCCTCCTCCCGGCGGCGGGAATGCTGGAACTGGCAAGACACAAGGACCCACCGCAAGGGGCCACGAGGAAGGGCCTTGTGCTGCAGAGTCTCAGCTTGGTCGGCCTTCTCATCGGGTTTGTGGTGAGCTACGTCGCGTCTTCGATCCCCGGTTACCTGGTCTCCGGCGTCTTCATCGTGCTGGCCGGGGCAGCGGCGCTGGCCGGGGCGATCTTCATATCGAAGGAGGCGAGGGCCCGCCAGCTGGTCGCCGGCGCGGCGCTGATCGCCATAGGCACGGCTCTGATCCCGGCGTCGAACATCGCCCTGCTCGCGGGCTGGCTTCTGGACTTGGACAAGAACTTCTATGAGGACATCGGCGCAACAGCCGCCGCGTGCGGGAGCGTCGTGGCCGCGTACTCATTCTTCGTCCTTCGCAGCCGAGCCCAAGCGCCGACCATTTCGCTGTCCTAGTGTGCCGCGGCCGCGCCGAAGGCGGCGCTGAACATCAACCGCCCGCTTACCAGTTGAAGTCGTGGGCGGAAAGATGCCGCGCGTTGGGGCAGGCGGGCATCGGAAACGGCTTGCCGGGGAACGACGACCACGACGCGCAGATGGTCCCGCCGTCGGTGAACGCGCACGACCGGACGATCACCGGGATCGTCGGCGTCCCCGGGAGCCCTGACCAGGGGACCCCCCTGGTCGGCCCCTGTAGCACCGCGTTCGCCAGGCTCGGCCCGCCCCAGACTCCGACGACGGTCCCTCCATCGACCAGGACGACCGCGCTGACGTCGGCGGCCTCTGCGAAGGCTTCCGAGGCCAGCACGGCGTCCACGTCGAGATCGGCGGGTGCGACGATGATGGCGGGAACGGGGCCTGCGGGGTCCAGCCTGGTAGCGGGAGCGATAGCGCTGACCGGGTGATTGCCGTCCACCAGGACGATCCAGCGATCGGGGGGCACGACCGGGAGGTTGCCCGCGTCGGCCACCACGAAGTCCGAGAGCCACTGGTCACGTAGTGTCGCCATTCAGATCGCCTCTCCTTGCCGCGGCCCGCCAGCGGACCGCTCGAGTGAGCCGCCCGTTCCGATCGGCACGTGGGGGCCCAGGCCAACGGAGCCGCGTAGGGCTGGCTGGAAGGGTAGCGCGCCGCGAAGGCCGGCTGGGTACGCGCCACTTCCTGCGGGGCCCGGCTGCCCGCCGCGATGAGTGGGAGTTGCGTGCTCGCATACTTATTTGCTGACCTGTATATCGGTATACGGTGGGGCACTCGTTCATTCAGCCCATAATTCAAGTCGCGGGCGTGCCGAACGACTATGCACCGTTCGCTCCCTCGCGTGCAGCATTACTGGTCGCGTGCAGATCAGCGAGTTCTCGCGTGGTCTGCCGGGTGTGGTTCCCGGGACCGTGCCTGGCCGGGCGGTTGCGTGGATCGTCGCCGTTCGGCTGGGCGATGGGTGCCCAGCCCGAGTCATGCGCTGGGCGTGGCCAGGTGCCGCCGGGCGGTCCGGGTCCGGTCCGGGATCACGGCCACGGTGGCGGCGAGGACGGCGGCACTGACTGCGATGAGGGTGATCTGCCGGCCGGGCATGCCGCCGACGATCACCGCGTGGGTTCTGGTTGCCGGCGGGCGGCCGCAGGCTGGTGGCAAACGCCGGGCCCCGATGCGCCAACCCGGGTCCATGCCGTACCGCTCGCGGATGCCGTCCAGCCAGGGCTCGGTAAAGAAGGCCTCGGTCGCCGCTTGTGTCTGCCACAGGTAGACGCCGCCGGCCCTTGGCAGATCCTCCCGGTACGCGGCAGCACGCGACGCTGCGCCGAGCTGAGCCAGGGGACCGGCCGCCCTCAGCCGAGGATCTCTGGCAGCCCGCAGCGGACCGCGAGTGCCGGGTCGCGGTAGGAGACCAGGGCGGCGATCAGGATCTGGCCATGTACCTCGCCGAGTTGTAGGATCTGCAACCCGCTGACGGCCAGCCGGCCGTGTTCATCTGGCTGGTAGTCCGCAAAGGCGGGCTGTCCGTTGCAGGAGCCGGGCCTCAGCTGCACGCCGTGTGGGCGGGCGGCGGCGAATACGGCGGTTTCGATGAACGTCGCGGCGGCGACGCGGCCCTCGAACCACGCGGCCAACGGTGGCATAGAGAACCGGATGTCCTCGGCGATCAGCTCGACGAAGGCATCAATGTCGGCCAGCCGCCAGGCGCGGACGTACCGTTCCAGGAATTGCTGCACGCGCGGATCGCTGATCGGCGGCTGCGGGACGGCGGCGGTCCCCACACGCTCCCTGGCCCGCGACAGCAGGCTGTTGACCGCCGAGGTGCTGATGGCAAGCGTCTCGCCGACCTCGGCGTGGCTGAAGCCAAGCACGTCGTGGAGCAGCAGAGCCGCACGCTGACGTGGTGCCAGCCGCTGCAGGGCGGCAACAAAAGCGAGACTGATCTCCTCCCGGAGGATGACTTCGTCTTGAGGGCTCACCGGCCCCGTGAGCTCGTTGTCGCTGACCGGCTCCACCCAGGCCAACTCTGGCTCTGGCGGTGCCAGCGGCGCACCAGGCCGGGCCGGAGGGCCGTAACCGGCCGGGTCGCCGCGTGCCTTGCGTGCCCGCAGCATATCGAGGCAGACATTGGTGGCGATCCGGTGCAGCCATGCGGCGAAGGCCCCCGACCCGTCGTACGTGCCAATCCGGCGCCAGGCCCGCTCCAGCGTGTCCTGCACCGCGTCCTCGGCGTCGGCGCCCGACCCGAGCATGCGGTAGCAATGGCGAAATATGGACCGCTGCTGCGGCCCGGCCAGTGCGGTAAACGCCGCATCATCCCCGGCGGCCACCCGGGCGAGCAGATCGGACGGTTCGGCGGCCTGATTCATCGCTCCCCCGTCGTCGCGGTCCCTGCCGGCGGCCGGCCGCCGGAGATGTGTCAGGCGGTCTGGCTGGCTACCCCGACTACCTGGCCATGCGGGTCGGCGAACAGGCCGAAGGTTACGCCGGGCACTGACGTGGCTGGCTGGACGACACGCCCGCCATGGGCCGCGGCTGCCTCCAGTGTGGCAGCCACGTCTTCGACACCGACGAAGAACGTCACGAGAGCCTCCCCGCCTTGCAGTGGGCTGATCCCCCCAGGCACGGCTCCATCGACGCCAGAGTTGATATAGGTATAGCCCGGCGTTCCCGCGTCAGGGTAGGTCCAGCCGAACAGCTTTCCGTAGAACGACCGCGTCGCATCGGGGTCAGGTGACCGGATCTCGAAGTGGACCACGGGATGTCCCATCACTAGCTCCTTTGGTTGGGGACCTCACATCCCGTATGACGTTCCCGACGCGATGATCTCTCGGCCGGCCGCGGAACTTTTCGGCAGAGGTGCAGTAAGACGCCGTGGTTATAGCGCGGGCCAATGACGCGACAGCCACCACCGCTTTTGCGAACGGGCACGGGCCGGATGGACGGGTGGATGAAGAAGGCAGTCCACTGCCTGTCCGGTCATCGGCGAGGAGGCATCTCATGACAGGTGAGCCTGTCCGCGGCCCGCTCGCAGGTCATCTGCTCACGCCGCAGGACTGGGCGCTCATCGTCATCGACTGCCAGCCGCCTCATCTTATGAAGATGGCGCTGGCGGGCGGAGGCGGCCGCCGCTCGTCCGCTGGGCGGCGCACCGCCGTAGGGCCGTGGCGGCCTGCGACACC
>Ga0306922_10005404_pt1 | contig 12201 bp, 7 predicted proteins | sample sta12Cox44000082_FD_203758 | JGI IMG/M metagenome (GOLD analysis project Ga0306922, IMG submission 203758) | Lab enrichment of tropical soil microbial communities from Luquillo Experimental Forest, Puerto Rico - statoxic.12C.oxic.44.000.082 (v2)... | ecosystem: Environmental > Terrestrial > Soil... | reverse complement strand
CGTGCCGGTTCAGACTCGATGAGTTGCGGCTCGACCAAAGGCACTGGACGTGTCCCAAGTGCGGGACGTCGCATGATCGGGATATCAATGCCGCACGGAATCTGCTGACGCAGGGGGTGCGTCAGCTTGCCGGTCGTGACGACCGGGACCTGCGCGTGGATGCGGGAGATGCATGCCCAGAAGAGACTGTTCTGGTGCAGGTGCTCGCAGAGGAAACGCGAAGCGGGCACCGCAATCAGGTCGGCCTGCAACCGACGAGATTGGGATAGCAGCGCAGTCAAGAGTCGATCCGCTTGTGCAGCCGCCGCCAGGTGAGGCCGAAGAACAGCGCGCCGACCGCAAGCATGAACAGCGTATTCGGAAGTAGCACGGCCCACACGTCGCCGGCCAGAAACACCGTCTGCAGCGAGATGTTCATGTAGCGCGCCGGGATCAGGTAGGTGACGGGCCGCAGCCAGCCCGGCATGGAGTTGATGTCGAACAGGAACCCCGACAGCATCATCGCCGGCAGATAGCCGGTCATCAGCCCGAGCTGCGCCGCCGCCATCTGCGTCTTCATGGTGACCGAGATCAGGAGGCCCTGGCCGAGCGCCGGCACGAGGAACGCGGCGGACACCAGGCCGAGCGTCAACAGCGAGCCGCGCAGCGGCAGCCGGAACAGCAGCAGCGCAGTCAGCACGCACACCAACATCGAGAGCATCGCCAGCACGAAATACGGCAGAGTCTTGCCGATCAGGATCTGGCCGCGCGTCAGCGGCGTCGCATACAGCGCTTCCAGCGTGCCGCGCTCGTACTCGCGCGCGATGACGAGCGAGGTGAGCAGCGTGCCGAGCAGCGTCATGATGACCGTCATCGACCCGGGGATCAGGAACCAGCGGCTCTCGGCATTGGCGTTGTACCAGTAGCGCGCCTCGACGCTGACCGGCGGGGTGACGGAGGCGCCCTGCTGCAGGGCGCGGCTGGCGAGAAAGCCGCTCCAGATCGCGCTCACGTAGCCGTGCACGAAGTTCGCGGTGTTGGGCTCGGCGCCGTCCACCAGCACCTGCACCTGTGCGCTGGTATTCTCGGCGTGGAGCATGCGGCCAAACTGCGCCGGTATGAGGACCACCGCCTTGACGTTCTGGTCCTGCAGCAGCCGCTCACCGGCACGGCGGTCGACTGCCGGCACCACCAGGAACCATTTCGAGTGGGTCAGCGCGGCGGCCAGGTCGTGCGCGTCGCGGCCGTCGTCCTCGCGCACCACCGCGATCTTCACCACCGTGGTGTCGAGCGAGATGCCGTAGCCGAACAGGAACAGGAACGTGAGCGGCAGCACCACCGCGATGATCCAGCTCGAGGGATCGCGGGTGACCTGCTTGGCCTCCTTGATCATGACGGCGCCGAGCTGCTGCCCCCAGGTGCGCACGCGTGCGCGCCCGCCGTCTGCGCTGCCGGGTGCGGCGGTGGCGCTCACGCCGCCTCCGCTTCGATGAGCGCGATGAACGCATCTTCGAGCGTGGGCTCGGGCTGCTGCGCGCTGCGCGCGCGCGCCTTCAGCTCATCCGGAGTGCCCTCGGCGATCTTACGGCCACGCCAGATGAGGCCGATGCGGTCGCAGTATTCCGCCTCCTCCATGAAGTGCGTGGTGACCAGCACCGCCACGCCGCGCGTAGTCAGCGCATTGATGTGGTGCCAGAACTCGCGGCGCATGAGCGGGTCAACGCCGCTGGTCGGCTCATCGAGAAACAGCACCGCCGGCGCGTGCAGCGTGGCGCAGGCGAGCGCGAGGCGCTGTTTGAACCCGAGCGGCAGGAGCGACGCGTTGCCGTGAAGATGCGGCGCCAGCTCGAACATCTCGATCATCGCCGCCACGCGCTCGCGCTTGGCGGCGCGCGCCAGCCCGTAGATGTCGGCGAAGTAGTCCAGGTTCTGTCCCACCGACAGATCGCCGTAGAGCGAGAACTTCTGCGCCATGTACCCGAGCCGCGCACGCGCACGGCTCGCGGCGTGCAGCAGGTTGACTCCGGCGACGCTCGCATCCCCCTCGGTCGGTTTGAGCAGCCCGCACAGCATGCGGAAGGTCGTGGACTTGCCGGCGCCGTTGGGGCCGAGGAGGCCGTAGATCTCCCCGGCGCGCACCTCGAAGCCCACGTGATCCGCCGCGACGAAGTCGCCGAAACGACGCGTCAATCCCACCGCGCGCACCAGCGCACCGGCATCCTGCCCGCTGGCCGCGCCACGCGCCGCGTCGCCGGCAGCTGCCGGCGGCCCCTTCGCCGGCCAGCCGCGCGCGAGCAGACTCTCCCCCTTGCGTGGGCCCCCGAGAAGCTCGACGTAGGCGTCTTCCAGCCGCGGCTCGGCGGGCTGGTACTGCGCACCTTGAAAGGCCGCCTCGCGCTGCGGCCTGGCGATCAAGCGCACGCTCGCCCCCTGGATCACGGCATCGAGCACGGCATCGCGCGCGAGCTCCTCTTCGGCCGTCTGTCGCGCCTCGCCCGGGGGTGCGCGGCGGCGGAACACGCGTCCGCGCACCCGCTCGCTCAGCTCCCGCGGCGGGCCGTCGTACAGCAGCCGCCCCGCATCGAGCAACCAGATGTACGCGCAGCGCTCCGCCTCCTCCAGGTACGCCGTCGACCAGAGTACCGTGACGCCGCCCGCGACGAGCTCGTTCACCATGCGCCACAGCTCCCGGCGCGACAGCGGATCGACCCCGACGCCCGGCTCATCGAGCAGCAGCAGCCGCGGTGAGCCCAGCAGCGCGCACGCCAACCCGAGCTTTTGCTTCATGCCGCCCGAGAGATCGCCGGCCAGCCGCTGCGTGAAGGGCGCGAGATCCGTGAACCGCAGCAACTCCGTGAAGCGTTGCTGTCGCTCGGTCGCATCGAGCGCGCGCAGGTTGGCATAGAGATTCAGGTTGTCGAGCACCGAGAGGTCCTCGTACAGCCCGAAGCGCTGCGGCATGTAGCCGGTCTCGGCCTGCGTCGTGCCACCTTCGGCCTGCGGGGTGCGTCCGAGCACCTCCACCCTTCCGGCCGTCGGCGTCATCAGCCCCGCGAACAGCCGGATGAGCGTTGTCTTGCCGGCGCCGTCGGGGCCCACCAGGCCGAGGATCCTGCCCGCCGGCAGCGTCGCGCTGATGCCATCGAGAGCGCGCGTCGTACCGAAGCTCTTCACCAGCGCGCTCACCTTGGCCGCCGGCCGCGTCGGCAGCGGTGCAGCGGGCGTGGTCGGGACCGGCGTGCTCATCAGCTGCGCGGACCGGGGAGCCTCAACGCGACGCCGTGGGCGTTGCGGCGATGAGTACCGTGACCGGCATGCCCTGACGAAAGACGTTGTCGGGGTCAGTCGCGATCACCCGGATGCGATACACCAGATCGTCGCGCACCTGCTCGGTCTGCACGGTCTTGGGAGTGAATTCAGCTTCGGGCGAGATGAACCCGACCGTGCCGTCGTATTCCCTGCGGGGCATCGAGTCGATGGTCACCTTGACCGACATCCCCGGCTTGATGCGCCCGAGCCGCGGTTGGGCCACATAGGCGCGGATCCACACCGGATCGTTCAGCGTCAGCGTATAGACCGTCTGCCCCGCCTGCACGATGGCGCCGAGCTCGCGCGCGCGCACCGAGATGATGCCGTTGCTCGGTGCGCTGAGCGTGGCGTCGGAGAGGGCCGTCTGCGTCTTCTCCAGGCGTGCCTGGGCCGAGGCCAGCAGCGCCTCCTGGGACTCGATGTCCTCGATGCGTGAGCCGTGAAGTTCGAGGGTGAGTTGCTCGTGCGCGGCCGCGAGCGCGGCGTCGCTCATGTGCACTCGCGCCTGCGCATCGTCGATCTGCTGGTGCGTGACCAGACCCGCCGCCACCAGCTGCTGCTGCCGCTGGAGCGTCACCCGGGCGTTCTCGAGGTCCGCCGCGCGCTGCGCGACGGTCGCACGCGCCTGGGCGACCTCCTCCACGCGAAAACCGCGGCGCGTCTTATCGAGCTGCGCGTGCGCCTGCGCAACGTCCGCTTTCGCCGAATTCACATCGGTCCGAAAGGGCACCGGATCGAGCTCGGCGAGCACCTGACCGGTGCTCACCTTGTCGCCCTCCTGCACCTTCACCGCCGCTATCCGTCCACTCACACGAAAGGCGAGCTCCACCTGGTGCACATCGACGTTGCCGGAGAGGGAGAAGGCGCCGTTGGGGTCATTGGCGCCGCGCTGCCGCCAGTAGTAGGTCCCGAGCGCGGCGAGCACCAAGATGACGGCGAGGGCGACCAGCAGCATGCGCCGGCTCGGGCGGCGGCTGACGGGTTGCTGCTGCCCGGTGTCGGGTTTTGTCGTGGCGTCGTTCACCGCTCGGCTCCTGGAGGAGACGGCTATTGTGCTTGCATCCGCGCGTGGCGCGCAGTCCCGGCCGCGACCGCCTGGAGAATTATGGTTACCGCGCCACCGCGCGGCCCCGCAGCGAGCCCCACAGCCAGAAGACCGGGATACCCACCAGGATGATGCCGAAGGTGAGGCCGGTGTTGCGCGGGTCGGTGACGAGCGCGTTCAGCACCATGTACACCGAGGCGAGCAGGAACACCACCGGGACTGCCGGGTAGCCCAGGACGCGGTAGGGACGGGGCAGCTCGGGACGGCGCCTCCGCAACACGAACACCGCCGCCACGGTGAGCGTGTAGAAGGGCCAGATGCCGAGGATGAACTTGTCGGCGAGCTGCGCGAAGTCGTTGAACAGCACGTACGCCACACCGAGCGCGGTGGCGAGCCAGATGGCGACCGAGGGGCTGTCGAAGCGCGGGGAGACGCGCGCCGCGGCGCCGAAGAACAGCCCACGGTCGGCCATGGCATAGAAGATGCGCGAGCCGGCCATCATGGAGGCGTTCAGGCCGCTGAAGGCGGAAATCACCACGGCGGCCGCCACTACCGCCGCCCCGACGCCACCGAGCAGCGGAATGCGCGCCGCGACGCTGGAGGCAACCAGCTTCGAATCCGCCATCGTCTGTGGCGCGAGCGCATACAGAAAGCCGACATTGACCACCAGGTACACGAGGATCACACACAGTGCTCCCGCGATGAGCGCGAGCGGCAGATTTCGCTGCGGGTCGCGGACCTCGCCCGCGACAAACGCCGCATCCGCCCAGCCGTCGTAGGTCCACATGACCGGGATGAGCGCGGTGGCGAGCATAGACAGCGGTGCACCCGCCGGCCAGGCGGGCACGAAATGCGCGGCGCTGCCACCGCGGGCAGTGAATGCCAGGAGTCCCAGGGCGAGCAGCACGGCGTACTTCACTGCGGTGGTGGCGCTCAGTACCGCGGCCGCGCGCTGCACGCCAACGTAGTTGATGGCACCGATGAGCACGATGGCTACTGCGGCGGCGACCCGCACGTGTGTTGCGACAAGCGGCACGAAGAAACCGAGGTAGTCCGCGAAAATGGTCGCGATCGCCCCGAGCGCTGAGGCGCGGATGACCACCAGCTCGGTCCAGCCGAACAGGAAAGCCGGCAACGGACCGTAGCCCTCCAGCAGGTACGCGAATACACCGCCCGAGCGCGGCAACGCGCCGGCGAGCTCCGCCACGGTGAGCGCGCCGCACACCGCGATGACGCCCCCGAGCACCCAGCAGAGCAGCATCGGACCGGGGAACTGCAGTTGCGCGGCGACTGTGGCTGGAACACGGAAGATCCCGCTGCCGATCGTGATGCCCACCGACAAGGCAACGATCTGCGGGAAATTCACCGAGCGCGGCATGCGCTCGCCCCATTGATCAGCCACCCGTGAGTCTCGCCGCGAGCAGCTCGATCCAGTGAAGCACGGGCAGCGTCGTGCCGCCGCGCAGGTGCGCGAGGCAGCCAATGTTGGCGGTGGCGATCACCTGCGGCGCACCGGCCTCGAGCGCGTCCAGCTTGGCGCGCAGTAGCCGCGCGGACAGCTCCGGCTGCAGCAACGAGTAAGTACCGGCCGAGCCGCAGCAGCGGCCGCCGTCGGCGACCACGGTGAGCGTGAAGCCGGCCGCCCGCAGCAAGGGCTCGACCACGCCGCCCGCGCGGAGCGCATGCTGCAGCGTACAGGGCGCCTGAAATGCCACGCGCACGGCCTCGCGCACCGGGGGTGCCGGCGCAAGTGCTGCGCGCAGCGCCGTCTCGTTGGCGGCGAGCAGCTGGCTGATGTCGCGGCTGAGCGCGCTCACGCGCTCGGCGCGCGCCGCGTAGACCGGATCATCACCGAGCAGGCGACCATAGTCGCAGACCATCGCCGCGCAGGCGCTGGATGCGAACAGCACCGCCTCCACCCCCGCTTCCACGTGCGGCCAGAGTGCATCGATGTTGCGCCGCGCCTGGGCGAGGGATTCCGCGTGCGCCGACAGATGATGCGATAGCGCGCCGCAGCAGCCCCCTGCCGCCACGCGGATCGTGTCGAGCCCGATGCGGTCGAGGACCTGCGCTGCCGCCGGGTTGATGCCCGCCGCGAGCGCCGGCTGCACGCAGCCTTCGAGCAGCGCCACCCGACGTGCGTGGCGCGGCGGCGGCCAGGCGGGCAGCGGGTCCCCGGCGCCGCGCGCTGAGCGCCCGGTGTTCCCCGGCAGACGCGCGCGCAGCGCACGGGGCAGGAGCGGCTTGACGGCACGGGCGACGCCCAACAGCGCGCGCACGCGCCGGGTCGAGGGCACGATCTTGCGCAACGCGTACCGCTGCACCCGCGCGGGCAGCGTCCGCGTCACCCGCTCCTCGAGCAGCGCGCGGCCGATGTCGAGCAGCCGGCCGTAGCGTACCCCCGACGGGCAGGCACTCTCGCAGGCCCGGCAGGTGAGACAGCGATCCAGGTGCAGCTGGGTGCGCTCGCTCACTGGACCGCCCTCGAGGAGCTGCTTCATCAGATAGATACGGCCGCGGGGACTGTCGAGCTCATCTCCGAGCAGCTGATAGGTCGGGCAGGCCGGCAGGCAGAACCCGCAATGCACGCAGCTGCGCAGAATGGTGTCCGCCTCGCGGCCGGCGGGCGAATCCTTAACGAAATCGGCGAGCGCGGTCTGCATGACCCGCCGATTCCATCAGGCACATGCCCGGCGCGGCAAGCACAATTTCTTGGGGTGGTTTCGCGGGGTGCCTTTTTAGCCCGTGATGATCCTCAGTCGCTGTGTGCGCGTGGCATCCCCGATCTCGGCCATGCGTCGCAGCAGCTCGCGTGCCGCATCCGCCTGCAGCGGGCGGCTGAGGAGGAACCCCTGAGCGTCCTGACAATCCTGCTCCTGCAGAAAAGCGAGCTGCGGGTAGTTCTCCACGCCCTCGGCCGTCACGTTGATGTGCATCGAACGTGACATGGCGATGATGGCCGCAGCGATGGCGCGGTCGTCGCTGTCTTCGGTGATGCTGGTGACGAACGAGCGGTCGATCTTCAGCCGATCGACCGCAAAGTTCCGCAGCCGGCCGAAGCTCGAGTAGCCAGTGCCGAAGTCATCGATCGCGAGGGAGATGCCGAGCGCCTTGAGCTCCTTGATGGCCTTCTCGGCCCAGACCTCATTCGCCATGACGACCGATTCGGTGATCTCGAGCTCGAGGACGGCAGGGTCGAGGCCGGTGTCCATGAGGATCGCCGCGACCTCCTGCGGGTACTCCGCCAGAGCGAATTGCCGCCCCGAGACATTCACGGCCATGCGCTGCACCGGCAGCCCTTCGGCACGCCACGCCTGCGCCTGCTGACAGGCAGCGTGCAGCGCCCACTTGCCGATAGCGAGTATCAGGCCGGTCTCCTCGGCGACCGGAATGAACTCGAGCGGACTCACGGCGCCCAGCTCGGCGTTGGTCCAGCGCAGCAGCGCCTCGACGCCGGAGACCGAGCCGGTGCGCACATCGAACTGCGGCTGGTACTGGAGCGAGAACTCGTTGCGCTCGAGCGCCCCGCGCAGCTGCTCCTCGATGGTGAAGCGGTGCAAGGCGCTCGCGTTCATCGAGACATCGAAGAACGCGAATGTTCCGGGCGCCCGGCGCTTGGCGAAGTACATCGCGAGGTCGGCGTTGCGCAGCAGGGTCTCGGCGTCCGCGCCATCCTGCGGATAGATCGCGATGCCGACGCTCGGGGTGACGACCAGCGAGTTCGATGCGACTTGAATCGGCTGGCGCAGCGCGAGAATCAGCCGCTCGGCGACGCCGCCGGCATCCACCGTGGTGCGCAGGTTCGGCAACAGCACCATGAACTCATCCCCGCCGAGGCGGGCGATATCACCGGGCCGATTGCCGCCACCGCCGGGCGTGGATTCGCCGCCGTAGCGCAGCGAGCTGCGCAGCCGGTCCGCCACGACGCACAGCAGCTGATCGCCGACCGCATGTCCGAGGGTGTCGTTGACCCGCTTGAAGTTGTCGAGGTCGAGGTACAGCACCGCGAGCAGCCCGTTCTTCTCCTTCGCTGCCTGCAGGGCGCCGACCAGGCGGTTGCGCGACTGCTCGCGGTTGGGGAGCCCGGTGAGGGTATCGAAGTAGGCGAGCCGCACGATGCGCCGCTCGGCGCGCCATTTGCTGCCGAGCGCAATGGTCATCTGGCGCACTTCGTGCGGATGAAATGGCTTCTGCAGATAGGAGAGCTTGTCTTCCGGCGGCACGTAGCCGCCGATCTCGCCCGGATCCGCGTCCGAGTACGCCGTGCAGATCACGATCTCGAGCGCGGGATCGAGCTCGCGGATGTGCGTCGCCGCCCACACCCCATCCTGCCCGGGGGGCATGCGCATGTCGATGAAAGCCACCGCGAAGGGCTCGTTGCGCGAAAGCGCCTCTTTCACGGCTACGACCGCCTCGGCCGCTTGCTGGCAAAACACGGTCTCGAAGCTCGTGGCCCTTGTGGCCGCCTGCCGCAGCGCCTCCTGCGGATTCTTGCGGAACAAGCGGCTGCGCAGCTCGTGAAAGCCAGTCATCTCGAGGTTGGCCTCGGTATCACCGAGGATCTGCTTGTAGGCGTCGCGGATTTCAGGCTCGTCATCCACGACCAGTACCCGAATCGGCGTGTTGCGTTCAGCCATGAGGACCTCAGGTGGCTCCTGCCAGAGCGGTTTCACGGACGGCGAGCGGCACCAGCAGATGCAGCGCAGCGCCGCGCCCCGGGCCCTCGCTGGCGGCCCAGATCCGCCCGCCGAGAGCGCCGATGGCGTTGGCGCACCAGTGCAGGCCGATCCCGTGATTGGTTTCCGGGGATTTGGTGGTAAAGCCCATCTCGAAGACGCGCTCGAGGTTCTCGGCGGGGATGCCGACGCCGTCATCGATGCACTGCAGGTGCAGCTGGCGGCGATCGGCCTCGTGCACGATCTCGGCGCGCACGCGCAGCGTGCCCTTGTCCTTGCCGGCATCGCGTACGGCATCCGCCGCGTTGATGATCAGGTTCTGCAGGATCAGCCGCAGCACCGTGCGGGCGACGCGCACCACGCCCACGCCGCGCACGGTGTCGTCGGCATCCACGCTGAGGCGCGCCCGGCAGACATCGGGCACGATCTCGAGCGATTGCGAGAGCAGCTCGGTCAGTCGCACCGGCTCGATCACGTACTCGTTCCGCGCGGAGCGCATCTGCTCGGCGAGCGCTGTCTGAATGAGGGCGGTCTGGCGCGTCAGGGTGGCGATGTCTTCGCGTGCCGCGCGGATGGTGGCGGCGAGCTCCTTGCAGGCGAGTCGCAGGAACTCTTCGAGGTCGGCGCCGCGCTGCGGATCTGCGGTCCCGTCCCGAAGCTCGGCGACCGCCTGTTCGGCCTCGCCGACGGGCGCTGCGCGCAGCCGCTCGGTGAGGCTGGCGAGACGCACGGAGATGGGCGTCACGGCGTTGCCGAGGTTGTGCAGCACGCCCTTGGCGAGCTCCGCGAAGCCCGCCTGGAACGACTGATCGACCAGTTGCATGCGCGACTCGGCGACACGCTCCACCATGCGATCGAGCTCGCGTGCCAACACGCCGAACTCATCGCGGTGGCGCAGCTCGAGCCGGGTCGTGAGGTCGCGATCCTCGCCGAGCGCCACCGCATGGCGCGTGACGCGGGCAAGCGGGTTCAGAATCACGCGATTGAGCACCAGCACCAGCAGAATGAGCACGATCACCGCCGCTGCGATCAGGCAGGCGGAGGCGTAGGACACCGCGCGCGAGCCGCGCAGGGTGATCTCGCGCGGCACATCGACACCCAGCGTCATGACGGGCTTGCCGTAGAGATCGTTGAAGGCGCGGTACACGTGGGTGACGCGGTCGGTTTCGACCACCTGCTCGGTCGAGGTACTCGGGTCCGGTGGCAGCAGGGCGAGCGCCGCCTGCGCCTGCGCTCCGAGGCTCTTGACCACCGCGGGCGAGAGCAGCCGTCCGATGACGACCATGCCGCGCGAGGGCCCGTTACCGTGGCCATCGAGCACGGGCGCAGCAGCGAGCAGCAGGATGCCGCGGCTGGTGCGCAGCAGGCAGCGGACGGCTGTGGCGGTACGCAGGTTGGTGCGCCACGGGAAGTCCGCCGGCAGCTCCGGACGCGAGGTGAGCTCGAGCCCCAGCGGCTCATCGGTCTCGAGGTCGAGGTCGCGTGCCTGCACCAGCTTGCCGTCACGGTCGACGATCATCAGCACGTTCACGTTCAGCTGCCGCAGCGCGATGTTGCTGATGTTCGCGGCGATGAAGGCGGAATTGTGGTCCGCGACGAAGCGGTAGGTGTCTTCCCAGTTGCCCCAGTCGGTTGCCAGAAGCTCGAGCTCCGTGAGCGTGCGGTCGAGTCCGTAAACGATCCGGCGCATCGCGGTCTGCGCGTCGGCGCGCTCGAGCTGCGCGAAACTCGGCATGACGATGTGCCGCTCGACCAGCACCTCGGCCCAGACGAGAATGGCAAAGATCGCACCGATCAGCGCGATGACCTTGAGACGAATCTTCACGACATAAAGCTACGGCCAAACGCCCTTTATCTTCGTGTCTTCGCCTCTCAAAATCGCACCTCCGGCCCACCCATGCCGACGCCGGAAGTGACGGCGGTCACACAAAAACGTCGGCCGGCGGGCAGGTCCAGGCGCACCCGGCCCGCAGGACCGCTCGCGCGCCACCAACCGGGGGAGCCACGATGAGAGTTTCCCGACGCGAGTTCCTGTCAATTTCCGCCGCCGGCGCCGCGATCGCCGGCTGCGCCGCTCCCCTCGCGCAGGCGAGCGCACCGCTTGCCGGCGTGAGCTCCCTCACGCGCAGCGTGCAGCCGATCGACAGCGCGGAGCACGGCGCGCGGCTCGCCAAGGTGCAGGGGCTGATGGAGCAGCACCGGATGGGCGCGCTGCTCATCGAGTCCGGATCGACCCTCGAGTACTTCACGGGCGTTCGCTGGCATCGTTCCGAGCGCACGACCGCGGCACTGGTTCCCGCGCAGGGCCGCCCGGTCGTAGTGACGCCGGCCTTCGAGGAGCCCTCCGTCCGCGAGACGCTCAAGGTCGACGCGGATGTGCGTCCCTGGAAGGAGGACGAGAGCCCGTTCGAGCTGCTCGCCGGCGCCTGGCGCGATCACGCGCACGGGGGTCCGCTCGCCATCGAGCCCACCACGCGCTACTTCATCGTCGAACGGGTCGCTGCGGCTGCAGCTGCGAAGCCGAGCATCGTCCCGGGAGACGAGCTGGTGCGCGCCTGTCGCATGGTGAAGTCATCCGCCGAGCTCGCACTGATGCAGACGGCCAACACCGTCACTATCTCTGCCTTGCGGTACGTGCACGGGCAGGTGCGTGCTGGCATGCCGGCCACGGACATTCTCGCGCTCATGGTGGCTGCCACCGAACAGCTCGGCGGCTCGCACGAGTTCACTCTGGTGCTGCTGAACGAGGCCAGCGCCTATCCACATGGCTCGATCAAGCCGCAACAGGTGCGCCAAGGCTCGGTGATCCTCATCGACACGGGCTGTTCGGTGCACGGTTATCAATCGGACATCACCCGCAGCTGGGTGTTTGGTGAGAGCTCCGCTCGGCAACGCGAGCTGTGGGACACCGTGAAGCGCGGTCAGGAGCTGGCGCTCGAGACCGCGAAGCCGGGCGTCGCCGCAGGAGCGGTCGACAAGGCCGTGCGGGCGTTCTACGAGCAGAAGGGCTGGAGCCATGACTACGGGCTGCCGGGGCTGTCGCATCGCACTGGCCATGGCATCGGCCTGGACGTGCACGAGTCGCCCTACCTGGTACGCAACGACACGACGCCGCTACAGCCGGGCATGTGCTTTTCCGACGAGCCGGGCCTGTACATCCCAGGGGAGTTCGGCATTCGGCTCGAGGACTGT
>Ga0306922_10005402_pt1 | contig 12205 bp, 10 predicted proteins | sample sta12Cox44000082_FD_203758 | JGI IMG/M metagenome (GOLD analysis project Ga0306922, IMG submission 203758) | Lab enrichment of tropical soil microbial communities from Luquillo Experimental Forest, Puerto Rico - statoxic.12C.oxic.44.000.082 (v2)... | ecosystem: Environmental > Terrestrial >... | reverse complement strand
TTCAGCGTGATTCTTTGCGTTTTTAACGGATCGACGAACTCCAGGCGCGCCTGCCAGCCGGAGAAGCGTACGATCGCGGTGATCGGCGCGTAAACGCGGTGAAGCTTGTATTGCTGACGAAAGTGCGGACTTTCCGCGCGCCCGACAACTGCAATCGGTGCTCCAATGCCGCTTACAGTCGAGTAGGTTTTGAAAAACTTTCCACCGATCTTCAGCGTGTCTGTCGGAAGTAAATCGTATCGACTCGGATCATGTTCCGCATCGGCTGGCTTTGGAGATATGAGAGTATAACGACCTTGATCCGTCGAAACAGTGACCGGACGCCGCCAGGGCTCGACATCTGTTTGATCAACATCATGGACGACACGCGCTACGGCGAAGTTATAGATGCTTCGCGCTGACGAATCGTTCGGCCGTTCCTCCAAAACCTGCAACGAGAGTTTGGCGGCCGAGAGATCGTCGCCTAGCGATGGGAATAGCTGCTCTCCTTCTGCACGAGCCAACTGTCCAGTTGCGGTCCGCAGTCGTTCGTCACCAACGATGATCGTCGGAACGCTCGGCTGCGTTGTTTTCACCGTCGCCAGGTGCGCGCACCCGCACAATGCGAAGATCGACAATGCCACGAAGGTGTTCTTCCACGACTTCATTGTGCGGTTCGCGGTTCGATTCGAGCGCGCTCGGGCCAGATGTATTGAAAGATCAGTCCGGTAACGATCAGACCAAAAAGAATTCCGACGACGCGATTGCGGACGTTATCGAGATCGGTGTCGGGCGCGTACCCTTGAAAGACGCTGTAAAAAAAAGCGAATGCGATTTGCAGTCCGGCATAACTGATCCGTTCGCTTCCCGTTGCTACCCAGCCCGCGATGGCGGAGGCGCAGGCGACCAGCACAACGAGGGACGCGATCGTTTCCATGTGCGGCATGAGGAATACGATTGAGAAAAGCGCGAGCGCTCCACCGATCACGCAACCGACAATTCGCAAAGTGCCTTTGTAGAGCGTCGCTTCGGTGCTTTCGAGCGCGATGAACGTGCACGTGATGAACGCGGTGTGGATTCCGGACCAATCAATCGCCGAATAAACGATGTAACAAAACATCGCCGCAAAAGTGACTTTGAGCGCGAAGTGGATGTGCGCGGGATTCGTGAATGCGTCCGGCAGCAAGAGACTTTTAGGTTTTGGACGAGGTGCGGCGGCTTTCGGCGTGTCCGGCAAGAACAATGAGTTCAGCACAACGGTGAGCGCGATGGCGTAGGCCAGCGCCACCCAAAGCCACAGAAGTTGACGAACCAAATACTCAGGTGACGGAATCGCTTCGCCAACGGATTGCGAGACAGCGACGACAAAGCCAAGAAGGAATCCAAGTTGTCCAACTACAAGAATGCGGGACAACCACATTCCAAGAAAAAGCGCGACTGCCATTCCGGGAATGCGCAGCTCCGGATGACCATAAGTGAATTTGTAAAGTAGGGCAGTGACACCAAGGCCAATGGTCAGAACAATAACTCCACCCACCCCAATGATTGTCGTGAGTCGCTTGCTCTCCTTGGAGACGAAGAAAACCATGTAGGCGCCGGTCGACAGCCATGGCACCTGCAGCGCCATCGAAATGATGACGCACAAAACCGCGCCAGCGACGATAATTGCCGTTCGAATTTTGCGCGTGCGTGTCGGCTCCAGTTCGTGCCTTAACCAGCCAATCCAATTAGAATTAATCGGTCGCGCCTCGAGATACGTTTCGCTCATGGAATTACTTGCGCGGCGGGCCTTTGATGATCGCGACCGCGGAAGCACCCATCCGGAAAAGATCCTGGTCCGGATTTTCGACTTCGATCCGAACCGGGAATCGTTGCGCCACGCGGACCCAGTTCAGCTCGCGCTTAACGTAAGGCACGCCCGAGGCAGGCAAATCGACCTCGCCTTCGGGCTTCACCGCCCAACCAATTCCCTGCACTATTCCACGGAAACGTTGGTTAGGCGCCGACGAAAGATAGACGATCGCCTCGGTGCCCGGAGCCATGTGTCGAATTTCCGCTTCGCGGAAATTTGCGATGACGTACCATTTGCTCGTGTCAAGCAACGAGAAAACGGGAACCCCGGCGCTAACGTGGGCGCCGGCTGAAATGTTGAGATTGATGACACGTCCGTCGAAAGGTGCGATGACCTTGCAGTAGGAGAGATGAAGTTCCTCGAGGTTAATGGTCGCGATCGCACCTTCGCGCTGAGCTTGCAGTGTTGTCACTGCGGTTCGGGCTTTGTCGACAGTGTCAGCGGTGGTAAAGCCGTGGGGCAGGAGCGGCTCCAGGCGGTGCAAGGTGTCTTGGTTTTGTGCGATCTGTTGATCCAGCGTGGCCAAATCCGCCTTGGCTTTTTCCAGGACGAGTCTGTAATCCTCCGGGTCGATTTCGAAAAGCACGTCACCTTTCTTTACGGCCTGGTTGTCCTGCACATTCAGCTTGATGGTTTGACCACTCACACGCGGCGCAATGCCCACGACATTGGCCCGCGCTGTCGCATCATCAGTCCGGGGATGTCGTTCGATGATTCCCCAGACGTAAAGTGTGATGACGACCGCGCCGGCGACAATAATCACGGACGTGATCTTGCGGATGAACTTGCGTCGTTCGACAGCTTCGTCCGCTGAGACATTAGTGCCTGCGACATTTTCCTCTGAAGACCGGGCCGGTTGATGCATGTTAGTTTTGATAAAAAAGAATCCAAATCGCGAACGTGAAGATGATCATCAGGCATGAATAAATAAGCGGCACCGGACCGAGATATGGCTTTAGGTGGCACACTTGAACAATCCAATGGGCAACGAGCGTGAGCATCAGTCCGCTCACAATGCAAATCATCCAGGCTGGGAAATATGAGCCGAGAACATCGACGGTCGGCGAATGGTGACTGAAGATGCGCACGGCGAGAAAAGCGAAAACGACAACTGCGGCGCCGACGCCGACAAAGTTCAAAACTGTTGGCCGGGCTTTCATCTTTGTCGGGGTCTGACTGCATGTGTCGAACTCTGAACTGGCCTAACCGTTCGCGTTGAAGGTCGCCCCAAGTCTCCTACGCTCAATGCGAGCTCCGCTTGAGTAGTGTAAATTGCCGCCTGCGTGTCGTGACTGGTCGCAAGCGCGGCCGTGAGATTGCGCTCCGTACTAACGACCTCGGGATATGTACTCAGCCCTTGCTTGTACGATTCGAGCACCGCGTCGAATGCGCTTTTCGATGCCGTCAGTAACTTTTCGGCCGCATCCTGCTTGTTGAGCGCGGTTCTGTAATCGGTGTAAGCCTTCCACACTTCGCGCGCAGCCGAGTCGCGGGCTCCAGCAAGTTCGTTCTCGGCTTGATGCAGGTCCGCTTCGGCCATATCGAGTTTGTGCTGGCGGGCGAACCCATCGAAGATCGGCACCTCCATAGTGAGAAATGCGCCCAAAGTATAGTCGCCGCCGCCGAAGTAGTCCGAATGTTTGATGCTGACTTGCAGCTCGGTTTCAGAAACGTGGGCGTCTAAGGTGACCTTTGGATAGTACTCGGAGCGGATCTTGCGGATCTCATATTCCTTTGAACGAACGTTGGCTAGCTTTGCAACAAGATCGGGGCGTTGGGCCAAAGCTTTCGTGATCAATTCACCAACAGAATCTTCACTCTGAGCATTCAGATGACTTTTCGCTGGCAGGTCCGCGACCTTGAGTCGCACCGTCGGCAGAAGCCCGATGCTCTCGATTAGAGCGACTCTGGCGTCGCTCTCCGCGCCACGGCTGGCCTCGAGGTCGAAATTAGATTGCGCACTCTGCTGTTGCGCCTGGAGCAGTTCCGGTTTGGTGGCGAGCCCGTTGTCGAATCGCGCCTGCGCCGCCTGCTCCACGGTTTTCGCGGCGTCCAGCGCGCTTTGAGCCACCATCACCTTTTGCCGCGCCGTGCCGAGCTGGTAAAACCGGTCGGTCACATCAAAAACGATTTTTTGATGCGTTCCGTTGAAACCGACATTCGCCATCATCAATTTCTCCCGTGCTGCAGCTCGGGTTGCGCTGCGTCCGCCGAAGTCGAGCAGCAACCATTTCGCGGTTAACTCGCCGCGTGCCAACAACGCCTCAGTGCTTAACGTACTTCCGCCGACAATCTCCACGTTGGGCAGGTTCCCATTGGTTGGCGGCGGTTGAAGCGTCGTGCGCAACGTTGGAAATGGAATAAAGGCGCGGTCGTATCCTCCAGCTGCAGCCGCAACGATGTACGGGTAATAGGCGCTCTCGGTTAGACCGACTGCAGCCGCTGCCTGCCGGGCACGCTCCCACGCAACACGCGTTTCCGGGTTGCTGCGCTGCGCGATGTCGATCAGCTCCGCGAGATTGTAAGTCTTGCGCGGATCGATAGCCGGCAAATAGCGCCGTTCAGCTTCAGTCGGTTGGTATTGGCGAAGTTCTCCTTCATATCTAGGAAGCGCCGGCGGCGCCCATGGCCTCACTGGTGACGGAGGGGAATCATCGCGGCCAAGTGCGATCCCCATCGTCGCGAACAATTGTGTCACTCCGATGAAAGAAATCTTCACGAGAACCCCTCGAATCTCGGAGCGGCGTTTCATGAAGACTCATTATGGCTTATCGTGACCAGAATTGGCGAGCACAGAAGCTGCGCTCGTTAAGCTTGCTTGCAGCTTTATTCGCGCGCGGATTCGCGCCAGTTGACCGCTAAGTGTGTCGATATCTCGGACGGTGATCATCTGCTCGATGTCCTGGCCGAAGAAAATATCAAGTGTCCAACTCGCCATAACTCGCAGCTTCTTAGCCAGGCGCGGAAGCTTCATTAGATATACTGATCGCCAGAACCACCAGGCGATAAAACCGGAAAACTTGATCCCGAACACTATGGCCACACCGGTATGATGACCAATGCTCGCCAACTGTCCCAACATTTTAAAACGGAACGGCTTAAGCGGCCGAGCGAGGATCGCACCTTCTATGTTCTTTGCAACTATCACTCCTTCCCGTAAGGCGTGCTGCGCCGTTGGCGGATAAAACTTGCCCGTGCCACTTTTCACGTCGGGGATCGCTGCGCAATCGCCAGCTGCCCACAATCCGATAACTTCGGGAACGCTCATGTCTTCGTTGACCAGAAGACGCCCTCGGTCTTTCTGGCAGGGTAATGAAGCGATGACCGGGCTTGGTTTTACACCTGCCGTCCAGATGAGGGTGCCGGCAGAAATCGATGTGCCATCGCTTAACGTGACCACTTGTCCATCGTAGTTCACTACGCGTGGACCTTTGAGCACCTCCACTTTGCGCTCGCGCAATTTGTGTTCGGCGTAGCGCCCCAGTTTTTCACCTAATTCAGGCAGAATGAAATCTCCCGGATGAACCACCACCACGCGAACCAATTCTTCCCGCAACTGCGGATAGTAACGCATGGTTTCCCGTACGAAGTCGTTAACAGCGCCGGTTGTTTCGATGCCCGAGAAACCACCGCCGGCAGTGACGAACGTGAGTAACTGCCGGCGCGCCGCTTCATCGCTCTGCAGAGAGGCTTCTTCTAAAAGCGCCACCATACGATTGCGCAGCAGGGCCGCATCACTCAAGCTTTTCATGGTGACCGACCAGTCGCGGACGCCGTCCATATTAAAGAAGTTTGTTTCCGAACCGAGCGCGAGGAGCAGGTGATCAAATTCGAAATTTAGCTCGGCTTCCGCCATGCCGGCTGTGCAACGGACGAGGCGTTTCTCCAGATCAACGCTCTGCACGTCGGCTTCGAAGACGTTCACATGACGAAGAATGCGGCGGAGCGGATTTACGATGTCGCCCGGATAAAGATCGCCCGCTGCGACCTCGTGCAGCATCGGCGTAAAGAGAATAAAATTCTCGTCACTGATCAGCGTCACCTCTACGTCTGCTCGACGCGCGAGGCGTTTCTCAAAGTGCATTGCCGCATAAAGCCCGGCGAAGCCGCCGCCGACAATGACTATTCTAGTCGTTTTCATACAATTACCAGCGCGGCAAACCGAACGCCGCCAATATCAAACGAGCCACAGATAGATCAGAAGAATCAACACAAGCGTGGTCAAAACCAGCCAGGGGACCATAACGACCTCGACCCGCAACTTGCGAACGGCGGGAATGTCGTCGTCCACATTCGGATCCTGGTCAAAGAATCGGTGGCGATTTCGAAAGATGTACGTGCCTCCGACTATATTGACGATGAGGAAGAACGTTGCGGCTATTCGCAAAGCAGGAACGACTGAGGGATTGATTAATGCCAGCATGATTTTCAGTATTGTCCTTTGTCCTACTTTTTTCTCAAGTTTCCAAAGCCGAACACTTCACAAAACCCGAAGCCATTCGGGTTTACTTGAGCCGCGCGGGGCCAGGACCGTGCGAATGGTGCGAGTAGCCGCCGTCTCGCCCTTGGCGATGTCGATCTGCGCGCGAAAGAGGCGACCCTTCCCGGCGTCGTCCGGACCTTTTCGCGTCGATCGTTCTTGTCCCGAATGCCCATGTTGGTCCAGTAAATATGTCCAGCCGTAACATCGACGGCGACGCCATCTGGAATTCGGCAGCCAGTAACAATGACTTTTCGGTCCGATCCGTCGGCATTTACTGAATGAATGCGGCCACCGCTTGCTTCGAGAAAAAACAAGCGCCCGATACCATTCTCGGCGACAGCGCGCTTTGGTTTTGAAATTTCGGTTATACTTTTCATGCTTTGATTTCTGATTTCTTTCTCAAGCGTTCGAAGATCGCTGGCTGGCGGGCTGTGCCCGGCACGGCGCCGGTCCAACGCATAGCTAGCGCCACACTTCATGGTGCCTGCCCGATAGGGCCCGGTCGAGATAAGTAGCCGCGCTGATCAGTGAGAGGTGGGTAAACGCTTGGGGAAAATTACCAAGGTGACGCCCATCAGCACCCAGTTCTTCTGAGTAGAGGCCAAGATGATTTGAATAACTTAGTAGTTTCTCGAATAACAACTCTGCCCTTTCTAATTTGCCTGCACGAGCCAGACATTCGACGTACCAGAACGAGCAGGCTATGAAGCTGCCTTCGGTTCCAGGCAAGCCATCCACGTGATTACGTTCGACATCGTATCGACGGACCAGCGTATCTTCGATCAAATATTTCTCGATCGCTTGCAAGCTTGAGAGCCACATAGGGTCGACGGGGCTAATGAATCTCATCATTGGCATGAGCAGCGCTGAGGCGTCTACATTTTTTGTGCCCTTTGCCTGCACGAACGCCTGTAGCTCTTCATCCCAGAAGTTTGTATAGATATCATTGCGTATTTCATCTCTGGTACGATGCCAGACGTCGACGGGCCCAGAGAATGAGCGTTTCAATGACAGGCGGACGGCGCGATCGAATGCAACCCAGCACAGGAAACGCGAGTGCAGGAATTCCTTTTGTCCGCCGCGAACTTCCCAGATTCCCTCGTCAGGTCGCCGCCAATTCTTGCCTAGCCAATCTAAGGCCCGGCGTACGTTCTGCCACTCTTGATGAGAGCTGGCGCGACCATACTTGTTAGCAAGGTAAATGGCGTCCATCATCTCCCCATAGATGTCGAGTTGCAGTTGGTTGTAAGCGCCATTGCCGATGCGCACGGGACGTGAATTCTCGTAGCCGCTTAGGTGATCGAGCGCGATCTCCTCTAGGTCCTGCCTGCCATCGATGCCGTACATCACCTGCAACGGCCCTCGCTGAGCATCGTCACCCAAGCGGTCCTTTATCCAATCAATAAATGATTCGGTCTCATCGACGAAGCCAAGACGGATGAGCGCGTAGAGCGTAAAGCTCGCATCGCGCAACCACGTGTATCTATAGTCCCAGTTTCGAACTCCCCCAACGCTCTCTGGCAACGAAAACGTAGGTGCTGCGATCAGCGAGCCGTGTTCGCGACTAATAAGGAGTTTCAGTAGCAAAGCTGACCGGTGGACCATCTCCCGCCACCGACCTTTGTACTTTGACTTGCCTATCCACGACTTCCAAACCTGTGCCGTCTGAAGACAATTATATTCGGCGGCTCTGGGATCCGGGTGGTGCCCGTCAGGACACAGACCACTCAGCACAAATGCAGCTTTTTCGCCAGCGGCCAAAGTGAAGTTGGAGATTATATCCCCGGCCTGCCTGGTCAGCGGGGCATCCGAGTACAGCGACATCGGAGGGCACTTGCTCTCCTCAGGAAAGAACGTGGCGCATTGGGGTGAGAACTCCAGTCGGTGCGCAGATGTCGCGTACTTGAAACGTGGCCGACAGCACATTTCGAATCCGACATTGCCGCGGATTACCGAGACAAGGCGCACGATTTGATTCGGATGACCTGCATCGTCGTGGATGGGCATGCAGTCCATCACTTCAACCACGCCTTCTTCGGCAAGGAAACGAGTTAGCAGAATGTTGGTATCCGGCAAATAAAGTCGCCGTGTCCGCATGTTCGCCATCCGAGGTTGAATTTGAAATTGGCCGCCCTTCTGGTCATCGAGCAGAGCCGCAAACACTGTCGGAGAGTCGAATTCCGGATAGCACATAAAGTCGATCGACCCGTTTATGCCGACTAGTGCGATCGACTGCATGTTGCCGATCACGCCGTAATTTTCGATTGGTTCAAAAGCCATACTGCAACTTTAGAATTTGTGGACGCCATCCAGCTGCGCAAGGGTTAGAATGCGCCCTGAATTATCTAGGCGATAGACAATCTTTTTTTAAGCTGCCCCCGCGCCCATGGGACACTCCCGCGCGCGGATATCCGTTGGCGCTGCCACAAGTCAGCCATTGGCGCCGTCGTATCGTTCCTCGCTGTTTGTGCCGACGCGCCTCAATCGACCACAAGATCGCCCGTCGGCTGCTTTGCTTTTTGATTTTTCATATCAGAATTCCTTCCCCACGTTTTGCTCTTTCGCTTTTCGATATAAAACAGCGGCGGTCGCCACGTCTTCGATGGCGAGGCCGAGCGATTTGAAGAGCGTGATCTGATCATTGCTCGTCCGCCCGCGCATCTGGCCGCTGACGACGAAGCGCAATTCCCTGACACGCTCCCACGTCAACAACCCCTTCTCGACCGCCATGACCAGTTCGCCGGCCTCGATCTTCGCCTGGTCAATCGAATCGACCGCGATGAACGATGAACGCCTCACCACTTCGTCGTCGAGTTCTCGCCGCAGAATCGAATTGCCGCCGGCGGCGTTGATGTGCGTTCCCGGCTTCAGCCATACGCCTTGCAATACAGGCACACGCGAGCTTGTGATCGTGACGATGACGCCCGCGTCGGCGGCCTCTTCCGGCCTCTCGACCGGCGCGACACTGACGCGGCCGAGCCGCGCGCTCATCTCCTGACAGAATCGGGCGCGATTCTCGGGCGACGGGCTGTAAACCTTGACGTTCTCGATCTCGCGCGCGGCGCATACGGCTTCGAGTTGGCTCTGCGCCTGCCAGCCCGTTCCGTAAACGCCGACAGTCTTCGCGTCGGCACGCGCAAGATACTTTGTCGCGACGCCGCTGGCGGCTCCTGTCCGCATCTGACCCAGTTTGTTAGCTTCAATGAACGCGAGCATTTCGCCCGATTCGGCGTTGTAGAGGTTGACGTAGAATCGCATCTTGTTGCGAGTCACCACATAGGATTTCAACCCGAGCAGTCCTTTGTACTCGCCGAAGTTCGCGACGGCGCCGCTCATCACCTGCAACACCGCCCCGCTCGCCCGCAGACGGCGACGCGGCTCGTTCGTCGCATCGCCCGCAGCCTGAGCTTTAAAGACGGCATCGGCGGCGGCGAGCGTGTCTTCCATCGTCAGCAGCTTCGTTACCTCTTGTTCAGTTAAGAAGAGTGGCATTTGTTGCTCCTCGGAGAAATTTTCAATGGCTCCGACCCAGTAATCGGAACGCGACGCCGCTTCCGACCTCAATGGCGTTCGAAGATCGACATTTCAGGGTTCTGACATCTCGCATGCGCTCGTTAGCCGTTACTGTGGTCCCTACGGGATCTCGGCACAGCCGGTCAAATTGAAACCGAACAACAGAATGATCAAATGAATACGATCGGAGTTATGGTCATGGTTTATTCGATCATCGGCAAAAAAATCGCGACGGCGAGAAAGGCCAGCAGAACACCAATTAACGGCCTCGAGACGGCGAACCAGAAGGAAACACGCCAACTGGACTCTTGAGCGGTTGGATTTGTCTTCATGTTAATTCCTCAAGCGGCCCAACATCGATATTTTCACAAAACGTGGAATTCTTTTTGGATGCTTTGAGCGGAGTACGCGGCACACTGGTCCGCGGCGTTCGTTGAAAGCACGGCGGTGTTCTGTCTCGCTCAGCACGGTGCGCCTGGCCATCCGCGCGATCGGCTTGGTCTCGGAAACTGCCAACAAGCAGCCGTCGCGGTTTCTTCCAGCAAATGCTCGTTAGGGTGGGGGAATTTCTATTTCCACTGCTTTAACGGCGTGGGGTGAGGATGCGCTTTTGGATTTCGAGTTAAATTAAGTACCCATAAAGCATAACCACCGAGCGCGACTGGGCCCGGTAGCTATATCCGTGAAGCGACTCCGCTTTCGCCCACTCCAGGATGTCGTGTGGGGAGTCCAGAGCGGTATCAATCCAGCGGCGCCACGGATTTTCGGCTGGGGTACCCAACCGCGGCAGCTCGAAATCGAGCGGCTGCCAATAGGCATTCACGATCACGTGAAATAACAGTTTTTCTTCCTTGATCTCGACGTTGAAGGCAATGCTATGTGAATTCTCGCCCCAGTCAGGCTGGTTCAATTTTACACCGTGCCATACAAGGTTTGTGCCACGGAGAAGCTGGTTCAAGCTGACGCGTTGCCGCTCGGGCTTTGGGTCCCGCAGAACACGTCGCGCGTTGAGTAACGTGACGAAACGATGGACGTCAGCATGCTTTGTAAGCAACGTCCAATCGAACCAGCTGGTTTCGTTGTCCTGGCAATAGGCATTGTTGTTCCCAAGTTGTGTTCGCCGCACTTCGTCACCCATGAGAATCATGGGCATACCGACCGAAAGCATCGTTGCGGTCAGAAAATTTTTTATTTGCCGGTTTCTGAGCTTCTCGACGGCAAGATCATCAGCTGGACCTTCAACACCACAGTTCCAACTTCGGTCGTCGTTTGATCCGTCGCGATTATTTTCGCCATTTGCTTCGTTGTGCTTGGAGTTATACGAGACGAGGTCATTAAGAGTGAAGCCGTCATGGCACGTTACAAAGTTAACGCTTTGCTCGGCCTCGCGTTCTTTATGACCGTAAATCGCCGGGCTGCCAGCCAACCGGTCAGCAAAGTGTCGGACGGAATGCTCTTCCCCGCGAAAAAAACTCCGGACATCATCTCGAAATCGCCCGTTCCACTCCTTCCAACTATCTCCGATGAAACTGCCGACCTTATAAAGTCCAGCCGCGTCCCAGGCTTCGGCGATGAGCTTTGTCCCGGCAAGCTCCGGGTCCGATTCAATGTCCCACAATACAGGCGGATTCGGCAGCAATTGTCCCGATTCACCGCGCTCGAGGATCGCGGCGAGGTCGAATCGGAATCCGTCGACATGCATTTCTTTGACCCAGTAGCGGAGGCTGTCCAGAATCATTCGGCGAACAATAGGATGATTCGCATTGAGCGTGTTTCCCGTGCCGCTGTAATTTGCATAGTACGAGCGATCTTGTTCGAGAATGTAGTAGGTGCTGTTGTCCAAACCGCGAAAACTTAGCGTTGGCCCCACGTGATTGCCTTCGGCCGTATGGTTGAACACCACGTCGAGAATGACCTCGATACCTGCCCGGTGCAGCGCCTTAACCATATCGCGAAACTCATCGACTGGCCCGAGCGGGTCGTGCTTAAAGCTATACGTCTGGTGAGGTGCAAAGAATGAAATCGGTGCATAGCCCCAGTAATTCACTCGTCCAGCTGGAGCATCTTGAGCGTCAAACTGGAATACCGGCATGAGTTCCACTGCCGTTACTCCGAGTTCTTTGAGATATGGAATTTTCTCGACCACGCCGGCAAAGGTGCCGCGCTTTTTCTCCGCGACTCCGGAGCTCGGGTGGCAGGTGAAGCCGCGAACATGCATTTCATAAACGATTGTTTGCGAGGACGGCTTCTTCAGCGGTGTGTCTCCCTCCCAGTCGTAAGCACGTGGATCTGTCACAATGCTCTTAATAGCCGTCGCCGAATTGTCGCCTTTCGTTCGAGCCGCATCACGACTGTAATTCGTTGGAATGAACACGCCG
>Ga0306922_10005400_pt1 | contig 12206 bp, 14 predicted proteins | sample sta12Cox44000082_FD_203758 | JGI IMG/M metagenome (GOLD analysis project Ga0306922, IMG submission 203758) | Lab enrichment of tropical soil microbial communities from Luquillo Experimental Forest, Puerto Rico - statoxic.12C.oxic.44.000.082 (v2)... | ecosystem: Environmental > Terrestrial >... | reverse complement strand
GGGTCGTCATGCGAATAGTCTCGCCGTCCGCGAAAGTGGCAACAAATACGGGGCACCATTTCATTTGAGGCCTCCTTGGCATGACGTTAGTCGTCGCGGCCTATTTCCATGGCTTCGCTGATGCCGTCTTGCTTGGCCCCCTCAAGCTCGTCGTGAACCAGCTCCAACAGGCGCGGTCGCAGCTCCGCTTGCAGGACGTCGGTCATTGTTTGGAAGATTGCGGTAATCAACCGTTCGGCGCGGTCCATTAGTTCATCTCCTTGGCGATGATTACACGCGTCCTCACATACCCTGTGCTCTCCAGGTCCGGAGCATCGAGGAACTTGCATACGATGGAGTCGCTCGTTGCGCGGCCGGCAACGAAGCACGCCTCGCACAGCAGCACGGGGCCGTCGTCGTTGATCAAGACGGCGCCGCAGGCCATAGCCACTGGGCCATCAGGCCAAGGCCACGCCGGTGCCGGTCGATCACAGACGTAGCATTGCGGGACTTTTGACCCTTTCCGCAACGGACCGCGGCCAAATGTTAGTTCCACAATTCGGAGCTTTTTGTTGTTGCTCATGCCGATCTCCCTCGCAGCTTCTCGATGGAAATGGGCTGTCCCACCGCGTAGGCATTGGTCTCGGCCGGCACCCGTGTCGAACTGTAAATCAGACCTTCGATAAGAATGCCCCGCATATCGGGACGGCCATCAAACACCACATGGGCACAGCCTTTCAGCGACTGCCATGAGCCGGCGTAGGTTCGTGTTTCCACACTCAGTGCACGGCTAAGCGGCAAGCCGTCTGCACGGCAGTACCAAGATGCGAAATCGACTTGGCCTCTGCGGCGAGCGACCTCTTCGAGTTTGAAAACATGCTCCGCCGTCCACTGCGGATACCGGCCGCGAATTGTCGACCAAGGCTCGAAGTCCGCTTGCTGCAGCGTAAATCGAACTAGGCGCGTCCGCCCGCTTCGCCATGCGCCTCGGGAGGCTGCCCCCCGACATGATGCCGTGCAGTCACCGCGATTATTTGTTGTTGCCCAGAGAAAGTCTGGATCCGGAAAGCCCCCTATCCGGTTCGGCCCAGGCCGCAACTCGCCGGTAACTATGATCCACGGCAATCGCGCGGTATCGGTGAAGTGGTAGAGGTTAGCTGCCCTGTCGTTCATGACGGCCGCCCCTCGAGGATGCGCCGCAGGTTCGCTCGGAATATTTTCGCGTGGTTCCAGTCGCCTGAATCGCGGCCTACGCAAATCACTCGTCTGACGCCTGCGGGGTCGTGCCAGCTCACTAGAAAATGCGATCCCTTTGCAGATCGCACCGCGGGCTGGATACCGGCTGCGCGCAACGTCTGGATCGTCTCGTGCAGGATTGAAAACCGCTTGCCTTTCGGCAACGAACCATTATGAAGGGACATTGTCATGGACCCTCGTTCTGCTCTGACAGGTGGATTGAGGTTCGGCGTTCAGGGCTTGGCGGTGACTTGGCGGTCACACGCCGGCCCTCTTCTTTTAGGGGGGAGCACGCGCGCGGCGGCGCGTCGGATTCGGACGGCGCATGCGGCCGAGCAGCCACGTGCGTGCGCTCGGCAGGTGGATCAGCCTGCGGCCGCCCAGCTTGGTGAACGGCAGTCCGTTGGGCTCGTCCATCCAACGAATGACGGTGCGGGAAGTACGATCGACCTCGTTAGCGAACTCGTCGACTTCGGCGTATTCGGAGAGGATGGCTTGGACGGACAAGAGGCACCTATAAACGGAAGGAACCTGAAGATGCCCGTCAATATGAACCTATGTAGGGAATGCGAAAGTCGGTATTAAATAGCGATATTTTGTCGTTAGGGCTTCTTCGGGGAAACCCTCTTTAGCCCCCACGCGTCGACGGCCTGCTTGATGTCGACCTCCATTCCCCAGTCCGCCTTGGGCATACCAGCGACGCGCCGCTCTTCCACTATGCGTTCGACCGTGCGCTTATTGACCTTGAACTTGCGGGCGGCGTCGGCCTGTGAGCCACCGTCAGCAACGTAACGAGCGATGGCCTCCGCTTGCGCAACTGTTGCGAATACCTTGGGCCTTCCGCGAGCTCTCCTCCCCCGGATTGCGGCGGCTACAAGCTTTCGCAGTCCAGGCCGCAACTCGTCTGGCATATCGCTAATCTCCCCCCCGGCGCGTATGAATTCGGCAATCGTATCCCGGTCGTCGGGCATCTGTTCGAGAACGTATTTCAATCGGGCAGCCCAATATGCCCGCCAAAATGCTTCCGACCACTCGTCGCTCGACACGACTAACTCGCGTCCGCGTCGCTCGGGGGCGTGAGCATGGCGCCGACGCGCTCGGCGACGTGGCGCAGCGGATCATCAAACAAATGGCTGTAACGTGCGGTCGTTGCCGGCACGACATGGCCAAGCAACGCGCCGATCGTCGGCAGCGATGCGCCGTCGGAGACGGCCAACGACGCGAACGTGTGCCGCAGATCGTGCAGGCGAACGTTCTGGAGCTGCGCCGCCTCGCGGATGTTATTCCATGCCTGCTCAAGGCTGTTGCGGCGCTCGCGCGACGCCGGCCGCAACGGGAACACCCACTCCTGCTCGGCGAGCGCGTCGCGACGGATCGCGGTCAGGATCTTCACGGCGGCCGAGGACAGCACCACACGGTGCTCGGTCTTCTGCTTCACCGTGTGTCCCGGCTTGATCCACAGCGCCTGCTTCAGGTCGATGTCCGCCCAGCGCGCGGACAGCACTTCCATCTTGCGCGCGCCAGTCAGCAACAGCAGCCAAATGACGTTTACCGCCTGCCGGTCCTTGTATTCGGCGAGCACTGCGATAAGGCGCGCGAGCTCGTCGGCTGTGAGATATCTGACGCGCGGCAGCTCCTGATTGCGCTCGATCCCGCGCGCCGGGTTGTCCGGGCGCATGCGCCAGCGGATCGCCAGCGCGAACATCTTGCTGACCACGCTGAGCACGCGGTTGGCGGCAAAGGGACCGAACTCTTGCGTGACGCTTCGATGCAGGCTGTCGACGTCGGCGAAGGCGATGTCGCTCACCTTGCGGCTGCCCATCGCCGGCTTGATGCTTTTGGCAATCATGGTGGCGTAGGCTTGCTGCGTGGAAGGACGCTTCTTCGGCAGGTGCTCGGCGGCAAAGCGATCGCAGAGATCACTCACCGTCGGGGCGGTGCGCAGCGTCTGCAGTACGCCGAGCGGGTCCTGGCCGGTGTTGACCAGCTGCCGCAGCCGGGCAGCCTCCGCGCGTGCGGCCGCCGTGCTCCAAGCCGGGGGCGAGCCGATGGTCAGGCGCCGGTCGACGTTGCTTTGGGTGCGGTAATTGAAGACGAAGGCGCGCGCCCCGCGCGAGGTCACGCGCAGGCCGAAGCCGGGAATCCAATCCTTGCCTCGATCGTTGGCGCTGTCATAGTAGACCCTGTTGCCGCGCTCCGGCGCCGGCAATTCCCAGATCAAACGATCGGTCAATCGCGTGCCCATCCAGCCCCTCCGTGTCCGCACCATGTCCGCACAGAAACAGGTACGGGATGACCTAATATGTCATTCGATGTCACGAAGTGTCAAGGAATTACGCGATAAGACCAGCGTTTTTTCGGTGGACACGGAATTTGTGTGTCCGCACAACCCCGCCATGACGTAACAAAATATCATGGCGCAAATCCTGCTCGGAGGACAATGCCGTGGTTTCATCCTGTGTGCTCGCCGGCGTCGGCGGTTATTACGCCAGCAACCAGGGGGGCCTCGCCGGCGTGTTTCGCCGCGGCGTCGATGACGCCGACTGGAAACACGTGCTGAGCGAGCTCGAAACATTCACCGTGTTTGTGCACCCGCGCGATCCCGATCTGGTCTTTGCCGGCACCGCTGATGGAGTCTATCGAAGCACCGATGGCGGCCGGAATTTCCGCCGCGCCGACTTTCCCAACAGCGGCGTGCAGATCTGGTCGTTCCTGCACGATGATGCCGATCCGAAACGGATGCTGGCGGGCGGCTCGCCGGTCTCGATCTATCGCAGCGAGGACGCCGGCGCGAGCTGGAAGCGCATGCCCGATCCGCAGTTGCCGGCCCACGCCAAGATGCCGTTTTCCTGCCGCGTGATGCGGCTTGCGTCCCATCCCCGCCGCCGCGGCGAGATTTTCGCCGTGCTCGAAGTCTCCGGCGTGATGCGCTCGACCGATGGCGGCGAAAGCTGGAGCGACTGCAGCGCCGACCTCCTGCGGCTGGCGCAGGCGGAGCCGCGTCTGCGCAGCAAGCTGCTCAGCGACACCGAGGCGGAAGGGATGCTCGACGGCCACGCGGTCTGCATCAGCGCCGCCGATCCCGACAGCGTCATCATTGCCGTGCGCATGGGCCTGTTCCATAGCAACGATCAGGGCAAGACCTGGCAGGACATGCGGGTCGACCGCTTCTCACCGTTCACCTACGGGCGCGACATCAAGGTTTCGCGCCAGGATCCCAGCACGCTCTATGCCTGCCTTAGCGTCGCCGCCGCATCGAAAGACGGTGCGCTCTACCGCAGCCAGGACGTCGGCAAAACCTGGCAGCGCTTCGACAAGGTGACGCCGCACGGAACGCTGATGTCGGTCGGCCTGCATCACAGCGACGCCGGGCAGGTCTACGTCGCCGCGCGCTATGGCGAGGTGTTCGGCACTCGGGATGGCGGCGAAAGCTGGCTTGAAATGCCGCTGCCGCAGGGCGTGCAGCACATCTACGCACTGGCCTGCGGCTAGGCTAGGCGCTGGCCTGGGCTGGGCGATCGATTCGTGACTCAGGGTTTCTTGCCGCCCATCCATTGCAGGTCCATGCCAGGCGTAATCAGCTCCAGCCCCTGCTTGTGACTATGTCCGACCGGGAATTGCTTCATTCCCGGTGGTCGAGCCCGACGGGCGGTGCTGCCCCGCATGCCATTCGAGCACGGCGCCGGGCGCTGCTCCACTTTCAGGTCCGGGAATTCTCTGCCGAGGCTTCGATCTCGGCCATGCTTCGCCTGAAGCCGTTGAATCTCTTTCTGTCGTTTCTTCCAGTGCACCGCACTTCCTCGGCTGCGGGAAATATCTCCGCACCAAATAGATAAGCACTGCATCGCGTGTGGCAAGCCGGCTGCCCCGCGTCCATCCTTTCGCCGCTACGACGACGTCCCAGAATTCACGACGTAGTTTTTGCTCTACATTAGCTCGTTTTGGTTTCCTGTTTGCGTTCGACCTGTTCAGCGCACGCAATCCAGGCGGCAGCGATCTCCATCAATATGGTCTTGTCTTGTCCCATTGCTCGCTCCACCAATCGCCGACATTGCGCCGCGTACTGGCGGAAGCGAGATGCATCGTCCTCCATGACACGTCCTGCAATCCTTTTGTTCCAGCTTCCAAATGAGAACCGAGAAACGCTGTTGGCAGTTCCAGCTCAAATCTGCGCGTGATGGATGGAACTAATCGATCGAGCGAGCGCTTCGAGAACTATCCGGGCAAGCGTAGCTGCCGCCCTATCGCCGTCCCGTACACAGCCGCAGGCGGCATCGTCCTTGAGTGGACGCAGCCTCAGCGGCCGTTTTTTACCTTATGAATGGCGCACGTTGGCTGTATGCTGTGCGTCATGAGTCTCAAAAAGGTCGACCCCGCAAAGGCCGCGCGCCAGCAGCAAAGCGCCGTGGACGCCGCAGCCGCGATGGCGGAATATCGGGCCGCGATCGTGGCCGATCGCGAGAAGACGGCGCGGCTCAAAGCGCTCCGCCTGGCCAAAGAGGAAGCGGAGAAATCCAAGCCCGGCGCGAGCAAGCCGCCGCAGCGAGGCAGCAAACGGCGGTAGGCGGCGCGTAAATGCCATGCGCAGATTGTCGAGGCGCCTGGGGGCAGGCCTGATCCTGGCGAGCGCCCTGTTGCCGGCGTCGCCGACCGAGGCGGCCGAGAGGATCGTGGTCGGAGTGACCGGAACGCCCACTGCGCTGGCGTGGCCATTTTACATCGCCATCGAGAAGGGGTTCTTTGCCGCGCAGGATATCGCGGTCGAGAAGATATTTGCGCCGTCGAGCGCAGCCGTGATTCTTCAGGCGACGGCCGGCGCGCTCGACATGACCGTGGAAGGCGCTTTCGTCGACGTGATCCGAGCCATCGACAAGGGCTCCCCGCTCGCGATTGTCCGCATTCTCGTGCAGACGCCGCCCTATGAGCTGCTCGCGCGGCCTTCGATCAGGTCGCTCAAGGAGCTCAGAGGCAAGACCGTCTCGATCGGCGGCCCGAAGGACGTAACCCGCATCTATCTCGACAGGATGCTGGAGCCGAACGGCCTCAAGGACAGCGACGTCGACCTGGTCTATGCGGGAGCGTCTTCAGCCCGCTTGAGCTCCCTTGAGGCAGGCGCGGTGGATGCCGCAATCCTCACCGCGCCGTTCAATTTCTATGACGCCTCCAGTGGCCTGAGCATCATTGGACGCACCGCGGATTACATCACTGACCTGCCGCAAAACGGCACCGTGGTGAACCGCAACTGGGCGGCCGGCCATATGCCGACGGTGACAAAGTTTCTCGCCGCCTTCAACAAGGGAGTCGACTGGTTCCGCGACGACCGCAATCGTGCCGAAGCGATCAATGTCCTTGTCACCACCGGCAACCTGAAGCCGGACGAGGTGGCAAAGAGCTACGACTTTTTCCGCAGGGGCGAATTCTTCGAGCCGACCGGAAGCGTTTCGAAGGCAAAGCTACGCGCCGTCATCCGCGTCCTGGAGGGTATGGGCGATCTCCCGGGCAACATCGACATCGAGAGGCTGTTTTTGCCCGGCGTGACCAGGGTGGTGGATTAAGGATCACGCGCTGTCGCGGCGCCCTTTCCATCGACTGCGCATCCATCCAGCAGGCAGTTGAGCAATGTCGACCTTCAGCAACGGTAATGCCCCGCCGGTCAATGAGGACGTTCTCGAGGCCCTGCAAAAACGCCTGGGACCGCTGCATGCAAAGCTGCGTCTTGGAATTGAAGCCGATCACGAGGCCCAGGTATTCGGGCAAGGCATCAATTACTTTCACATCGAGAATTTCAAGTTGTCTCATTTCGTCATCAGGGCCTGCCTCAAGCTGACTGGATTGTATCGGCGCGGTTGCAGGAACGCAGCGCAAATCGAAGTGCGCCGCAACTACGTCACCTCACCTCAAATTCCGAAAGCGTTTGACGGCTATACCATCCTTCAGCTCAGCGATCTGCATGTGGATGTGAGCCGGGACGCAATGGCGCGGCTCACGTCGATTCTCAACGAGATAAGCTACGACCTCTGCGTTCTGACCGGCGATTATCGAGGCCGGAGCTTCGGATCCTATGATGGGACTCTGGCCGGCATGTCACCGATTTGCGCGCAGCTCAAGAAGCCGGCCTACGGCGTATTGGGAAATCACGATACGGTTTGCATGGTTCCCGGTCTGGAGAGGATGGGGATCCGAATGCTGCTCAATGAATGCGAAACAATCGAGCGCGAGCAGGAGCGCATGCATCTTGTCGGCGTCGATGACGCGCATTTCTATCGTGCGGACAACATTGAAAAGGCCGTTTCCGGAATACCAAGCGAGGAGTTCTCGATCCTGCTGACGCACACGCCGGAGATCTATCGGCAGGCGGCCCTTGCGGACTTCAATCTGCTGCTGAGCGGACACACCCACGGCGGCCAGATCTGCCTTCCCGGCCGGATACCCCTCACACTTGATTCGGTGCTGCCCCGGCACATGGGTGCCGGTGCTTGGACCTACCGCAACCTGATCGGCTACACGTCGGTCGGAGCGGGCTCGTCCGTCGTTCCCGTACGCTTCAATTGCCCGCCGGAAATCACGTTGCACCGTCTGCAAACGGGCCAGGAATAGCGGGACTTCGGCCCGCTCAGGACAGGCAAGCTCTGCTTGCCGGCCCCGGTACGGCACGATGCAGCCAAAGAAGCGCCACCCTTTCCTGGCATGAGGTTTGCCAGCGACGCGTCGCAAAACCCCGAGCGGATGGAAACGCATGACTTCCAATTGCGTCAACCCGAGGCAAAGGCAGGCAGCGCTGCGTCTCGTGTATCTTTTCATTTCGGGTCTGATCGCTCCGATGGCCGCAGGCGATCAGGCACTTGCCAGAAGCAGCCGGACGGGAAGCTCGATCGAGTCGATCCAGACGCGGGCCGCGGGCGAGCCGGTCATGGCCGTCGTTTCGCTGCCTGATCAGCGGATCACCGTCTACGACGCGAACGGCTGGATCCTGCGGGCGCCGGTGTCGAGCGGCCAGAAGGGACGCGAGACGCCTGCCGGCATTTTCAGCGTCATTCAGAAGGAGGCGGAGCACTACTCCAATCTCTATGACGACGCGTACATGCCGCACATGCAGCGCATCACCTGGTCGGGCATTGCGCTGCACGGCGGGCCGCTGCCGGGATATGCGGCCTCCCACGGCTGCATCCGACTGCCCTACGACTTCGCCGCGCAGCTGTTCGACCTCACCCGGGTGGGGATGCGGGTGATCGTGGCGCCCGCCGATGTCGCGCCCACCGAGGTGGTCCACCCTGCTCTCTTTGTGTCGAAACCGGGCGCCGCCGCCTTGGCCGCGACCCGCGCTGCGGAGGCGGATGAGGCAGCCAGGAAGGCGGCTGCGGCAAGGCTCGCCGCAGTAACGGCCTCGCGGGAGGCAGCGCGGGCGACCATGGCGGTGCGCGTGGCGGAAAATCTCAAAACGAGAGCCGAGGCGCAGCTGGCCGCCGCTGAGAATGCGCTCGCCGACGCCAAGCCCGAACAGGAGGAGCGGGCTGAGAGTGCCAGGGCGAAGATAGCCACTAAGGTTGACGAATTGCAGGCGCAATGGGCCGCCGCCAAGACGGAGCAGCAGGCCAAGCTCGATGCCGTCGCGCCTGCGCGCGAGGCGGCGGCCGCCGCCGAAGCCGCCCGGGCCGCGGCGGCCGACACGGCGCGCGAGCTTGCGCGCGCGCTGGCGCCGGTATCGGTGTTCATCAGCCGCAAGACGCAGCACCTCTATGTCCGGCGCGCATTTCAACCCATCCTGGACATGCCGGTCACCATCCTGGACACTGAACGACCCATCGGCACGCACGTCTTCACCGCCATGGAACAGACCGACGGCGAGCGTGGGATGCGGTGGAGCGTCGTCTCACTGGGCGGCGGAGCCGCGCACAGCGAGGAGGCCGGCGCAGATGGGCGCACGCGCGAAGGTGCCGAGGGCGAGCCGACAACGCCGGCGAGCGACGCGAAAGCCGCGCTCGACCGCGTCGTGTTTCCCCAAGACGCACTGGCCCGCATCGCGGAGACGGCATCGCCGCGGTCTTCCCTGATAATCTCGGACGAGGAGTCAAGCCCGGAGACCGGCAGGGGTACGGATTTCATCGTTCTCCTGAGCGGCGAGCCGCAAGGAGGGATCGCTCACCGACGAAGCTACCCGGCGGCCCAGGCCTGGTTCAGGTACGAGCGCCCACGCTTGCGCCTGCCGTTTTGGCGCTAGCACTGTTTCGGGTCCCGGGATCGGTCGCGACTTCGTTGCGTGCCCACGGGAGGCCGCATGACCGGCCACATGCGAAGACGGGAATTCATGGTCGCGCTGGGCGGTCTGGCGGCGGCGCGCGCCGCCCTGACCGGGCCGGCTCCTGCCCTGGGACAGGACTACCCGAGCCGGCAAATCACCATCCTGGTCGGCATTGCCGCGGGGGGCATTACCGACGTTACCACGCGCCAATACGCGGCGGTGCTGTCTCAAAACATGCGCCAGAACGTCATTGTTGAAAATCGTCCGGTCGCGGGCGGCGCGGTTGCCGCAGCCGCCGTTCAGGGCGCAGCTCCCGACGGCTACACGCTGCTCTCGGCGGTCGGCTCGCAGTTTTGCTCGGTGCCGGCGATCGGGCCTACCCCCTACGATCCGGTGAAGGGCTTTGCTCCGATCAGCCTGACGTTTCGCCTTCCCACTCTCCTCATCGTGCCCATGGAGAGCCCGGCGAAGACCGTGGCCGAGCTGCTCGCCTGGGGGAAGACAAAACCCGGCGGGCTGCTGCTTGGCTCTCCCGGTCCCGGCACTCCGGGACATCTGCTTGGCGCCAAGATTGCGCTCGCCACCAATACGCCGATGCAATACGTCCACTATCGCGGCGGGGCCCCGATCATGGCCGATCTCATCAGCGGGCGCCTGGATTTCAGTCTCGCCACCTTCAACAGCGCGCGCTCGAACATGGACGCGCAGAAGCTTCGCGCGCTCGCGGTCGATGCCGAGACGCGGCTTCCCGCGCTGCCTGACATTCCGACCCTGATCGAGGCCGGACTCGGCGCGCAGCGGGTCGCCGACTGGGCAGGCGTCTTCGCGCCGGCGGAAACACCCGCCGCCATTGTCGAGCGGCTCAATCGGGAAGTGGTGATCGCCGCCCATACTGCGGATCTGATCGCCAGGTTGACCGAAAACGGCAACATCGTAGCCAGCAGCACGCCGCAGGAGATGAGCGCGCTGGTGGCGCACGAGGTCAAGGAGATGGAGCAATTGATTACGACCCTTGGTCTCAAGCTGCATTGACTTTTTCGGGGCAGCAAATGCGGGTCGGATTCTTGAGGGTGGAGAACTTCTGACGAACTCTCATCACTCGGCGGGCAACGGATGGGGCGCGGCGCCGGCATGGTAGCTACGGCCGAAGCCTTTGGCCCAGAGCAGCAGAATGATGCCGCCGGCAAGCGACTGCACCGCAAGCGCCAGCAGGGCGATGCGATAGCTGCCGGTCGCCTCCATGATCACGCCCACCATGTAAGGCGCGGCAAAGCCGCCGAGCTGACCCAGCGTGCTGACCAGAGCAATGCCGGCGGCCGCAGTGCTGCTGCCGAAAGATTCGCTGATCAGCGCAAGCCAGGGACCTTTCAGGCCCCAGATGCCGAGCGCAGCGATGCAGACCGCGAGCAGCTGCGGCACCGGAGACGAAAGCAGGGCGCCGGATGCGAGGCCGGCGAACCCCAGGAACGCCATCGCCGCCGAATGCCAGACGCGCTCCCGCATCCAGTCCGATGTCTTTGCAAAGACGATGGTGCCGATGCAGCCGAAAATGAGCGGCAATGTCGAGACAAACCCTGTCTCCACATAGCTCAGCCCGAAGCTGCGCACGATCTGCGGCAGCCAGAGAACGACGCCATAGCTCGGGACGATGGTCAGGAAGAAGATGAGCGCCAGCATCAGGACGCGGGGGTCGTAAAACATGTGCAACGGGGGGATATGGGAGCGCTCGGGATGCTGCACCCTCTCCTTCTCCAGCTCGTCCTCGAGCCAGGCTTTCTGCTGCGCGGAGAGCCAGCGCGCATCCCCTGGCTTGTCGGCGAAAAAGAGGAAGATCCAGATGCCGAGCAGCACGGCGGGCAGCGCCTCGATGAAGTAGAGCCATTGCCAGCCCTTGAAGCCGAGGAACCCGTGCATGTTCAGGAGCAGCCCCGAGATCGGTGAGCCGATCACGCTCGCCAAGGGGCTGCCGACTGCGAAAAGCCCGATGTAGCTTGCCCGGTAGCGCTTCGGGAACCAGTACGTGAGATAGAGCACGACGCCGGGGAAGAAACCGGCCTCGGCCGCGCCCACCAGGAAGCGGACCGCGTAGAAGCTCCATGGTCCCGTCACGAACGCGGTGGCGCCACTGAGGACGCCCCAAGTGACCATGATGCGCGCGAGCCAGCGCCGCGCCCCAAATCGTTCCAGAGCGAGATTGCTGGGCAGCTCGAAAATCGAGTAGCCAATGAACAACAGCCCCGCCCCGGTTCCGTACATGCTCGCGGTGAGGCCCAGATCCTTGTTGGCGGTGATTGCCGCAAAGCCGACATTCACGCGGTCGATCATGCAGATGATGAAACCGAGAACGAGCACGGGGATGCAGCGATGGCGGACCTTGAAAATGGTCGCCCGCTCGAATTTGAGCGCCGCCCCATCGTCGTGAGCCGTGCCGTTCATCGCTGGCCTCCCCTCGGCGGTTCGCCGTTGTTCGAGAAGCTCCGCCGCTCACCCACGGCCACCGCCCTGAAACGATAAGGATGTGAGCAGGTTTTCGCAACGAGCGTTCCGCGCTGCCGGATCCATGCCAACAGAAGAAGAGGTCATTTCCCGGAGCGGCAGTTGACGCGCAGTTGCTCGGCATGATTTGGGTTTCCGGACAGGACCCTGGCAACAGGGTTCTGGCGGAGGACGCTCTCACGCTCTATGACTTCGGTCCGCCAACGTGAGCATTCAATCAAGCGAGTAGCCGGGATGGACATCGCCGATCAACCTC
>Ga0306922_10005398_pt1 | contig 12209 bp, 10 predicted proteins | sample sta12Cox44000082_FD_203758 | JGI IMG/M metagenome (GOLD analysis project Ga0306922, IMG submission 203758) | Lab enrichment of tropical soil microbial communities from Luquillo Experimental Forest, Puerto Rico - statoxic.12C.oxic.44.000.082 (v2)... | ecosystem: Environmental > Terrestrial >... | reverse complement strand
CATACGAATCTCGACAACGTCACCAACATCGTTTTGGACCATCGCCACGCCGCAGAAATGGCACTGCGACATCTGAAGGAACTGGGACACAGGCAGATCGCGTTCCTAAAGGGCCAGCCGGAAAGCGCCGACTCCGAAGTCCGCTGGGAATCGATCTGTGAGGTGGCGCGTGAACTTGACATCGAGGTTGATGTGGGGCGTGTAGTTCAGCTCACAGGTCTCGATTCGACACCGGAGCTGGGCTATCCCTTTGGCCAGGAGCTGCTAGCGCGGCGCGTGCCATTCACGGCGCTTTTCGCCTACAACGACATTTCCGCCATCGGCGCGATGCGCGCCTTTCAGGAAGCCGGTTTCCGCGTGCCGCAGGACATTTCCGTCGTCGGATTCGACGACATCGCCCATGCGTCGTTCTGCATTCCGGCACTGACCACAGTCCGGCAGCCGCTCAAAAAAATGGGAAGGACCGCGGCCGAGACCCTGCTCGCTCACATTGAAGGCACGGGTGAAATCGACGGTGAAATCGCGGTCCAGCCGGAATTGATCCTGCGCAAATCGACTGGCGAAGCTCCGGCCCACGCTGCAACGGCAGGCGCAAACGCCAGTTAGCGGCGAGCCATGGCGAGAGCAGCCTTGCGCTGCTGCTGCACCAGAAAGTCCTCGTAGGGCCCCTTGAAGTCTTCGATATGGCCGTGGTCAAAGTGCCACAGCCTGGTGGCGACCTCGTCGATCACATCATGGTCATGCGTGACCAGCAGTACGGTGCCGTCAAACCTTTGCAGCGCGATATTCAGCGCATTGATCGATTCCAGATCGAGGTGGTTCGTAGGCTCGTCAAGCACCAGCACATTCGGTTTTTGCAGCATCAAGCGACAAAAAAGAATGCGCGCGGTCTCGCCGCCGGAAAGCGCCTTAACCGGCTTGGTGGCGTCTTCCCCGCTGAAAAGCATCTGGCCGAGCAACCCGCGCAACTCCTGTTGCCCCGCGAGCGTTTCCCATTGCGCCAGCCATTCGAGGATGGTCACGTCGCCCTCTTTCTCCTTGTCGAGCGTGTGCTCCTGGCCGAAATAACCGACCGCGACTTCGTGACCCCAGCGTACGGTCCCGCCATCCACGCCAAAATGGCGTTCCGATTGGTCGATGAATCCCGGCGCGTTGCGAATAAGGGAACGGATCAAGGTGGTCTTACCGGCTCCGTTGCGGCCTAGCAGCGCAACCTTTTCGCCGCGGTCGAGGCTGGCGGAAAAGCCGTCAATCACCTTCAGATCGCCGTAGGATTTCCGCAGCGTCTTGAATTCCAAAGGATGACGTCCCGAAGGCTTTTTCATATCGAAGCGGATATAGGGCCTTTGAATGTTGGATTTGGCGAGCACCGTGGTCTGCAGCCGCTCGATTTCTTTCTTGCGGGAGGTAGCTTGCGCCGAGCGCGTGCCGGCGCCGAATCGCGCGATGAAATCCTGCAGTTGAGCGATTTTCTTTTCGCGCTGCGCATTTTCCGATTCAATGCGCTCCCGTACCGCAGTCTTTGCCAGCACCATGTCGTCGTAACCGCCCACATACATCAGCACCGACTCGTAGTCGATGTCCGCCACGTGAGTGCAAACGCTGTTCAAGAAATGGCGGTCATGCGAAATGACGATCAGCACGCCTTCATACGCGCAGAGATAGTCCTGCAGCCAGTGCACCGAATCGAGGTCCAGGTGGTTGGTGGGCTCGTCCAGCAGCAGCGCGGCCGGGCTGCCGAACAGCGCCTGTGCCAAAAGCACGCGGACCTTCTGGCCGCCCTGCAACTCGCCCATTTTGCGCTCGTGCAGTTCGGCCGGAACATCGAGACCGTCCAGCAAAATCGCTGCGTCCGACTCCGCCGTGTATCCGCCCTCTTCGCCTACCATGCCCTCGAGTTCGCCGAGCCGCATCCCGTCCGCATCGGTAAGCTCGTCGTGCGGCTTTGCATAGAGGGCTTCGCGCTCCTGCAGCGCTTCCCACAGGGCGGTATTGCCCATAATCACCGTATCGATCACGCGATAATCGTCAAAGGCAAACTGATCTTGCCGCAATACCCCCAATTTTTTCGGCCGGCTGACGTTGCCCTTGGTCGGCTCCAATTCGCCGGTCAGGATTTTCATCAGCGTGGACTTGCCCGCGCCATTCGGTCCGGTAATGGCATAGCGGCGGCCGGCCATGAAGGTGCAGGTCACATCGTCGAAGAGGACACGCGCACCATAACGCATCGTCACATTGTTCACCGAAATCATAGGCTTCTATTTTAACCTTGAGCGCGGCCAAGCGCCGAATCGGGGGACCCTGGCCTGCTACCGGTTCGCCACGGCAGCGGTTTGCAATTCAGTTGAGCTTTGCGGGTGAAGCAGGTGTTGCTCCTGGCGCCTTGAGATACCGGCCCGGCATCAATCCAGCCAGGTTTGGCGAGGTTGATGCGAAACGACGAGCCCGTCAACGTGGATATGCTCCTGGTGGGAGGGCTCCGGGTATGGGGGGAGCCGCCGGGCGTAACCGTCCTCTAAGCGCATCCGAACGAGTGGTCGTCTGTCGACTAGAGCGCCGGTTCTGCCGTCAGCCGCTTAGGAATACTGCGGCGTGGTCAAAGAGTCGGTCAACTCGTCGGCGTCTGCAAAAATCCTTGCGACGTCGGTTTCGGGGCATTGCGCGGTCACAACAAAATACTTTTCCTTGAACAATCTGCGCGCGTAATGACGTTGCCGCCAGGGCATCCCCTGGAACTCGTAGCGCAGCTCAATCCAGGAATGGCCCGCCGAGGTCCTGCCACGAGCCGCTTCCGTTTGTCCTTCGGCAGCCATGGTTTCGAGTGTACGCTCGTCGCATTGACGTGGATTCTGCACAAAGACGAGCGTGCCATCGGGTTGCGGCCCCACCAGATCGAAACGTGTCTTAGAGGCCAGCGGAGAGCGCAAGTCCAATCCTTGCGGCCAAGCCGCCCGAAATTGCGGCGTCTCGATGATCCATTGGCGTGCGTCCGGCCCCTCCGCAACCTCCACTACCTCCTCGGCTTTCGTAACGCCTTTGCCCATCGCCAATTGGTTGCCCTTGTCACCCAAGATGACCTGTACCTGTTTGGCCTCTTGCGCGCCGCTCCCGCGCGCAGAGGCGATGACTCCCGGCGGATTTGTATTGCGTATCCATCGAAATGTCGTGCCCATCAGGGGAACAAGACTGAGCCCATAACCGCACAGCCGCAAGGGACAGCGCGGCAAGTCCAGGAATTCCACGCCCGGCTGGTCCAGACGTCGAAACTTCACATTCCAATTTTCCGGAGAAGTCTTGCGCAACAGAATTTCAAAACCGGGAAAGACGGCGTCGAGGCGCAGCAAAGGGTCGATTACCGCAAAACTGGCATGTGCGATGTTGTCGGGAACCAGCGTGGTGTATTCACCCGGCTCCAGGGGCGAACCGTGCGTGAACAGGATGGAAGTCCTGCCGTTTTCCGTCCGCACATCGGCAATCAGGTGCAGAAGCGTGTGCTGGCGAGGCGCCGACTGCGCCAGCGTCTGCACCAAGCCATTCATGGGCTTCATGAGCAGTTGGGGGTTGGCGAGTATGGTGTCATCCAAGCCGACGATCTCGGATTGGGTTGAGGGAGCAGTGTCGGCTTGCGCCCTAGAGACCTTCGTTGCCCCGGCGACGGGAGCAACCTGGGTGGAAGCGCCGGCCGCGGGAATGCTGGAACTGGCCGATTTTCCACCGCGCGAACGGAGCAAGGCCGCCAATTCCTCATGCCTAGGCAGGCTGCTGTCGAAGACTATGTCCTTGCCAGCGCCAGCCGAAAAGCGGTACGACCGCAGAGCAGCCACGGCGGCTTGGCTGGTCCCCACCTTCTCGCGGATCGCTTCCCACGAGATGATGCGATGTTCTGCGGAGAGAATCTCCACCAGGCATTGCGGGTAAATGAAATAGGCACGCTTGTTGTCACCTTTGCCGCTCAAATAGTAATAGGAGCCGAAAAACGCGCCGAACGCGAGGAGGACCAACGCCGCCCCTACAGCCCAACAGACCGCAGGTGGCGGAGGATTGGTGCCGAACGGACGTACCGCGCAGTAGAGCAACATCCCACCCATACCGAGCATCAGCAGAGCCACAACTGTGAGCAGGCCGCCCACGAGCGTTCCCATAGAGGAGCGCTGCAAGGTCGGTGGAAAGAGGTCTTCAGGCTGACCCAACGCTTTGACTGCCGCAGGAAGCGGGGTGGCACGTGAATCCATGTCGCTGAGCTGGTTCATGGTAGGTGGCCTTCTATCCGACCGACAGGCTCGATATCGACCGGGACAAATGCCGCGATTGTACTACATGGTATTCCGCCCTCCATGCGCTGTCGGTTCGCGAGACGGCTTTCATAAATCAGGAGGCTACAAAGCATAGAGTCTTCCCGCTGTATCAAATGTGTGCCCGGTGAGGGTGGTGAGGCCAGAAATGATCCCTACAATTTCGCCCGATTGCGAAATTTTTAGAATCTTGGCCGAACCCGGTACGATGGGAAACGAGCTGAGAGTACCGACATAGAAGAAGCCGTCGCGAAAGGCGATGGAGGTTGGCACCACGTGGCCCTGGGTAGCAGAAATATCAATCAATCGTTCTGCGTGCCCACCAGGATTGACTCGAATGCTTTCGTCATGGTTCGGCTCGACCGCGTAAAAATGGCCATTCAAAACGGCCATCATTGGCAGGGCCAGCGGTTCAGTCATTTGGCGGACGCCTTTTGACCATGTCCACAAGCCAGGTTCAGGCCCACGAAGCTGGATTGCCGCAGCGGACTGTCATCATCGAATTTGATAGCTATGACATCGCGCTCGCGACACACGAAAGCCAGGCGTACCAAAAGGCGCTTCAGGCACTCGGTTCTGGTGCGGAACGTGACTATCGCATCGTTGAAGCTGTGTAGGAAACGCCCAAAAACTTTGAGCCCAGACAGCAAACGCTGAAGCGCTCGCGACCAACGCGCAAATCGTAAACTGGTTTTCGGCTGTCATATTTGCCAGTCCGCAGCGAACATACCTCTGCTGTATTTTGGGCTGTCTCGCTTTTTCCGGCCTATTTGGCTCCCAGCCTCTGCTTGCGAGCAGGCCGCTATCCGGCAAAGCTTGCTCGCGACAAAGGTGGTGTCCCCTCGTAAGAATTGCGCGTTCTTCATCTGCTCAACCTTTGGAAAACATCGATACCGGGGGACTCTGCGAACGACTATGAGAACCAAATGTATTTCTGGGCTCTGCACACTGAGTTTGCTACTGGCTTCACAACTGGACGCGCAGAGCCAGACCTCGACCGCGAATGCAGATAGTGTCGGCCCAACTGACAGGGGCATCGGTTATCTGTTTAATTATCTCAACATGGCCGGCACCACGAAAGCGACTGAATTCCAGCCTTTAACTCAGAAAGAGAGAACCCAGATCTACTTGAAGACCATGGTCAACCCCTTGGGCTACGGGAAGGCAGCGTTCTCCGCGGGAGTCGATCAATGGAAGGATAAACCTGAAGAATGGGAGCAGGGGGCGTCAGGTTATGGCAAGCGATTTGCGAACATTATCGGGCAATATACTATTCAGCGTACCGCCACATACGGCTTGGCCAGCCTCCTGCACGAGGACAATCGCTACTTTAATTCCGGCAAGAAAGGATTCTGGCCACGTGTAGGTTATGCGCTTTGCAGCGCGGTTCTTGCCCGCCACGATGACGGGAGCCGGGCCATCTCCATTTCGCAGTTGAGTGGAGTGGCGACTGGCGCGTTTGTGGCGCGACTGTGGTTACCCCCGAGCCAGAATTCAGCGAAAAACGGGGCCGTGAGTTTCGGGATCACCATGGGGAGTAACGCCGCATTCAGCGTAGTCAAGGAATTCATTCCGGATCTTGGAAGAGCGATTAGCAAGAGATACAAAAAAGCTTCGCAGCAGTCGGAAGAGAGCAGTGGTGGAAGCGCTGCAAAGCAGCAGTGAAACCGCTTGTTAGTACATCTAACAATTTAGCTGAACTCCAGATAACGCTTTTCTCATGCACGTTTCAAATAGACGTTTTCTGACCAATCGGGTGCCGGCCTGCCCAAGTGTCGGATGCAAAGTAGAATGAGGTGAACCCTCAAGCAAATTATTGCTGAAGACGGGGACTTCCCCTTGACATCTTCAGCTTCCACTGTCCACCGGCCTTCACAAATACGTCTGTGGCGTCCGTGTGAAGCGTGTCGAAAGACAGGTTTGCACCCGGCATTGCCGTATCCACTTCAACGTAAACGGCAACCGCCGTGTCTCCAAAGACAAACACTTTCAAATCTTCCTGTCGCCCCACAATTGGCGGTCAAGCACCTGCCACACGCCGTGCGGTGGCTCCTGATAGTCGGCGATTCGAAAGTTATCGCCTAAGTCCCGTTAAAGGCATATCCCAAGCACTACCGATTCGACGTGCTCTAGATCAGGAAGACCCAGTTTTGTCCTCTGTCGATTCGATCTCGTCGTTCTTGTTCCTCTCATGGCCGCCACCTCCTACGCCGGTAGGGGAAATGGCATGGTTCGTCGTCACGCGCAATCCCTGGACGGGGTCGCGGCAAAGGAGTATGAACGGAGACTGCCCCAAGAAAATGCACTGCAACTAAGAATTCTGAGGTGCCTTATGGATCTCGACGCGGAGAGGCTAGAAGAAGCGGTTCTCGCGCTTCTCTACTTGAATTCGTTTGATCAAAAAGCCGGGGGAAAACGGGCTTGGAAGGGATTCCCCTGGAGTGTCATGGACCAATTGCATGCGAAGGGCTACATCTCCGATCCAGCAACAAAAAATAAGTCCGTGTGGTTGTCGGACGAGGGAGCCAGGTTGTCGGAGAAATTGTGCGAGAAGCTGTTTGCCGTGAAATAGAGAGTGCAAGCGATTTCCGGCCATGGGCTAGGACAAATCTTACCGGTCGCCTTGTCAACGCGGCCTAAGCGCGACGCAGTTTTTCGCTTTCTAAAAGCGAAACACATATCCGCTTGTTACTCGAATACTTCCCTGCATCGCATAAAAATCATCGCTCAACACGCTGGTCGGTGGCTGTTTTGGATCCGCTCGCCCAGTCAAATATTTGACGAACGTCGTCCCAACATTGAACCGGACTGTCGAATGTCGCGACGCGTAGTATTCCACGCTCGCGCCCATATCGAAGGCGAACCGCGTTGTGCTCTCATAGTCGTTCAGCGTCTCCGGCACCAACGTTTTGTCATAGTGGATGAACCCTGGCCGCAGTTGTGTGAAGACTCCCCACGAACGCGACGTCCGCCCCACTTTCACCCCAATTAATCCTTCTACCGCCGTCTCATATCTCCCTGGACTGCCCGGGAAAATGTTGAACTCCGAATCCAGATACGCGTGCTTCCTCAATCGGTATTCGACGTTCACGCCAACTCCCGGCGCGAACACCCGGCAACCGTTGCAAGATTCCCAGTCCATCGGAAAACTCGCCGCTGTCAGTTGCACCCCGAGACCCCAACGCGGATCGTCCCTCCACGCCGGTCTGGTTAGCGCTCGCTGAAGCGGTGATCCGAATGCCACCGCTACGTCTGCAGAACTTCCCGGTCGGTACCACGGCAGCCTTCCCGCCAGAAAATTGGACATTGTCCGGCTCGGCGCCAGTGCTCCACGCAGAATCTTGAATTTTAACGACGGGCTCCCGTTGGCCAGCTTGTCCACAATGTCCGCCTCAATAAAATCTTCCAGGATCATCCAGCCTGTGCCGATCACCGGAGTCACCACAAAATCCACCCAGCCGGTGTTGTTCGTCGGTGGCTTGTAACTCTTTCCCGGCTCCTTGTGGCACGAGGGATAAAACCCGCAGTGCGGTATATACGTGTAACCGCCTTCGCTTCCCAACGCCGTCTCGCTCAGCACCGGCCCTATTTCAAAGTAAGCCGAATACACCGCGGCCCACGCCATCGCTTTGAGTCGGCTCCGCCAGTAGTCGGCCGACTTCCCGAATTTCGCTACCCTTCCGCGTGGATCGTTTTGGATGAAAATGTTTCCCGAAACCGAGCCTTCCAGTGGGTGCCCGATGTAGTTCACTAGGAAGTCGTCGCCGTCTCCCCATCGGGTCATGTCGAAATGCGACGCCGACGAAAAATAGTCGTGCCAAAAGGGCTTGTGTACCACTAGGTACCGCGCGTAAGGATCGTTCGCCAACCGGAACGCGTGCTCCAGCACCAGAAACTCCAGCGACTGCAGCAGCGCCGCACTTGTGTGAAACTTCTCCCGCGGCGGCAACTTTGCTAGCAGCATCGCGCTCTCATCCGCGGCACGCACGTGCGGGTCCCACAAATTGAATCGCAGCACCGGCTGCGTAAAACATGCTGTCGTGAAACCAATTTTCAGCAGTCCATCGCATGGCAAAACCGGCGCCAACGAAAACTTCGGCTTCGGCGTTGTGGATAGTCCCGCGGCGGCTGACGTGCACTTTGTCGCGAGGCCCGTATTTCGGTCCGTCGCTGTCACGTCCAGGCTCACCGGCGCATGGGTCTTTGGATCCGCGTCGCATCCGTCCCAATACGCTAAAGGTGCGCTTCGCCTTCCCGCAAATCCCCCATCGGTATCCGCGTGCGCCAGCAGAAACGATTCTTCTTCTTTTGTTGCGGACACTTCCGTTTGTGCTGGAGGAGTCCCGGCCAGTTGCTGTCCGGCCGCCGCTCCAACGGAAAACAACGCTACAAACAGTGTCAGCAATCCTCGGCTTGCCTTCCCAACCATCCGCTCGGGTACCTTTCACTCGCGGATGGCCTGGGTCGTGCTAACCGCGAAAGAATTTTGTGCCAGAAACCTTTTTGCGTGACAAAAATCTTCCTGTAGCCAACCCAGGGCAGCTACTGACACTTGTTACAGATAGATGCTGGAGGGCGGCCATCTTGCCATAAACTTTCTCCAGCAAAATAGCTACACTCTGACTGCGATCGAAAAACGCGCACAATTCGGCTTGACGCGAGGCGTAAGGGGCCGAAAACTTGATAAAAGTACCGCACGACCAAGCAAACTAACTTGCAAGGGCAACTGATTTCCGATAACCCGAACAAACCTGCCATTTAGGTCGTCTTCTGTTAGGGCAAGATGTCACTGCGACACAACCTGCAACTAAAATTAGCTGTTGTGGGCATACGCGGACTGGCGAAACGTTCTGGCAGTAGCTGAGGAAAACGCCCGGGCGGCCGAAATTGCCGATCGGCATCACTAGCTTCCGGGCGGCGCTTTTGAAACAGAGTTCGGCGCAGCATATGACCTAGCGTTTTGATTACGAATTTCCTGCAGCACTTTGACATTCCAACGTGTACGCCCTTACGCAGACCGCATATCACCGCCAGCAGCGGCGGCATTCAGCTTGATGATGCCGGCCACAACCCCAAGCGGAGAAGCATTTACACTGGCGGAATACGAACAGATGGCACGTGAGGCGGGATTTAAAAGGACCGAAATGACTCCGGCGGCTGTGGGGCTCGACCGGTTGATCGTCGCGTACTACTGAACCTCAGCCTCATTCCAAACGATAATGCGCGGATATTCCCACGCGCCGGCATCAGCCAACGACGCAAGGATAGGCTCCCAGCAGCAAAAACGGACTTAAGCGGCCGGAGGTTTTGGAAACTCTTTAATCGATTCCCCAATGAATTCGAGATAATTGCGAACATGGCCTTCCAGCTGATCCGTGAAATGGCCGGTAATCTCGGCAGCTCTTTCTTCCAGGTTCTTATTGCCTTCGTCCGTAGCCGACGCGATCATGTTCTGTGCACTATCTCGCACAATCTTCTCGAACGTGTGCGAAAGCTCAAGCATCTTTTCGTTACACTCGTTCACAACGGAGGTGGAGTTTCTCTCCAACTGCTCCTGAGTCTGAAGCAGTCGTGCGTTCGCGTCACTTTCCAGTTGGTCCGTGACTTGCCTGTAAATTACCAGCGATTCTTCCCTGAAAACGGTCTGAGATGCCACCAGTTTCTGAAGGTCCGCTCTCGCTTCTTCCATCACAGGCGCAACCTGCTCTCGCAGCCGCAATACGAAGCGCTCCGTTGCTTTGCTGCGTGCGGTTTCCAGGTTGCGTTGTACCCGCTCCACCGTGCCAGTCGCCATAGTGTCGAGGTACTGGTTCAGTTCGTTCCTCCGAGTCATTATGTTCTGCTGGGCATCTTCAATGTGTCGCTCGATAGCCCCAACTAAGCTCCCTTGGCTGTTTTTGACTATGGCCTGCGCCCCATCGTTCAGTATTTTCAGCGCGCGCCGGGCCAATTCATCTTTCGAGGTCGCGATCACATGCTCAATCGTCCCGGTCGCCTCGTTCTGAATCTGAAAACGAAATTCGTCCAACAGACGCTTCCTTTCATTGGCTAACGTCACCGCCGCAATTTCAGAGACCGCTATTTGAACCTGATTGCTTAAGTTGTTCATCAGGTTGGCAAACCAAGGTGACAGTACAGCGGCCGCCTCATCTCTTTTCATAACGGGAACCGGTGTAGCAGCTTCGGTCCGCGCCAGAGCCCGTTGTGGTTCGGTCCGCGCTATGAGCCGCAATTCTCGTCCTTCACTCGCGGACTCTACTGGATTGCCCGCTCGCCGGGGAAACCAATCTGCTGGCGGCGACGAAATCCCCCAGATATTGCCGGCGATTTCGAGCTCCACGCCGACGTTGTAAGTTGGAGCGTTGGGGGTGTTTAGCCTCTGTATCGATTTCACCCGTGCGCGACTGGGGAATCCAAAGTGGCCTGTCGAGCCCGATCCCGTATCTAGGACCACGATGTCACCAGGACGAGGCTCATGTCTCATCTTGTAGGTACAACCATGACAACTAATCGAGCCTGTCGTAACTTCCTCCCGATAGGGTGCACGCGAGGCATCTACGCTCTGCACTGCCAGCATCATGGCTTTGGAAATGCGCGAGCTGCGCCGTGTTGGTGCGTTTGCGATCTGATTAGATGACACTGGACCCTCCTACTCCCATCCACATTGGATAAAGCCGTTGCAAGTCATCCCTCGAATTCTGGAGAACCCTGGAATAGTGTCTCAGCGTCAGCGGGCCTTCAACTGGTCGAACGGCCAGATGCGACTTGTATTCTCGACTGCCCATGTGTCCCACGCCCTGGAGTACCAGTCGCTTTTTCGGCTGCCCTTGGCCGAATTCCCCGCGGTTCAAGACATGCAGTCCAATTTTTCCGAACTGTTCGCTCGACCAGTAGACCTGCTTTGGACGCCGGGCGTAAATTGAGTTGAGTTAACGCGCGCCAGGGCAAGGACACCAAAATGACTGAAACATCCACTGCCGAGTGCACGGACCGCCGCGCGACGAGCCGGATTGATACCCATCTCCCTTTGTTCATCTACGGCTCTCTGCCAGGTGGCGATCCGTTTTACGAGGAAACCTTTACAACCTCCATCAATGGAACTGGCGGATTGATCTTGATGGCAAGTAGTGTCCAACCCGGCCAGCGAATAATGGTAACGAACCAAGGAAACGATCAGACGCAAGAGTGCGTCGTCGTATCCGTTGCGGCGCAGCCCGCGGGTAGTTATGTTGCGTTTAAGTTCACCACGCCGGCGCCGCAGTTCTGGCACGGGTTGGAAATTGGCAAGGGTACGCTGCGTAGCTGGATCGAATACTTCATTGAGGAACTTATTCTGCAAATCGGCGGTGATCGCACACGCGAAACGCCAGTTCCTGATAAGTTCTATACGAGGAGCAGTCAAGAAAAAACACAACTGCGTCGGCCGGAGCTTTTCTTGCTTCCCAGCCCACGTGAATGAGACTAACCGGTTCGAACCTTTCTTGCCAGATCCGGGTGGCCCAGGCTCTGCTTCCGAGACGATTACTCTTGCTTCGTTCAAAAAGCATTAAGCACTGAAACGATCTACCTTCGATTCAGTAGTGAATGGCTGCAAAGGCATGTAAGGTCTAATCGCCCAAGAGGTTCCACCAAAAACGGCGAGCGTTCGTCCCTAGCCGAGCTAGGCGTAGTGTGGCTTGGGTTCTTGCTTGCCCGAGTAAGCTCGGACCAGATATTGACGATGTCTTCGACTACGGCGAAGTCGGCTCGGTGCGCGAAAGGTATTGGACCAAGCAACGCCGTACAGCGTCGCGAAATCGCGGAACTTAAGTGTTGAAGCGTAAGCGTAAGCCGAGGGCCGTCTGGACAAGATGATCGAGATTGTCTCAGGCAGCGCGAGATGAATGTTGATCAAGTTTCGCTGCGACATTCCAGGGC
>Ga0306922_10005397_pt1 | contig 12209 bp, 13 predicted proteins | sample sta12Cox44000082_FD_203758 | JGI IMG/M metagenome (GOLD analysis project Ga0306922, IMG submission 203758) | Lab enrichment of tropical soil microbial communities from Luquillo Experimental Forest, Puerto Rico - statoxic.12C.oxic.44.000.082 (v2)... | ecosystem: Environmental > Terrestrial >... | reverse complement strand
GCCAGATGAGGGGAGACGGGGCGTGGCAAACGGATGCCTTCGGCGACGATCTCGTGGTCGCGGCACCGAGCCAGGCGCCGGACGTCGGTGGTGTCATCGTCCTGCTCTATTCCGGTCTGAACCGGTTTCCAATAGCGCAGCCGCATAGCGTGACGATATCGGCACAACAGAGCGGCCGAGGTCACGGTCTTGCCGGCATCGGTGTCGGTCCCGGTTACGAACAGACCGCGGAGCATACGGCGGGCGCCTCCATGGCGGCGGCCAGTGCTGCGACGAAACGATCCAGGGTCACCTCGGAGAGATTCGTGTTAACGGAGAGCCGCAGGCGGGCGGTGCCGGCAGCCACGCTGGGCGGGCGGATCGCGCGAACGTCGAAGCCTGCTTGTTCGAGTGCATCCGCCACCTGGACTGCGCGCTGGTTGTCGCCCAGCAAGACTGGAATGATCTGCGAGACGCCGTCGGGCACGCGTACGCCCGACTCATTCAGACGGCGGTGCAAATAGATCGAGCGATCCAGCAGCTGGTGCCGGCGCCACGGTTCGGATTCGACCAAGGTCAGGCTGGCATGTAACGCCGCGGCGATCGGCGGGGGTGGGGCTGTCGAGAAAATGAAGGGACGGGCCCGCTGGATGAGGTACTCGATCGCCCAGGCCGGTCCGGCGACGAATGCGCCAGAGACTCCCAAGGCTTTGCCAGCCGTATTGACAGAGAGGAATGCGTCGATGCCGGTCACTTCGATCAGCCCGGACCCGTGCGCGCCATAGATGCCGACCGCGTGCGCTTCGTCCACGATCAAAGCCGCACCATTCGCCAGGCAGAGCGCGGCGTACTCAGCCAGGGGCGCCATATCGCCGTCCATGCTAAAGAGCGATTCGGTGACCACGAATTTCTGGCCGGGCGAGCTGTCCTCCCGCAGCAGGCGCGCTAGGGCGCCGGCGTCGCTGTGCGGAAAGATAACGCGGCGCGCCGGCGAAAGGCGCACGCCATCGATGAGACTGGCGTGGTTACGCTCGTCGGAGTAGATCACGTCACCTTCTTCGGTCATGGTGGCCAGCACCGCGAGATTGGCGAGGTAGCCGCTTGAAAAAAACAGCGCCCTCTCCACGCCCTTGAAAGCCGCGAACCGCTGTTCCAGGTCTCTGAAGTGTTCGCGCTCCCCGCGCAAGAGGCGCGAGCCGGTGCTGCCGCACCCTTCTTGCGCGACCGCTTCGGCCATACGGTGCTTCAGAAGAGGATGCCTGGAAAAGCCGAGGTAGTCGTTGGAGGCGAGATCGGTACCCGAGGGAGGGCGCAAGGATCGCGTCAGGCCAGCCGTGTCGAGTTCCGACAGCCGCTTGTGAAGGCGGCGTTCGAGCGCCTTAATCGACGACATCGGCACCCCGGGCGAGGCGCACGCCGAGTTTCTCAAACAGACGGGTATCAGCGTCGCCGGGATTGAGCGTGGTGAGCAGCTTGTCGCCGAGGAACACCGAATTAGCTCCGGCCATGAAGCAGAGCGCCTGCGCTTCTTCGGAGAGCGAGATGCGTCCGGCGCTCAACCGTACCATGGAGCGCGGCATGAGGACCCGCGCGGTGGCAATCGTGCGAACCAGTTCCAGCGGGTCTAGGGGAGATTCGTCGGCCAGCGGCGTGCCGGCGACCGGCATCAACAGGTTAATCGGGACGCTCTCCGGATGGGGGCGGAGCACGGCGAGTTGCTGGAGCAGACCGTAACGCGCCGCGCGGTCTTCGCCCATGCCGATAATGCCACCGCAGCAGAGGTTGATGCCGGCGCGGCGGACCCGCACCAGCGTGTCGAGGCGGTCCTGATAGGTGCGGGTGTGAATAATCTGGCCGTAGAACTCGGGAGACGTGTCGAGGTTGTGATTGTAGGCGCTGAGGCCGGCTGCGGCCAACGCTTCGGCCTGCTCGCCGGTGAGCATGCCGAGCGTGCAGCAAGCCTCCATGCCGAGGGCACGCACACCGCGCACCATCTCGAGCACTCTCTCGAAGGCCGCACCTTGAGGCACGCTGCGCCAGGCCGCGCCCATGCAAAAACGGGTCGCGCCTTTGGCCTGCGCGCGCCGCGCGGCGGCTAGGGTTTCCTCTACGGTCATTAATGCTTGGCGCGCCACCCCGGTTTCGTAATGGGCCGACTGCGAACAGTAAGCGCAATCTTCGGGGCAGCCGCCGGTTTTGATGCTGAGCAGCGTACATCCCTGGATCTCGCTGGGGCGATGGTGTTCGCGGTGAATCGATTGGGCTCTGAAGATCAGTTCGACGAGAGGCGTGGTGTAGATGCTTTCAATTTCCTCAAGCGTCCAATCGTGGCGCGCCCTCTCGGTGGTGGTAGTCGCCATTGCGGTTCTGAAGCCCCATTATAGCGGGCCGTAGTCCTACGGTTCGGGAGAGTAACCTCGGCTCTTGCGCAGTTCCATCTCTTCGAGCGTCCGCGGCCAGTCTTCACGCAGGAGGCGAGACAGCCCGCGGTCCGCCAGGAGCTTACCGTTGGTCTGGCAGCGGACGCAGTAGTTCGTTTCGTTCGCCGCGTAACGGATGCGCTGGATCTTAGTCCCGCACCGCACACAGGGCTGTCCGTAGCGGCCATGCACGGCCATGCCTTCCCGGAAGGCCGTGACTTTTTCGGGAAACCCGCCTTTCGCTTGCGCTCGCAGCCGGTCGACCCACAGGAACAAGGTTTCGCGCGTGGCGCGGTACAGGTTTTCGACGTCCGCTGGGGCGAGCTTCTCGGTCATCGCCACCGGCGAAAGTTTGGCGTGAAACAGAATTTCATCGGAGTAGGCATTGCCTATGCCGCTGATCAAGCGGGGATCGGTGAGAGCACGCTTGAGAGTGTGATTCTCGGATCGCAGAGAGGCGGCGAAGCGAGCCAGGCTGGCGTCAAGCGGCTCGATGCCGCCGGCGTCCAGGCTGCGCAGGCCCGCTTCGCCGGCCACGACGTGGAGCGCCGCCCGGTGCTGCGACCCAGCCTCCGTCAACTGGAGGACTCCAGAATCGAACTCGAAGTGGGCCAGCGTGCTTCGTGAGTTGGTCTTCGAGGCGGCGTCGCGCCAGTGGAGACGACCGGCGATCATCAGATGCAGCACCAGCCAGAGCTCGTCCTCGAAACCGAAGGCGATCCGCTTCCCCACGCGGCGTACTTCCCGAGCCGTTTTGCCAAAAGCCGACTCCAGGGGCGGGGTCGTAGAGCGAACGAGGAATGGCCCGCGGATCTGAATTCGGTTCAGACGTCGCGCGACGACGCGCTCGCGCAGAGCTTCCACGTAAACGGTGACATCGGGCAGCTCGGGCATGATGGCAGCGCCGGCAGTTCTAGAGGAAGCCGATGGCGCGGCCTCCAAGGCCGACACCGAACCACAAGACCAGCGCGAGAATGGCGGTGATGCGCGCAAACCCCGGGCTCGAGTCGGCCTTATCCGACGTAGTGGCCTTGTGATAGACGGTGAATTGGAAGACTAGCGCCAGTATCAGACAGACCATCTTAAAGCGGAACGAGGGGCTGTCGTAACACTTCAATGCCTCGGAGGCGAACAAAAGGTAGCCGGTCACGAGCATCGTGCCGATGCTGGTCCAGGCGTAGGGCCGCAGGTCCGTCGCCACGTCGCGAGTGGACTCATGCCGCAGGATGAAACCGAACAGCCGCAGGCTCATGATCACCATGACGCCGAGCAATACGGTCAGCCCGAGCAGGTGGATCGCCTCAACCACCGGAAAGATGTACTTCGACCCGCGGATGGTCTGAGCGATCCAAGTGTTGTCGCACCATTTGAAAAACGGGAAAAGATAATACACCGACAAACCCTCACATTTCGGGCTAGAAATTGTACGCCATGGTCCTTCCGCAAATAATAATACCGATCCATAGCATGATGGAACACCAGCCGGCCCAGCGGGCCCGCCGCGGGGGCGGAATCGCCTTGTCCCACTCGTCCATCCTCAGGTAGATGGTGGAGTGATAGGCGATCGCATTCACCGCGGCCAGGAAAAGCATCGCGACCTTCATCTTGAAAAAGATGCTGTTGTAAGCCTTGACGGCTTGGCACCAGAAAAGGAGCAGGCCGGTAATGGTCATGATGGCGAAGCCGGCTAAAGTCCACGGAAGAACCGAGCTTGAAACCTTGGACATCGGCTGCGTCTTCATAAAGGTGCCCGTCAGCCGCAGGTCCATCCAGAGCAGGGTTCCGACCGAGAGCGAGAGCGCCATAACGTGCGTCCCCTCGACGATGGGAAACATCCAGATCGACTCGCGAAGGCTGGTGCCAAACTGGGTGTCCTGGAGCCACTGGCAGATTTCGAGGAGGGACATGCCTGAACGGATACAAGAATATCATACCCATTGCGCGCACCGGCCCACTCGTCGACACCAAGCCCGCCGAGGTGGGGTTACAGCCGGGTGTCCGCCGCCATCACGGAAGCCCGGGTGATTTGTGCGATCGTCGGCGTGCCGCACTGGCGCATGATGAGACCGAGCTCGGCATGCAGAATGTCGAGCACGCGCTCCACACCCTCCTGGCCGAACGCGCTCAGGCCCCAGACGTACGGACGCCCGATGCCCACGCCGCGCGCCCCCAAGGCGAGTGCTTTGTAAACGTCGGTGCCATGGCGGAAACCGCCGTCGACCAGCACCGGAATCTGGCTGCCGGCCGCGTCCACCACTTCACCCAATGCCTCGATGGTACTGCGCCCGGTTTCAGTGGAGCGCCCGCCGTGATTAGAGACAATGATCCCGTCGACGCCATGCTCACGGGCCAGCCGGGCATCCTCGCGCGTATCGAGGCCTTTGAGCAGAAGCTTCATTTTCGTCAGCTTCTTAAGCCGGTCCACATAATCCCAGGTGGCCGTGGCCGGATTCATGCCGCCAGTGATTCCCTTGAACATCGGCATGTCGGCCGGTGCTCGGCCGCCGCGCGCGGTGGCGTGGCAGGAGACGCAGTCCCGCGTATCGAGGCGGCGAAAGCGCTCCGCGGTTTCCATGTTGCGCCCCTGGAGCTCGTCGACGGTCCAGGCCAGCACCGGGCATCCGGCTTCTTCCACACGCCGCACTAGCTTTTCGGTTCCCTCCCAGCGATTCGGCATGTAGAGCTGATACCACAACGGCGAGCCGAGCGCGTGCGCGACGTCTTCCACTGCGGTCGAGGTCGCGGTAGAGAGAATCTGCGTGGTCTTCTTTGCCCTGGCGGCGCGGGCCACGGCGATTTCACCATCCGGGTGGAACATCCGCTGGCCGCCGACCGGGCACAGAAAAATCGGGGTCTCCCAGGTAACGCCGAAGATCTCGGTCTTCAGATCGGGCTTGCTGCCATCGACCAAACGACGCGGCCGCAGTTGGAAGCGCTTGAAGCCTTCCCGGTTCATCTTCTGCGTGAAGTCGTCATCGACGCCGGAGGCCATGTAGCCCCAGTGAGCCGGCGGCAAGACTCTCCGGGCGGCTTCTTCAAAGTCCATCACATCCACGGCGTCTTTGGCGCTGGTGATGATCGGCCACGCCTGCTGCGCCCAAGCCTCGGCGAACAACGGGCTGGCCGCGAGAAACCGCAGGAATCGGCGGCGGTGCGCGGTGGAGGACCTCGTCATAGCGGGTAATTGTATCACCGGGGGATCGGAGTTTCACTGGAACCGTCAATCAGAGTGGGCGCGGTCGGAAAGGCCGCGGAGGCTCCCGTGGCACCGGTCCACCGGTCTCTGGCTGACACTCGCCGGTTTTTCGATTTGGCCGGGACTCCGCTCGCTCGGAAGAGTCGGCAGGCTCTGACCTCTCGACTAGAGGTGGGGTGCCGTAAGTTATGGCGTGACCGAAACCCTAACCAGACTGGTCGTCCAGCAGCATTGGAAGCCGCCGCCCCCGTCACCAGAGTAATCGTTCACCGTCACGTGTAGCACGTAATCGCCAGCTTCGCCGAAGGCAACGGTGGTTGTTGCCTTCCCGCTAAAGCCTTCGCTCTCGTTCGCCGACGTCCCCGACGGCTGGGCGGGCGGATTTGCTTTGTCGAATTTCACCGAGCCAGGGCCGCGGTACTTCGACCACAGCAGCGTCACCGGCGGACGATCACCGGTCCTCGGCGCACCCGTGCCACTCGTATACTTCATATCGTCGGTGATCCAAAGCGTCAAAACGAGCGGCATCGACAACGAAGTGGTACGGACTGGGGCGCTGGCCAGCATCGCGATCGGACCTTGAACCGCGGTTCCGTTCGGTTCGAACCGAATGACCGGCGGGGTATTGCCTACCGAGATTTCGCTAAACGGGCTGATCACGTAGTCGGAGTTCAGCCGAAGAGGAATGCTGTTGTACTGGCCGTTCGCAAAGATTGTCCAGGTGAACTTATCCTGCGGGTTGAAATCCTTTGGTACCGGGACAGCGAACATTCCGTAGCGCCGGCCCGGGAGGAAATGCGTCGGCTGCCCCATGTCTGGGCCACCGGGCTCGATCCGGTTGTTCGGACCGATCGGTATGTCGAGCTCCTGTTCGGTGTTGCGATTGAAATATCCGACCAGAAATGTGCGGGCTTGCCTGTCGCCGCCGAACCAACCCTCAAAGGCGCCAGTGACGCTGGCGCCGAACTTCCTCCGCGGTTCGGGGATGGTTTGCCCGAGCAAGAGCACGCCGCCGACAGCTACGCCGGCGGCGCAAATACTCGGGAGTCGTTTCATTGCAAATTCTGTCCAGGTTCGGCCCGCGTGACCTGCTTCTTGCGCTCGGCGAGCAAAGCCTTGTATTCATCGTCATCCAGATAGACCACGTTCATCCAGGCGTGCGCCATCTCGTCGACCGTGCGATCGCCATAGCCGACCCATTGGTCAGGATCCGGATTGTTCTTGTTGGCTTTGGTGTTGTCATACCACGCAGTCACGTGAATGACCGTCCCTTTGGGGAACACGGGTGCGCCATCGTCGGTGTAGATGTAGTTCGTCATCCAGTTGAAATTGAAGTTTCCGACGTAGCTCACGATTTGGTTGCTTCCGTCCGGTAGAATCGCCTCGACCTGCATCGATTTTCCGCGAAGGTGAAAATGCGGCTGGAAGTTTTCGATGAGCGTGTTCTCCTTGAGTACGGTGAAACCCTCGGTCTGCGCCAAGGAGTTCGGCGGGATGTCCAGAGACTGCCCACTCCGGAGCCCAGTGAACCCGATCAAATAGCTTCGCTTCTTCGGCTCCTCACCTTTCTTGTAGAACCAGATGCCGATTTCAGAGCCGGCCGTGATCTCCTCGCCTACGGCATGAATATGCTGGTCCCAGGAAATCTTCTCGCCCGGCAGGAGCAACTTTCCGGTGCCCGGACGGTAGAGGTCGTAGCCCTTTCCGATTGCCCACTCCATCAGTTGTGGCCGGCGGTTCACCAGATCGTCGGGATTATCGCCGCGGCGATTGGGTCCATTGGCCGTGCCTTTGCTGACGGCGTCCGGATCGTTATTGAGCACCAGGTAGGCGATAGAGTGATGCAGGATCCTCCGCCCCTTCAAGTTGGTCGGCCGAATCTCGACCAATTTGACCCAGCGCGGCTCGCTGATCGAGATGTCGGACATCGGACGGTACCACACATCCTGATGTTGCGCCGCCATCGTGAATTCGGGCGACTTGACGACGAGGTCCGGGGGTCCGTAACCGTCGCGCACCGCTTTCCACTCGTTGTCGGTCACCAACGGCTTAGGCGGCGGCAGGTCCTTTGGGTCGCCCTCCGGCGCCCCGGCGTCGACCCAGCGGACAACCGTGGCTACCTGTTCATCGGTTAGAGACATGTCGTTCTTGAACTTCTGCACGCCGACGCTGCGGTCGATATGCCAGGGCGGCATTTGACGGGTCGCCACACGTTCCTTGATAGAGCGCGCCCAAGGACGTGCCTCTTTATAGGTGATGAGCGACATCGGCGCGATGGAATTCGGCTGATGACACTCCTGGCACTTCGCTTGAAAGATCGGTGCGACATCCTTCGAGAACGTGACCTGTTCATGCGACGGGGCGTTGGAGGGTTCTGCGCCCGCCGTACCGGTCGTGGCCATCTGTGCGAACAAAACGATGAATGGAGCTAATACCAAACCTCCAGACCTCGCCTGTCGGGTCTTCAATCTGGCTCTCATCCGCCTACCTCCCTGGGGCCATAGTCTTCGTCTCCAGATTTTACCTAACCCGAGCGCCGATTGCAGGCGCGGGCCGTTCCGCGGATGATTCCGAATTCCCTGCGCGTGCCGAAACCTGGAATTGGGGCTTCGGCGGGACCGCCGGACTTCGAGCGATCTCGGAAGAAACTGATAGACTGTCACGAGATACTGGAATGCGCGGCCGATTCAAGACTCCAGAGCACAATCCCTGCGCTCGGTCTCGCGGAAGCAATCACCTCAACGAGCCCCGGTATCGCGGCAGCACTCGGCTTCCCTGGCAGGGCAAAAGCCCCCGAGTGTACCCGTGGCGAGACAAGCAACGTTCGGATCGTCCACCAGTTCTCGCGAGCCTGGTCCGGCCACGGCCTCGACGAGCGGATCTCAGTTTTCGTCGTCTATCGTGTCAGCGCAAGCGCAAGAACCTTCAGACGGAAACGAGCTGCGCGCGCAGGTGTGCAGAGCTTCCCGGATGGGGTGACGCAGTTCGAATCCTTGATCCGCTTGCCACATCGCCGACGATCTTCAATGAACGAATCGACCATTTCAACGGCGGATCGCCTCGGTCTTGGCCTGGGGTCGGTGTGTTCTAACGTGTAAGCATGGAAAAATTGTGGAGCGGTACAACCACACGATCGCACTCGACCGGGCGTAGGGGAGCGTGATCGTGCCTGGCCGGAAGACTTGCGGCATGCCGCGTCCCTCGCTTCTACTCACAGCCCTTCCCCTGCTGGCCCTGGCGCGGACCGGGTCTGCCCCGGTCCGGATCGTCGGCAACCTCTACTATGTCGGCGATACAGATCTCGCCGCGTTCCTCGTCGTCACACCGAAGGGCGACATTTTGATTAACTCGGGTTTTGAATACTCCGCAAACGAGATTCGCAGCCGGATGAAGGTCCTTGGATTCCACTTTAGGGATATCAAGATTCTACTCGCTACCCACGCTCATAGCGATCATGTCGGCGCCATGGCGACAATCAAGCGGCGGACGGGAGCCAAGATGATGGCGATCGAGCAGGAAGCCAAGTTGCTTGAAACGGGCGGCCAGACCGACTATTTATTCGGCAGCAGTGGCTGGTTCCCGCCCGTTACAGTCGACCGGACTTTTAAGGATGGCGATAAAATCGAGCTGGGCGGATCTACTCTCACCGCCTATCTGACTCCCGGCCACACCAAGGGCAGCACAAGCTACACGATGGACCTCGTCGAGAACAACCGCCAGTATCACGTTCTCATCGCGAACCTTCCCACCGTCAATGAGGGAACTGTGCTGATCCACAATCCTCAATATCCCGGTATTGTGGCAGATTACGAGCGCACGTTCGAGGTTCTCAGAAGGCTTCCGTGCGACATTTATCTCGCTTCCCACGCCGGACAGTTTGGCTTAGGAGTGAAATATCAACCGGGTAAAGCCTACAGCCCGGACACATTCGTCGACCCATACGCCCTGCCGCGTATTCTCGATCGCCTCGCGGCGCAGTTTCAGGCCGAGCTTGACACACAGGAGCAGGAAGGGCAGGCGATCGAGGATCGGAAGCATTTCAAGGATGTAATGCCCAATTGAGTAGCCAAAGGACGGGGATCTGTGACGGACCGGGCGCTCCGCAAGAAGGGAACAGACTCATGAAAAACGATTCGATCACCCGCAGGCGGGCGCTGGTGTCGCTCCCGGTTCTGGCGGCTGCGGGCGAGGCTTGGGCGCAGTCAGGCCCGCCGCCCATCCGGGTGCGCTCACTCAATCACGTGACCCTCACGGTTTCGGACCCGAAACGGTCAGTGGAGTTCTACCAGGGCCTCTTCGGGATGCCCGTCCTTGACCGCCAGCGCGTATCGATTGGCCTCCGCGTCGGGGATGGCCCTCAATACATCAGCCTGGCCCAGGCCGGTCCCAATGTTAAACCCTCCATAGCCCACTTCTGCATGACCCTCGATGGTTTCAGCGTCGCGCGCATCACAGAGACCCTTGCCGCTCATGGCGTGACCAAAGGCGACCCAGGCCCCATGAAGACGTGGGTGAGGATGCGCGGCCCCGATGCGGGTGGCGCCCCAGAAGGCACACCTGAACTCTACCTGGGCGATCCCGATGGCCTCCGCGTTCAGCTCCAGGACGTCAGCTATTGTGGCGGAGCCGGGGCGTCGGGCAGCGCCTGTAAACCACCCGAACCCGCGCCCGCCAAGGGACTCCTCGCGCTCGGCGGCCTCAGCCATTGCACCTTGAATGTTACGGATCGGCAGCGCTCGACAGATTTCTATCAGAGAGTCTTCGGTATGCCCGTTCAGGCCCACCAGGGTGCGACAGTCCTACTGGCGATCGGTCGCGACCGCCAATTCATAACTATGGGCAGCGTGACCGGGGCCCTAGCGCCGTCGCCTAAAATTGCACACGGTTGCTTCACCATGGAGGGCTTTGAGCCCGACAAGGTAATGAAGGCGCTGGCGGATTATGGCGTCAAGCCGAGGGGTAGGAGTGCTGAGCCGCCAGGTCCCTTGGTGTCGTATGTGAATCTGCGCGGGGAAGATCGGGGAGGAGCCAAGGGGGGAACTCCGGAGCTCTATTTCACCGACCCGGATGGCATAATCATGCAGATTCAGGATACGAGCTACTGTGGCGGTTCGGGATCCATGGGCGACGTCTGTGCTTAACCGATGAACCTCACCTGCGAAATCGTTCGAAGGAACGGACTTTCGCTTTGGCAGCTTCTTGTTCCCGGTTCTTCGCGGGCGCCGCGGTCTCGAGGGAAACCAGAAGGCGAGCAGAGACCGCGGCCACTTCTTCGATGGCCGCAAGAAACGCCGGCTCGTTCGCTTTCGACGGCTTGTGAAAGCCGCTGATCTTTCTTACGAACTGCAGGGATGCGTTGCGGATCTCCTCCTCGGTGACAGGAGGCTCGAGGTTGAAAAGCGGTCTGATGTTCCGGCACATGGTGAGGTTAACGATCGATCTGGAAACGCCGTTTATTTAGTCTGGGCGCCGGCGCTTTCGGATAAACGGACTTCTGCACAAGTGAAATTATCGCTGATTCCATGGGGCTGAAGCGAACCCGAAGGCGCGACGCCGCGGCTAGGCGTATCGGCAACGCCTGGTCGCGTGTCGATGAGCCTCCAATCGCGGAACTGCGACGCACCGAAGACAATAAAACGATTATGGAAGTCGAGCATGGAGAGGTTCGGGGTCTGCTTGAGGCGGGATGGAAACCGCCCGAAATATTCACATCGACTTTAAGAGATGGGAAGACCGGCATCTGGGGAGTGATTTACAAGCCCACGAATTTCGATCCGGCGAAAAACTATCCGGTGGTCGAATCCATCTATTCCGGGCCGCAAGGCTCGTTCGTGCCGACCGCATTCAGCGTCAACTTCAAGCCGCTCACCGAATTCGGTTTCAGCGTGATGCAGATCGACGGAATGGGCACAAACAACCGCTCCAAACCATTTCACGATGTCGCGTGGAAAAATTTGGGCGACGCTGGTTTTGCCGACCGCATCCTATGGCATCACGCGGTAGCTCGAAAATATCCCTGGTGATGACATCACACGAGTGGGGGTTTTCGGAAATTCCGCTGGCGGCCAGAACGCGATGGGAGCCCTGCTCTTCCATCCCGAATTCTATAGAGCTGCTGTCTCCAACAGCGGGTGCCATGATAACCGCATGGATAAGATCTGGTGGAACGAGCAGTGGATGGGCTGGCCGGTGGGTCCGCAATACGCCGCTTCCTCCAACGTTGAAAACGCGGCTAAGCTTCAGGGCAAGCTCCTGTTGATTGTCGCTGAGCTGGACACGAACGTCGATCCGTCTTCCACTCTGCAGGTGGCGAACGCCCTCATTAAAGCCAACAAGAACTTCGACCTCCTCCATGTCCCCGGTGGTGGCCACGGCGCCGGGGGGGCTTATGGCCAGCGGCTACTCGACGATTTCTTCGTGCACAACCTGCTGGCGGTAGAACCGCCGGACTGGAACCGCCTAGACGCACCTGCCGCCAACTAGCGCGTCAAGCTTCCGAGTCGCACCGGGAAAACCGGCGGCCGCACCGAGCCCGCTTTCCAGCCGAGAAGAAACTCCGTCGCAGCGCCGCAGACCCGCCCCTGACACGGCCCCATCCCGCAGCGCGTATGCAG
>Ga0306922_10005391_pt1 | contig 12213 bp, 9 predicted proteins | sample sta12Cox44000082_FD_203758 | JGI IMG/M metagenome (GOLD analysis project Ga0306922, IMG submission 203758) | Lab enrichment of tropical soil microbial communities from Luquillo Experimental Forest, Puerto Rico - statoxic.12C.oxic.44.000.082 (v2)... | ecosystem: Environmental > Terrestrial > Soil... | reverse complement strand
GCAGGGGGGAAAGTGTGTGGACCAACGCCGGGTGGGAGGCTCCAGATCGCCGCCGGTCCGCCTGGGATGCCCTAGGTCCTCAGGTTCACGAGAGTTTGGCGGCCAGGTCGATAAAGTCCGTGGCGGTGACGTCGAATGAAGCGACGGCTGGAGCTCGGACGTTTGCAGTGACCGGCGGTGGCGGCGTGCCCTGCTTACCGCCTTCGAGGGGGCGCGGGACGAGGGCGGTCTTCAAGCCGCAAGCCGCTGCCGCACTCAAATCAGGCGGATGCGCTGCGACCATCATGACTTCCGACGGTTTCTTGCTCAGCAAATCGACTGCGCCCAAATAGACTTCGCGATCGGGCTTGAAGTGATGGAAGAGGTCAGAGCCAAAGACGGTGTCCCACGGGAGGCCCGCAAATTTCGCCATTTCCACGAGCAGTGAGACGTTGCCGTTTGAAAGCGTCGCGATGATGTAGTTTTTCTTAAGGCGCGTGAGTCCTTCGACGGCGTCAGGCCAGCCGTTCAGACGATGCCAGACGCGATTCCAATGCTGTTTCTCCTCTTCGGTGAGATTCGTTATCGCGAATTCCTTCAGCAATTCATCGAGGATCATGCGGTGCAAATCGTCGAGCTTCATCCAGGGTAACTGGCCTTTGCGAACTTTGTCCATCGAGGGGCCGTAGCCCGCGCGCCAGCGGTCCGCGAATTTGCCCCAGTCAATTTGTAGATTGTGTTCGCGTCCCCACTGTTCGCCTTCTTGCATGATTGAGCCACGCCAATCGACGACGGTGCCGAAAGTGTCGAAGACGAGCGCTTTTACGCCAAGGGAATTTACGGGAGAGGGATGAGGTGAAGAGGCGCGCACGTCAGGGGCTGAAAGCGCAAGGGTAGTGATGACCGGGGTCACCAGGAATTCGCGTCGGTGCATGACCCTCTCCTGTTCGACGCACTCCGAGTTGCGGCCGCATTCTAACAGAAGTCATTCTTGCCTCAGAGGAGCGAGAAAGATGTGGGACGGAACCAACGCTGCAGGCCAGCGTGAAAGAGCTCGGGTTTCCACTTATCTGGGTCGATGCGCTTAGGCCGGTCTTACAAATGGTTTGCGAAGTCCGTATTGTTCGAGCAAAGGCAATACGTCTCGCGCGAAACGCTTCACGCCATCGACATAATCGAGCCATGTCATGATGACGCCGTCGATGCCTGCGCGAGAAATCGCCCGAAGGTCGTCAGCCATTTTGGGAGCGTCGCCAACCAGGGGGTAGCCTGCGCCCGTAGCCATCCGTTTGCGCATAAAAGCAAGCTGTGGCGAACCCTTGGGCACGTTATTTTCTATGCTGATGGTCTCCATGATGCTGTCCAGGCATTCGACATCCGCAAATTCTTCAGAGTAGTAACGCAGAAAATCCTCAGCTTCTTTCTTCGTGTCGGCGAGCACGGCCGAAGCGTTGGTCCATATCTGGATATCGCGGCCAAATTCTTCGCGCGCCATTTGCTTGTAGTTGTCCACTTGAGGGGCCCACTGTTCGGGAGAATTGCCGCGAAGGCTGAGCAGTCCGATTTGGGAGTTTTTCGCCGAGAACCGGATGCCCGCGGGCGACTGCGCCGCATTCATGATCGGTATCCCGCCGGGTTGGATCGGCAGGGGGCGCGAAATTGCTTTCTTCATGCGGAAGTATTTTGACTCGTAGTCGAATTCCTGCGGGCAGGTCCAAAGCTTGCGCAGCAGCGCCAGCCATTCTTCGAGGTAGACATAGCGCTGGTCGTGCTCGAGCAGGTCGATGCCAAACATATCAAACTCGCGCCTGTTCCAACCTCCGACAACATTCAACGCAGCGCGTCCCCCGGAGATCAGATCGATGGTGGAGCACTGCTTGGCGACGATCAGCGGGTGCATGGTGGGAGCGTGCGAAGTCGCCAGAATCGACGAATAGCGCGTCGCCTGCGAAAGTCCGGCAGCCCAAGTGAACACATCCAGCACTTCGTTGGAAGGGTGTTCCGGCTTGTCGTCTAGGTAACCCTTCCAACGAGCAATCGGAACAATCGCTTCCAGACCAGCTTGGTCAGCAACACGAGCGGCGTTTAGGCAATTCGCCCAGCTGGGATGCCATTGTTCTGGGACGAGAGTCATATTGGCGATCGTGTTCGAACAGAAGGTGCCGAGTTTCAGCTTGTTGCCATTAAAAAGCGGATTGGTGGTGTTTGCCGGCGCGTTCATCGCGGCGATATTTTGCCAGAGATTCGCAGCTTCTCCCACACTACCGTTCAAGCGATTATTCACATTTCCTTCTTGATCCACGGACGAAGCTCGTGATTTCGAATACCATAGGCAGTCCCAGGTTCCTTCAGAGATCGTTGCATATGACGTTCTAAGGCGCGCTGGTGGGGGAAAAGGGCCTGGTGTCGTCCAGCAGCATTGTTGTGCAATTGGGCAGGCTGGCGGGTGCTGGGATGCGACGAGTTCGGCGGATATCGGCGGCTATGGCGTGGCTCTACCTTGCCTTACAGCAGCCGCTTTCGGCGCAGGTCATCCATGTCGATCATGGGCCGAACGCGTTAGCGCAGCGTTCGAAGCCTTACGTGATTGTGGTTTCCCTCGACGGCTTCCGCTACGACTACGCCGCGAAATATCACGCGAAGAACCTGTTAGCGCTCGCCAAGAGTGGCGCGAGCGCCCCCCAAGGAATGATTCCTTCCTTTCCGTCCCTCACCTTTCCGAATCACTATTCCATCGTCACTGGGCTGTATCCAGAGCACCATGGGATTGTGGCCAACAACTTTTACGATCCTGTGCGCAAGCAAAAGTATAGGTCGGTCGATGCTGCGACTGTAGCGGACGGCAGTTGGTATGCAGGCGTCCCGCTGTGGGTTCTTGCCGAGAAGCAGGGCATGCGCAGCGCCTGCTTTTTCTGGCCAGCCTCGGAGGCGGAGATTGATGGCATGCGACCGTCTTACTATTTGCACTACGACGGAACGGTCCCCGGTGAGAAGCGCATCGGGCAGGTAATTCAGTGGCTCCTGCTGCCGCCGGCCGATAGGCCACACTTCATCACGCTCTACTACAGCGAGCCAGATCATACGGGCCATGAGGCAGGACCGGAGAGTCCCGAGACCGGTGAAGCCGTGCGCCAAGTCGATGGTCTGATCGGAAAACTTGTCGCTGAGCTCGAACCGCTGGGCCTGCCTGTGGATCTCATCGTGGTGTCCGACCATGGCATGGCCACGGTAGAAGGAAACTGGATGGATCTGGATCATTTCGCGGACCTCTCCCAGTTCGTGACGGTGGGCTCGTTGCTGTATGCACCGAGCGAAGGGGCTGCGGCGCGCGCGTATCGGCAGTTGCAGGGGGCCAGCGATAAATTTGTTGTCTACCGGCGTGGGGAGGTTCCAGTCCATCTTCATTTCCAAAGCAACCTAAGAATAGGCGATCCAGTGGTGATCCCCATCGGACCCTACATGGTTCGGGCGCACGCGTCAGAAAAGCCAGAAATCGTTCAGCCCGACGTGAAGGGCGGGCATGGTTACGATCCCCAGGAAATGAAATCAATGCGAGCGATCTTCTCTGCGGTTGGTCCGGACTTTCGTGCCGGCGCAATGGTCGAGCCTTTCGAGAACGTCGACGTTTACCCGCTCATCGCGAGGATTCTGGGCTTGCAAATCGGTGCAATCGATGGTCGTCTGGGGCCACTTCAGGGCATCTTGCGCCAACCGCAAAGCCGTGATCTCACCACCAAAAGGCCGGGCAGTCTCGCCCCTGCGGCCGGCAATTCTCGCGCCAAGGGAGGAGCTCGGTAAGGTCCGACTCACGGCTCCGGGAGCGGCGTCAACACCGGCCCCTGCTGCTCGTTTACGCCTCGGAACGGGAGTTTAAATGTGCGGGCCACTTCAGGCCAGAATTCCCGCAGCACATTCCAGCCGGCATTTTGGGCGATGGTCAAGGCAGCATCCTCGGCCGCCGACCCTACGCCGGTTTGGCCTCCGGTGTGATAGGCGCGAGCCAAGGCAACGGTGCTCGTTACTCCCAGCCATTCCGAGAAGTTGAACTCTTCCCCCCCGTCTTCGCGCTTCGCGATGACCGTGTGCTTAAGCGCATGGATAAACCGGCGCTGGGCAGAGCCGTAACCAAGCCGGTAGTAGCGGGGGTCCTCTCGGAAGATCGTTGAATAAACCACCACCGGGAAAAACTCACCGGCTGCCGCAATTGAAAAATTGTATCCGAAGCGTTTGCCGTATCCTGCTGCGCCCTGCCCAAAGGCCGGCTGATTGTTCTGCGCTTGATCGATGCCCGAATTGAATCCCACACTCAAGAAGGTAATGGGGTCGAAAGTGTCTCCCGCAAACAGAAGAAACTTCCCGCCGAGCGTAAGAGAGCAGAGAACCGCTCCGGACTTGTAGTGAGGCGTGCCGACGGACTTTCTCTCAAGCTTTCGTCCAAAAGCTCCTACCACTTTCTTGAGCGGGCCTTGGTAGTCCTGCCATCGCACGATGGGAGGCGGCTGAAGGCAGGGCGCCACCGGGCTCAGTTGGGTCTGCTCCGGTATCGGCTGGGCAGGAGGCGGAGGCTGCTGCTGCGCTGGCGGCGGAGCTGGATTTTGCTGCGCCCGCGCTGCCCCACTCGAGGCAATCACGAGCACGACAATAATTCCACGACAAATGGGTGCGCTCATTCGCTGGCCGGATACATAACACTTTGCGCTCGATCGCGCTATTGGCCATCGCCAACTACCGAGCTATTTGCCAATTCCCGCACATCGTCCGCACTGGTCATTTGGCCCGCCTGGATATTGAGGAATTGCCCGGCGCGACTGGCGGTGGTTCCGTCGGGGAGGCGGCGGAACCCCGAATCGCTTTCCGTCTGGCGTACAGCGATGGTCTTAAAGAAAAGCGCCTTTCCGTTCATTTGCACGTCGAGATAGGTCATTTCCCAGTGGCCACCGCCCACGTCGCGCTGCTTTACCAAAAACGTGCCGCCCTTTTCGAGATGGCCCAGCAGCCCCTCGCCGAATTTTACGGGGCTGATGAGCCTCCCATTGATTTCCGCGATGTGCTTTTCACGCGGATCGATGTACATCTCGCCTTCCATGTGGTGGAAAACCTGGCTCTCACGGTCCGTGGCGCGGAATCTCGGATTCGGCTGAAAGCGAAGCTTGGTTTGGTTTCCCTGTGTACCGTCATATTTGTAAATAAACGCATCCGGGAGCATTTTGAGCAGCTTTCTTTCCTCATTGGCATCACTTGCCTGGCTAGCTCGCTGCTTTCGAATCTCCTCTGGATGAGCGAGCAGCTTTTGAATTCGCCGGTTTTCCCTTTCTTGTTCCTTACCGGTGATCGGCCTTCCATTGATAGAAACCAGATGATCGATCTCGCCGTCCTTGGTTTCTACCACCTGCAAGTTTTCCCGTGCTGCTTGAGTGTCTCTGAGTAAGCCCAGAGACTTATCGCCGTCGCTGAATTAAGCGATGACCCATCCTCATGACACCTGCTCCTAGGTCCGACACTACGGCCGGCTCGGTTGACTTCGGTGAGCCTACCCCTAGGCAATTGTAAAGTTTCAAGGCGACGCTGAAGCCCGTCTACGTCTCTTTTCCCTTGTGGATACAAGAAGATGACCGCTAACAATCCCGTGGATTCCCTATCTCGGCCGTCCGCAACGGCCGTTCTAGGCCCTACTCCGGTCGCTCGGTCAACGAGGCAAGATCAGCCGGGGAGAATTTACGAGTGCGAAGGAAGATGACAGGATCGAATCCCGTTCTTCTCGAAGTAACGCTGATGATATTCCTCGGCGCGATAAAAAGGCCCAGCCGCGACGATTTCGGTCACGATTGGCCGCTTGAAAGTGCCCGCCCTTTCTAAGGCCTGCTTGGCCGCCCGCGCGGCCGCTTCCTGTTCGGCGTCTTGGAAGAAGATGGCGGAGCGATACTGCGTGCCGTAATCGGGGCCCTGACGATTCAGCTGTGTTGGATCGTGCATTTGAAAGAAGGCGGCGAGCAGCTCGTGGTAGGAAACCTGTTGGGGGTCGAATTCAACTTCAACCGCCTCGGCGTGCCCGGTTCGATCGGAGCAAACCTCTCTGTACGTGGGATTTGCGGTGTGTCCTCCGGTATAGCCCACGGTTGCGTCAGTAACACCGCGAACCTGGCGGAAGGCATCTTCCACGCCCCAAAAGCAGCCCGCTGCGAATGTCGCCTTAGCCATGGCCGTGCGCTCCCGTGCTCCCGCTCTAAGCCTCCATGTTGCCATAAGCAAGCTGCGCCGGTCGAGCCGAACTGCGCAAAAAAAGAGAATCATCACCGGGTGCCGGCTTCGCCGCAAACGAATTCGACCGAACCGCTTTTCTACTCGGACCTCCGGAGGGATGCGTCCAGAGAACGGCCGGGGCGTTTGCGGCTTGCTGCTGGCAGCTTCTGATGTTACCGTGCCGCCATTTGCCGCTCGACAGCCGGCCGTACGGACAGAGCCGCCGGTCACCGACTCGGGTGGCGCCTTATCGGAGGTGTATAGAGTGGCGACCAAGACCTGGGCAAAGGTTTGGAGTTCGACTGCGCCGCCAGGCGAATTCGCTCCTTATGTGGGTCCGCAGGAAAGCATCGCCGAGTTCAGTTTCCGGGCGATCGTGCTAGGAGCGCTCTTCGGAGTGCTTTTTGGTGCTGTTTCGGTCTACGTCGGCTTGCGCGCGGGTTTGACGGTTTCCGCGTCGATACCGATTGCCGTCCTTTCGATCAGTATCCTGCGCGCATTCGGGCGTTCGACCATTCTTGAAAATAACATCGTGCAGACCACCGGCTCGGCTGGCGAATCTGCCGCTGCAGGCGTGATCTTCACCATGCCCGCGCTGATTTTTCTCGGTTTCTCGTTGAATACGGAATACTGGCGCGTTTTCTTTCTCGCATTGCTGGGCGGGACGCTCGGTGTACTGTTCATGATTCCCCTGCGCAGGCAACTGATCGTCAAAGAGCACGGCAATCTGACCTTTCCAGAAGGCACGGCGTGCGCGGACGTGCTGGTGGCCGGGGAGCGTGGCGGATCGTTTGCGGGACGCGTCTTTTGGGGGCTGGGGCTCGGGGGCCTGTACACCTTTTGCATGAACACGCTCGGGTTGTGGCCAGGCCAGCCCGACTATCAGCCGAAATGGCTACCCGGCGCGTCGATGCGCTGCACGATTACGTCCGAGTATTTGGGCGTGGGCTACATCATAGGGCCGCGCGTGGCCGGATTCCTCTTCGCGGGGGGCGTGATCTCCTGGTTGGTGATGATGCCAGCGATGCGATTCTTCGGTTCGCTCGCGCCGAATGCTGCGCTGTACCCAAGCACCGTGCCAATTCCACAGATGACCCCCGATCAGCTTTGGGCCACCTACATCCGGCCAATGGGCGCCGGAGCGGTTGCCGCCTCGGGCCTGATCACCTTGATCAAGACCATGCCGACGATTTTTGCGGCGCTGAGCGCAGGGCTGAAGGACGTACGCGCAAAACAAGAAGCCAGGCCTGCTGCCAACCGCACGGAACGGGATCTATCGATGAAGATGGTGATCGGCGGATCGATCGTGATCATGGTTATGATTTGGGGGTTTCTGAAGTTCAAGCCGGTACCCGGCGCACAGACGGGAGCTTTTTCCGATTTCATGGCGGCTCTGTTCATCGTCGTGTTCGGGTTTCTGTTCGTGACGGTGGCTTCACGCATCAGCGGACTGATCGGGAACTCCTCGAATCCGATCAGCGGGATGACGATCGCGACTTTGATGGCGACATGCGCGGTTTTTCTGGTCGTGCACTGGACCGCGAACGCCTACGCGGTGCTGGCCCTGACAATTGGCGGGGTGGTGTGCATTGCGGCAGCAATCGCGGGCGCGACATCGCAGGATTTGAAAACCGGTTTTCTCGTCGGAGCGACGCCCGCGAAGCAGCAAGTCGCCTTGGTAGTCGGAGTACTGGTTTCATCGCTGGCCATCGGCGGTACTCTGATCCTGATGAATGTAGGGCTGGCCGCCCAGATCGTTCTTGACATCAACAATTTGCCGCCGGGGGTTGAGCGCCAGGACAACAACTATGTCCACCAGGGGAAAACCTACGTGCTGGTGAACGCGATCGGATCGAGCGTAATCCCCGACGGAAAGTATCTTTACGATCCCAACACGCGGCAAATCGAAATTCAATGGGAACAGGGAATCGGCAGCGCAAAAGCCGCTGCGCCACAAGCGCGCCTGATGGCGACAGTAATCAACGGAATCCTGAACCGGCGGCTGCCCTGGAGACTTGTATTTCTCGGTGTGTTCTTGGTGATCGCGATCGAGATTTTGGGCATTCGGTCGTTGCCTTTCGCTGTGGGCTCCTACATTTCCATCGGCACGACCATGGCCATGTTTGCCGGGGGCGTTGTGCGCTGGCTCGCCGAGCAAGGGATCAAGAAGCCGAGTGGAGCTGAGAGCGAAGTGAGCCCCGGGTCGCTTTATTCGAGCGGCCTGATCGCTGCGGGAGGAGTGTTCGGATTACTGGCGATCATTTTGAATTTGCTGCAGGACCCGGAACTGAGCCAGCACATTCCGCACTGGCTGGCGCGCACGCTAGATCTCCCATGGCCGGCGACGCTGTTCACGAGTTGGGGCACAAAGTACATGTCGAGTTTAGAGCAATCGCAATGGTTTGGCGTGCTGCTATTCGCCGTGCTCGCCCTTACATTGTTCGTTTCCGCGCGCAAGAAACTGAAGCGATCGTAGCGACCGGGCATGAGCAGGGGTGAAATAGCCCCCTTTCTGCTCCAAGCCAAATTTGGGCGGCGGCGGGCGTCGAGGACGCTGTAGCTGCAACCACAAAGGCGCGCATCCTCCGAAGGAGCTTGGCATCCTGTGCCGGCGCTGACAGTGGTTAGCGGGCGGCGGCGTCGCGCAAGAAACGGGCCGATTCTTCCGGCGGAGTCGGATTGATGTAGAAGCCGGTACCCCATTCGAAGCCTGCCACGCGGGTGAGCTTCGGCATCACTTCCAGGTGCCAATGATAATGTTCATTGCTTTCCTCGCCCAGGGGCGAAGTGTGAATGACGTAGTTGTAAGCGGGGAAATTTAGCGCTGACTCGATGCGTGAGAGAAAATCGCGCAGGGTGCGAGCCAGCTGACCGTAGAAGGGCGTGGGCATGTTCTCAAACGCGGAGCTGTGCTGGCGCGGCAGAATCCAGGCTTCGAAGGGGAAGCGCGGCGCATAGGGTGCGAGCGCAATAAAGTGACCGTCGTTGAGGATGACGCGTTTTTCGGTTTCAATTTCCTGCCGGATGATGTCACAGAAGATGCAGCGTTCTTTTTCGTCGTAATAGCGTTTGGCGCTATCCACTTCTTCGCGAACGCGCTTGGGGACGATGGGTAAGGCAATCAATTGCGAATGCGTGTGCTCCTGCGTGGCGCCGGCCGCTTCGCCGTGGTTTTTAAACAGCAAGATGTAACGGAAGCGCCGGTCGTTCTTGAGATCGAGCGCCCGATCGCGATAGGCCCATAACATTTCCTCAATCGCTCTTTCCGGCATGGTTGCAAGCGTGGCCTGGTGGTCCGGCGATTCGATGATGACTTCATGCGCGCCGATGCCGCTCATGCGATCGAATAGACCTTCGCCTTCGCGATCCAGATTGCCTTCAATTCCAAGAGCAGGAAATTTATTGGACACAACGCGAAGCGACCACCCAGGGGTGTCCCGATTGCCGTTGCTTCGGCCGTATGCCAGGATCTCTGGCGGAGTTTTTCCTTCGGCGCCCGGGCAGAAGGGGCAGTTTTTCGGACCCTTGATCTGCACGCTCTCGCGAATGAAATCCGAGGGGCGCCTGGCGCGGTCGGTGGAAATAATGACCCAGCGGCCGGTGATCGGGTCCCTGCGAAGCTCGGGCAAACCTATCCTCCTCGTGCTGGCCAGTCTCGTTTCGGATGGCGATATGAATTCCCTATTTTACTATGGCCAGCAGCGCAAAAATGCCTTATCCAGCACAAGCCCAAGCGCAGGTGCGCCGATCCACACCTAGCCGCGGCGGCGAAGAGAGCACTCCAGAAAGGCGCACATCGGGCGTACTACCAGGGGAGGTAGAAAGGATTGCACCAGATCAGAGGCTGAGAGGTTCATGGTTTTACAAGCCGAACGTGCGAAAGCGAGTCGCCCGAACCGCAACTATCGCCCCCCAAGGGCCTAGGCAGTTGACAATCCGCCGGCGCGCTAAAGCGATCGTTCGACTTCGCTGATGCACTCGTCAACAGTGGCGATGGCGAACTCGGCCTGCTCTTCATCGACGATGAGAGGCGGGCACAGCCGCAACGTATTCTCTCCCGCGCCAAGAACGAGCACTCCGCGCTGAAACGCCGCCTGAATGACGCGATTGCGCAGTTCGGGTGCTCGTTCCTTCGTTTTCTGGTCGCGGACAAATTCGATTCCAATCATGAGTCCCTTGCCGCGAACGTCGCCCACTGAGATATGGCGTTGCGGCCAAGAGGCCATACGGCTGAAGATGAATTGTCCGAGGCGCGCTGCATTGGCGATCAGTCCGCCCTGGAGCAAATCGAAAGTAGCCAGCGCCGCCGCAATCGAAACCGGATTGCCGCCGAACGTGGAGGCGTGAGCACCGGGCGCCCAGTCCATCACCTCCGATTTTGCGATGACGGCGCCGAGCGGCATGCCGGAAGCGATTCCCTTCGCGGCGCAGATGATGTCTGGCTCGATGCCGGCATGATCAGACGCCCACCATTTTCCTGTGCGGCCCATGCCCGACTGCACTTCGTCAACAAGCAGTAGAATGCCGTGCTGGCGGCAGATTTTTTCCAGGCCACGCAGAAATTCCGGAGGCGCGGGAATGTAGCCGCCTTCCCCTTGAATCGGCTCGATGACAATCGCGGCGACTTCTTCGGGATCGACGATGCGCTTGAAGAGTTCGCCTTCGATATGAGCGAGAGCGTCGACTGCGGCATTTTCCGGACGCACCCCGTGCGCGCCGCGATAGGTATCGGGGTAAGGTGTGTGAAAAACACAGCCGAGCAGCGGGCCGAAGTGCTTGCGTTGAACGGCTTTGCTTGCCGTCAGCGACAGGGAACCGAGAGTCCGCCCATGAAAGCAGCCGTAGAAGGCGATGAACTTATCTCTCCGCGTATGATAGCGAGCGAGTTTCATCCCCGCCTCGAGCGCTTCGGTACCGGAATTTCCGAAGTAAACCCGCTTCGGAGTTTTGCCGGGCGCAACGGAGGCGAGCTTCTCGGCCAAGTCGATCATGCCTTCGTAGTAGAAGTCCGTGCTCGACATGTGAACGAGATCGCCGGCCTGCTTCTGAATGGCGGCGACCACTTCCGGATGGCAATGTCCCGTGGTAACCACGGCGATGCCTGCCGCGAAATCGAGAAAGATGTTGCCATCCACATCTTCGACCGTGGCGCCGCGGCCGGACTTCGCTACCAGCGGATAATCGCGCGTGTAGGAAGGCGAGATCACATGGTGGTCGCGCTCGACAATTTCCTTCGCCCTGGGACCGGGCAGAGCGCTCACCAGATGCGGCAATTTTCGAATTTTCTCAGCAACTTGCATCTGTTCCTCCGCGAAATGCTTTTGGGCCCGCGCGGCCCAACTTGAAAGCGCGTGACCGCACTGATGGAGGAATCTGAGTTAATCAACCCCGAAGAGATTCGGCCGTTCAAAGCAGGGTGGTCTGTATGTATGACGTGGGTGACCGTGTTGGGAGAACAGCTTCACTTGTATTTCCAGCGTACCGTGCCGTCTTTGGTGTCTTCCAAGAGAATACCAGAATCGGCGAGCTTTTGGCGAATCTCATCGGCGCGCTGGAAGTCCCGGGCCTTCTTGGCGGCATTGCGTTCCGCGAGGAGGGCTTCGATTTCGGCGGCCGGCATGCGCTCGTTCGGCCGCGAGAAGCCCAATTTCGCGAGTGTCTCGTCATCATGGTCATCCAGCAGAGCGAGCACCGCATCGAATTTTTCCATGGCCGCGATCGCGCGCGGCGCGTCTTGCGCAAGGAAAGCGCCGCGATCCATTGCGATGTTTAGGTCACGGACGAAGTCAAAAACGGAAGCGAGCGCGACGGCCGTGTTGATGTCATTCGCCAGGCCGGCCTCGAAATCGTTTTCTGTCGTTTCGATGAGCTTCTGCACTTCCAGATTCGATCCTCCCGGGAGTTGCTCGCACCTGAGCCGCGACACGAAATTGCGCAGCCGTTCCACAGAATGGCGGGCTTGGGTAAGACCGTCTTCCGTGAAATTCAACTGGC
>Ga0306922_10005385_pt1 | contig 12218 bp, 12 predicted proteins | sample sta12Cox44000082_FD_203758 | JGI IMG/M metagenome (GOLD analysis project Ga0306922, IMG submission 203758) | Lab enrichment of tropical soil microbial communities from Luquillo Experimental Forest, Puerto Rico - statoxic.12C.oxic.44.000.082 (v2)... | ecosystem: Environmental > Terrestrial >... | reverse complement strand
AGAAGAGTCACTTTTCGTGGGACATATTTTTGGAGCAAGAGACGTATTAAGCCAAATCTTTGCGGCGGGACAGCCGCAGGGCGTGCGATGGCTGTCATGGGATGCATGTGCACTATCGGTGGGATCCCGCGCATCCGGGAAGCGCACGTGGGTGACGGGCAGCGGCATATGCGCAATGCCACCCGTCAATGGAGCGCGATTTACCGGTGATTCTGCATACCGCGGCAAGACGGGGCGCGGCTTCTGCCACAATTGTGTGGTCAGAGGGTAGATCCGCAAAGTGTCATTTGCTCACGGTTCCCACCGGTCGGCACTTCGGCCAGGAGATTCGGGCATCGCTCCAGGACGTAATCACAACATCGCAATCGCGGACTAAGCAAAAGGCTCGGTCGCCCTTGCGTAGTGCGGGAGGGTGGTAGGGACCAAAGATCAACTTTTCCTTATGGGTCGGAGTCCTTGCCGTTGTAATCTTGGAAATTCTTGATTTTCATGCTTGCATTTCGCTTTCTGCTGCCGGATAATCTTACCCATCCCGATTTAAACAATCTATTCGCGAGGAAAGCCCTATGTCTACTTCATCCCGGAGAAATGGCGGCCGTACTTTTCGGCCCCGGTTGGAAGTCCTTGAAAGCCGCACGCTATTGTCATTTGCGGGTTGCATCGTGGACCGCCTTACGGACACGGGCGCGGGATCTGGTCTGATGGGCGATTTACGCTACTGCATCACCAATGTCACCGATGGTGACGCCATTATCTTCGCGGTGCAAGGAACCATCAACCTGACAGCTGCCTTGCCCGACCTTACGCACAGCATTAGCATCGAAGGCACAGGGGCGGATCAAATGACCGTGCGGCGCGATACGGGAGGCAACTACCGCATCTTTCATGTTTCGAGCGGTGTCAACGTCAGGATTTCCGGCCTTACCGTGAACAATGGCAACACAAATGACATTGGTGGCGGCGGCATTTACAACAATGGGACGCTAACCGTCACCGACAGTGTTGTCCAAGGAAATTCAGCACTCCACAGCGGCGGGGGCATTTTAAACTCAGGTATGCTCACCGTCAGCAACAGCACGATCTCCGGTAATACGGCCTTCAACGGCGGCGGCATCGCCGATATCGGTACGCTGACTGTCAGCAACAGCACGATCTCTGGCAATACGTCCCGTAGCGCCGGCGGCGGCATCTTCAACAATGAAAGTGGCCCGGTAGTCATCAACTACACCACCATCTCAGGAAACACCAGCAATGGCGAGGGGGCCGGCCTCTACAATTACGGCCCGTCGATGGTCAGCAATAGCACCATCTCAGGAAACAATGCCAGCGGTGGTATCGGCGGCGGCATCGACAACCGTGGCCCGCTTGGGGTACTGACAATCACAAACACCACGGTTTCCGGCAACACCGCACTAAACATCGGCGGCGTCCGCAACAATGGCTCGTTAACCGTCAACAACAGCACCATCTCAGGAAATGCTATCGGTGACGTCACGAACGAGCAGTCGATGACCGCGAAGAACACCATCATTGGGAATTTCGGCGGCAATCTCGGCTCCCAGGGCCATAACCTAATCCGCAACGGTCTGGGCGGCACCGGCTACGATCCAACAGATCTGCTCAACGTCGATCCCCTTCTCGGGCCCCTCCAGGATAACGGCGGCCCCACCCGAACTATGGCCCTTCTCCCAGGCAGTCCGGCCATCGACGCGGGCGATCCAACCGATGCTCCGATTTGGGATCAACGAGGCCCCGGCTACCCTCGCGTAGTGAACGGCATGATCGACATCGGGGCATACGAGCACCAAGCCGTACCCCCAACGATCACCTGCGCGGTCGCCGATGCCGTACTGTGGCCACCTAACCACCGGCAAGTGAATGTCGGCCTGAGCGTCATGATCGATCCCCCCGATGCCAATCTGAGACTGTTGATCTACGCAAACGACCATGCCCTCCCGTTTGACGCTGCCAACATCGGCCCCGGCACCCTCCAGTTACGTTCCGAGCGTCAACGCAATGGGACGGGGCGGGTCTACCTGATCGTGGTGACGGTCAGCAACTCGGGCGCGGCCAGCTTCGACGTATGCACCGTTGCCGTCCCCCATGACCCCAGCCCCCGGTCCATCGCGTCGGTGCGGCAGCAGGCAGCTGATGCCACAGCGTATTACCAGGAGTTCCAAACAGCCCCGCCCGGCTATGACTTGCTTGGCGAAGGGCCGGGCGGTGGTGGTGCACCATCTTCGGGCCGATCCAGCAGGAAAGCCATTCCTGGGGACATATTCCGGCTCAAACCTCCGGCCGCGGCTACGCTTTCGGCGTGCTCAGACCATCAAACGTCTGCGCGCATGGCCGATGCGACCGTTCCAGCCGAGCAGTTGCTTTCCACCTGGTCATCATCATCGCTGGACGGCTACTTTGTTACTCCCCACGAGGACGGTTTCCAGCTCACGCCCCTCCGTCTGGAGCAAGCGAGGTGGACTAAAGAAAACACCCTTGGCCTTGATCTGGTGGTGAGAGATGACCGGCTCGTGGGATGAGCGCACCGTTTCGATAGACCGGCTGTGAGCAAACGTACCAAGCCAAACACCTTTGCGGGGGCAGCTAGTTGGAGGTTGAGCGTTTGACTTGCCGGCCAACCCAGCTCTCGCACCCCATGTAATGCAGCTCTACAGTAAGTGAATGAACCGCAACGCAGGACTGTCAGCAAGTGCTCGTCTTCTTCGATGGGGAACGCCTCGAAACGGCCCTGCCAGATGTGGCCGCTGGTGTGATAATGCTGGTGGTAACGGCGCACATGGGTATTGAGCACCCCGTGCATCCAGCGGCTCAGATCCCCGTCTTCTTTCGGCCAGACCACCAGATGAAAGTGATTGGGCAGCAGGCAAAACCCGAGGACGGGCATCGGGATCTCGATACATGCGTGGCCGATGGCCTTAAGGAAGGCCTGGTAGTCGGCGTCCTTGTGGAATACCGCGCGCCGGCCATTGCCTCGGTTCATGACGTGGTACCAGATGCCGCCGACAGAAGCTCGCGGAGCACGTGGCATGACCGACAGCATAGGTACGAACCGCCCAAATGTCAATATTAAACGTGCCTGTCCCCTTTTCTTTTCGTGACGGATGCAAGCAAGAAATTGAACGCCGGCTCAAATTTCCAATTGCGGTGGAGTCAATAAAAACACAGATCACATTTTGCTTATGGGTCGGAGTCCTTGCCGTTGTGATTTTGGAAATTCCTTGAATTCATGCTTGCATTTCGTCGTCTCATGCCTGACAATCTTACGCATCCCTGCTTTACAACCATCTAATTCGTGAGGACAGCCCTATGTTTACTTCATCCTGGAGAAACGGCAGCCGTTCCTTCCGGCCCCGGCTGGAAATCCTTGAAACCCGTACCCTATTGTCGGTTTGCACGGTGGACCGGCTTACGGACAATGCTCCCACCACCGGGGGCGAGGGCGACAATGGCAGAGGTGATCTTCGCTGGTGCGTTATCGAATCACTTTTCAGGGCCGACACCATCAATTTCGATGTTACTGGCACCATCAATCTTGCCGCAGCTCTGCCAAATTTGACTAGAAGCGTGAGCATTGACGGGCCGGGGCCGGAACTAATGACCATTCGCCGGGACACTGGTGGCAATTATCAAGTTTTTGCAATAGCTACTGGGGTAACGGCCAACATTTTCGGCCTGACCATCAGCAATGGCGTTGGCGGCATTTCGAACTCTGGAACGCTGAGTATTAGCAACAGTATCGTTCAAGCAAACTCTAGCAGCGGTATCTCTAGTAGTGGGACGCTGACGATCACCAATAGTACCATCTCAGGAAACTCTGTCGGCGGTATTTTCAACCAAGGCGGGACGCTGACCGTCAGTTATACAACCATCACCGGCAACGGATTAGGAATCCTTTCAGGTAACGCTACAACTACGGTTACTAATAGCACTATCTCAGGAAACAATGGTGGCGGAATCGACAACCGGGGCATGCTTTCAATCAGTAACAGTACCATCGCCGGTAATTCTTCGCTTTACGGTGCCGGTATTGTCATTCAACTTAACGGCAGATTAACCGTAAGCAATTCGACCATCGCTGGTAATGTCGCGGGGGGCAGCGGTGGTGGAATCGAAATCTTTAGTGGAATGATTACCGTCCGGAACACGATCATAGCTGGCAATATGGCCCCCAATGGTCCCGATGTATACGGGAACCTTGGCTCTCAGGGCCACAACCTGATCGGCAACCCGCAGGATATGACAGGGTGGGTCGATACGGATTTGCTGCATGTCAATCCCCGCCTTGGCCCGTTGCAAGACAACGGCGGCCCTACCCAAACGATGGGACTCCTGCCGGGTAGCCCTGCCGTGGATGCCGGCGATAACGCAAACGCCCCGGATTTCGACCAACGCGGCGAAGGCTTTGATCGTACTGTCGGCGCGACCATCGACATCGGGGCTTTTGAAGCCCAGATAGGTTCCGCCACTTCTTTCCAGGTCGATGCCCCGAATAGCGTCATGGCCGGCATGCCGTTCGATGTCACCGTTACTGCCCTGGATGCATACAACCATGTCGCCAGCGGATACGCCGGCACCGTGAGAATTACCACCAGCGATCCCGGTGAGGGCATCTTTCTGCCGCCCGATTACACCTTCACGGCGAATGATGGCGGCATCCATACATTCCCCAATGGCGTGATCCTGGTGACGCCGGGCGATCAGACCGTAACGGCGACTGATACGCAAGATGATTCCATCACCGGCAGTGCCACGGTCACGATCACCGACGGCGGCTCTCCGCGGATGGGGCGCCGCAATCATTCGAATCCAATCGTGGATCAAGGCAACGTAGACTTCCGCAATGATGAAAAGCGCAATTGGACAGGTTACGATTTCGGTTCCCAAATTGAGGGCCAGGTCGCTCGAGATCGCGGGGAGTTCCTTTTCCTGGACAATGGATTGGATTTCTTGGAATTGGCGATTTGGAATTAGGTCGATTTCGCGATGTGTTTGTCGCAAAATATGCGAATGGAAATTGACCGAATTACTATAGTTCGGCGGCGCAGAGGAAGTTGCAGATGAGCGTTGATCGCAGCAAGTGGCCGATGTTAGTGCGACTGGGTCTATGGGGTCTTCCGAACCGCGCGTCGGCATGGGCCTTCTTCTGGGTATCCCTGGCCATCGCGGCGGGGTGCGTAGGCTACGGATTTGTCAACGGACTGGGTTTTATCGGTGGTCTGTTGGTGTTCGCTGCGCTTTGGTATTATCTGTCCATTCGGTGGGTGGATGAGCACAGCAGTTGGTCGTAACGATCGCGCTGAACCATCCGCTGGCGCGGCCGCCGTTGTTGAGCGCGGTCGTTCGGCGATGGGTCCGGACGAGAAAAGGGGACGGGCACGTTTATTTCGTCGTCTTTCGAGGCCGACCGCGAGGCCGCAGAGTAGACTGTACTCCCAAACGCTTCGCCGTCTTTTCTACCCAACCGGCGCTGCCGAACGGCGCGCCGCGGTTCACGCATTGCCGCACCGCCTCCAACTCGTCCGGCGTCAAGGGTTGATTAACCCAATCGAGCCAAGGACGCGGCCGCTTGACCGGCCCCGCTGCCAGGTAACTGGGACGCGCTGTTTCGGCTTGCCATAATCGGGCGCTGGACCAAGGCCATTGTTCCGCGCAACGTACCAGGTTAGCGCGCACCGGGTTTCTCTCGACATAACGCAGGACTGTCAGCAAGTGCTCGTTTTCTTCGATGGGGAACGCCTGGAAACGGCCCTACCAGATGTGGCCGCTGCTGTGATAATGCTGGTGGTAACGGCGCACATGGGTATTGAGCACCCAGTGCATCCAGCGGCTCAGATCCCCGTCTTCTTTCGGCCAGACCACCAGATGAAAGTGATTGGGCAGCAGGCGAAACCCGAGGACAGGCATGGGGATCTCGATACACGCATGGCCGATGGCCTCGAGGAAGGCCTGGTAGTCGCCGTCCTTGTGGAACACCGCGCGGCGGCCATTGCCTCGGTTCATGACGTGGTAGCCGATGCCGCCGACAAAAGCTCGCGGAGTGCGTGGCATAACTGACAGCGTAAGTGGGAACCGGCGAAATGTCAATATTAAACGTGCCTGTCCCCTTTTCTTTTCGGCGGCGAGGTCTCCGCTACTGGTCCGCGATTGGACTTAGTTGATGACCGTCCCATTTCATTTCAATGCAGTGTTTTTGGACGGACGCAAGGAGCGGCGAAGGACGGAAGCCCGGATTTGAGGTATACGACAGGTATAAGCTATCGCGGGCGCGGGTCATCGCTACGTAAAGCTTGGCCGCCTCACGAGGCAGATCCTCGGACGGTTCATTGCGGTTGGGCAAGACACCGTCCACAAGGCCGGCAATAAAGACCGCGCGGAACTCATGGCCCTTGGAGGATTCGATGGTACTGATTTTGATCCTGTTGTTGTCGAAATCAGCGTCTTCCCGCAGCTCGGCCGATTCCAGTGCTGCCCGATTCAAGGCGTCGGACACCGTTTGCCGTACGGAGGCATTTGGCCCGACCACGCATATTTGTCCCATGGGGATCTCCTCGACGATCAACGCCTTTATCTGGCTGGTGATGAAGTCGGCTTCTTCGACAAGCGACCGACATTTGACGATGAAGGGCCTTTGCCCGTGACGGGTAGCGTAGTCTGGTTCAAGCGGCTTCTGAATGCTATCCTCGTCAATATCCGCGAATTCGTAGTCGTCGATCAAGCTGTATGCGGCCTTGAGTACCTCAAGGCTGTTCCGATAATTCTTCTTTAAGACCCAGCTGCGGCCAGAGACTGTAACACCAATGCTGGAAAGACTAAATCCCCGCTTGTAAATCGTCTGGGCACCATCCCCAACCAAGAAGAGTGCGTTTTCCACAGTTCCGATCGGTTGACCGTGGGTGCGAACTTGGCCCAGAAGGCGAACTTCAAGCTGGCTCAGATCCTGAACCTCATCGACAAGAATGCACCGAGGGTCGAAGCCGTTGGGCGTATTAAGCTTTTCTGAGCGGGTTACGAGATTCCACGCGGCCTGCACGATGCCGGCATAGTCGAGTGTGTGGGAGTCAGTCAGTTCCTGGTCCCAATACCGGACTGCTTCGAGACATACGCGCCGTCCGACTTCGCCCAACGCTTGGGTGCGACCTATTCGCTTGAACGCCGTAGTAGGATAATTCTCGTATTCGGTCATCGGGACGCGGGCACGCACGTACTTCAGTTCGTCTATGACGAACCGTGCCAGCCTCTGGGAGTCCAGCTTCGTGAGGGGTGTCTTCGGAAAATCGACGTGTTCGGTAACAATTTTAACGGCATGCTTTTCCATCATGAGGAGACGACGATCCGTGGCCATCGTGTACCATGCTTCGCCGTTTGGATGCAATCGTCTGATGATATCCTTCGCCAGCGAGTTCATCGTGTAGGTGAAGATCAGGCCGCGTTCGGCACCGCACAGCGCGTTGAGCAGGTTATCGAGCAACTTCCGCATGCTCTCTGTTAGGGTCACAACGAGTACCATCTCGCCGTACTTTTTCGCCAAATACCGGGCGCGGTGGACCATCACGCATGTCTTGCCGCTGCCCGATACCCCTCGCAGGCGGGCTGCACCGTTCAAGTCCAGCTTGACCAGTTTCTTCTGTTCGGGGTGCAGGAACAGCATCCAGTCGGCCCAGTCCTTGTCTGGCGGCAGTTCCTTGCTGTCGTCCCAAGTGATGAACTTCTCGCTGTTGACGGGGCTTACCATTGCTTCTGCTGCTTCGCGTTCATAGGCGGCGTGTGCGACGCCCTTCAGCATTTCAATCCGGCGGTGGAGAGCGTCCCACTCTCGTTGCTGAGCATGGTGGAAGAGGTCGACCATCAAGAGCGCGAGGTCGCTGTTGGTGAGTCGCAAGATGTGCTGGAAAATCCCGTCGTTGTCGGCCTCCCAATCCGCCGCAGTCACCTTCCGTATATAATCGCTTGCGCCGGGGACTAGGTTTAGAATTGCCCATTCTTCGTCGGTCAGGTCTCTCAACAATGGCAGGTCCAGCAAGGACGGAGGTGACTCAAGATCGGGCATGGGGGCCTGCGCCGCGCGTGTTGGGACCGAGACCTGCACGAAATCAAGAGTTCCATCCGTTTCGCGTTTGACCCAATTGTAGTTCTTGTGCGTCGTGAGCCAGATGTCAGCTTGATCATGGGTTCCGGCGAACACAAACGCCCGCGTTCCTTGTTTGCTGTCCACCAATTGGACGACAAGACGGTACCCGTCACCGAGGTCGTACTTCTCGACATCCGCCCGGCTTTCGCCATAGTGGGTCCGGGCAACCACCTTGATCTGGCCATCGTTTCCAGCCTCGGCCTGCGCAGCCAAAGCTTTCGTGGCTGCGTCCTTGCCCCTCTTGCCAGCCTTTCGGAGGTCGCGAAGGCACTTGTTGAAATCCTTGGTGAAAACCACTTTGCGCATGACCTAGTCTCCTGAATGCGTTGCGTCGACGCTACATCCATCGGTCGTGGCAGCCCCGGTCGAAAGGGAAGACGGGGGTACGTTTTTTGTTCCCATTCCCTGCGCCGAGGCGATGATCGCAGGCGAACGAGTGGATGGAAACTGAAGTAGAAGCATAAACGTGCCGTTCTCTTTTTTCTGACCCATCCTGGAATGCTCGCCGCGTGGGTGGGTCCTAATAATCTCATTCAACGCCGATGGCATCCTCGTCCAAATCACCGAAGAGGCTTTCGATGTACTCTTGGTCCTCTTCCAACATGTTGAGACTCTGCCGGTATTCCAGGGCCTCTGCGTCGGCAATATACTCTACTTCGCCGTGATGGTCCTTCACGATTTCGGTGATCGTTTTAATATCGGTCTTAAAGAACTCTTTGCGGGGATTGACTTTGTTGACTCGCATCTTGTGTAACTTTCGATGGAGAGCAGCTTCCAGGGCAGGGGCATCATCTGCGGCGATCATCATGTGCACGTCGAATGGAAACGGGACTGATGCGCCACTTAGTTCTTGAATTCGGTCTTCTGGTTCAAGTCGGCGCGTCAGGCCAACTTTGAAGACGCCCTCTCCGAACGATCCGATGTTTGAGATGACATAAACGCGACCCGATTTCGTTAATTGTGCTTGTGAGATCGCTCGCTGAGATTTCGCCTCGGCTTCTGCCAGCCTCGCCTTCAGCCGTTCAACCTCTTCGCTATGTTGACCACGCGCGTCGGCGAGCGCCTTTTCGAGTGCGGCCTTGATGGCTTCCCGTTCGCGCTCTAATTGTTTGAGCTCGCGCTCAATTTCTTTCTCGCGGATCATTTCCTCTCGAATCTGAGCCCTGATTCGAATCTGTTCCTCATGCTCGAAGGCAGCACGCACGACTTTCTCATACTCTTCCTTCAAATTTGCGATTGCGGCAGCTTCTTGCTCTGTTGAAATCTCGAGTTGGATGCCCCGACAGCGCTCGATAACGTCTTGAAGCCGCTGTTTGGAACTAACGAAGTTATTTGGGCTGAGTGAGGAGCTGATCCACTTGATATTTTCTTTGAGATACCGTTGTCCCAAGTCCTCGATTTTTGAATCGAGCGCTTCCTGAGCCTGGCGGCGCTGTTCGACATCAAGTTGAAGTTTTTGGACGTTGACAGCCATGTTGCGTAGGTCGCGCTTCAATATTGAATTTTCTTCCACCAACTCCGTGTAGGCGATGATCTTGGATTCGAACTCTGACCTGGCCTGTCTGAATCGGTCAGCATCGCTTTCCAGTTGCTTTCGAACGGCAGCCGCGTGCATCTCTGCTTCGTGCAGCCTGTTTTTGGTCGCATTGATTTCTTCTTGTTGCGCCAATAGCTCCGATGCCTGGGCTTCCAATTCCGCCTCCTGGCTTTCGAGCCTTTTGCGGCGCGGCTCCGAGGCATAATAGACACAGACTATCGCTCCGCCGAAGGCAATGGATGTGATTATCAAAAACCAAAGGAACGCCATGGGCTGTTCTCCTTACTTAATGTGGGCAGGGTCGCGCGAAAGCAAGACGAAAAGCGATTTTGCCTTGCATCTTGGGCAAACGACGTTTTCCAATAATTTGAGCATTTTAGCTTTGACAATCGCTCCGCAAGCCGGGCACTTACCGCGCAGGATGGCTCCTATATTAGTGGTAAGCTGGTGAATGTCGCCGTTAGGCCCTTGGCGAATGATGCCCAGCCGTTTCCAAACATCCAGGATTTGGCCAGCTTGTCGTCCCACGGCCGTCACCGCGCTCCTCGTCTGATCATGGCTGACTTCCCTATCCAGTTGCTCCCAAAGGCGGTGAGCCGCCCACATCAATGACCTGGCCTCGGCGAGAGCATCGGTTAAAGCGCCGACCAGATTTTTCAGAATTCGGCGTTGCGTCTTGAGGAGCGACTCGAGTGCGTCAAGCCTTTTTGAGTCAAAAACGTAAGGAGCGCATTTGAGGACTATGTTCAGGCAGTCAAGTTGTCTCGGCTCATGGTTTGTGTACTTACGCGAGTACTGTAGCATTCCGTCGATGTTGTCCCAGCACGTCAACGCAAGTTCGATGGCTTCGGGATAAAGGCCGCTTTGCTGGGCGACGGAAGCCTTCGAAATCAAGTCACAATACTGGGCGTGGTGGGTTTCCATCTCCAGTTTGGTCATGGGCATCGTAATCCACCCGGTCTTAGCGGAGAAACCTGTCGGAAGGCAGTCATGCGCCGCCCGGAGCAATCGGGCCCAAATGGAAGGTAGCCGCGAAGGAATAAGGGTATATACGGATGGCTTGATTATCAGTTGCACGGTGGGAATTGTCAACAAAAATTCTCTGGTAATTCAGGAGCACGGCGGGGAGAAAGGTAATGGCAAACGGATTCGAATTGAGTGGGGGAGGAAAAAGGGGACATTTAGTTGCCGGAAAAGAGGCTTCCTGGCTCAGCGATGCATGCGCGGCTGTCCTGCCAGCGGCTGGCCGATGGAACGGCGAGCATTACGAGTGACACCAACATAAAGGCACGAAGGGGTTCCGACGGATAAATTTTCACTGGCTGGTTACGAAGCACCCGGTAACAATTTCGTCTCGGTGGGCGCATGCGGGTTTTTGACGCCCGACGGCGCCAAGCCATAGATGTTGTTGACGAGGCGTCGAAACGTTACAACAGCTACCTACAATTCGTACCGCTCCTTCCGAAGGCAGAATGCTTCCTTTCCGCCCTCGAGCAGAATCAGCACATTGTGAACTATGGACGGCAGATCGATCGAGCCGTGATCTTCAAGCTTACCTTGTCTGTTTCCAACAGCGTCGAGCACGATGACCTGTTCAGCGTCGCCTAACACAACGATGTTCGAATTGTGGGTTGCCGCGATAACCTGGCGGCGTTCCTTAAGCTTGGCTAGGATGCCAGCCACCACCTCACCTACGAGGCGAATGTCGAGGTTGTCCTCAGGTTGATCAATGACGAGAGGGTTTGTTTCGGACAGCGCGATAAGCGGAAGCATGGCACTGCTTCGCTGTCCCGGGCTGAGGCTTTCGACGGGTTGGCCGTTTAGGGTGATCTGCACCATGTCGTCCCATGGAATTGCCTCCAGGTCGAGCAAAAGTTGCAGCCGGGACTTGTCTACAGAATTGAGGTTGGCTCCATCGTGCTTGGAAACTGGCTGGCGCTTGTCGACGATTGCGGTTGCTTCATCTGCTGTTATAGTGCGGGATGATCCTTCAATTTCTGCTCCGACTGCAAGCGATACCGAATCGGCAGTCCAGATTTTTTGTGCAAGCTCGCATGGCGTGTACGCGGAGCTTAATAGTTCTGGCCACTTTCGGGCCTTGTGGTGAACGCTCAGACCAGAAAGGAAGCCCTTTGCCGCAAGAAAATCCAGCAACGCAGTACGGTCACCACTCGCCTTGAAGTCAACGCTAATTGCAAACTTGTCGGTTCGGAAGTCGTTCAGCTTGCCCACCAACGAATCGCGCCAGTTGCTTGTTGGACAGCTGATCAACAATCTTCCGTCGCTCGTTGAGCTTCTGGTCGAATTTGCGATATTCTGCAAGATAGGCTTCACGAGCCTTCGTTGCTTGGGCCAGCCGGGCTTCAGCCTGTGACCGCTGGTTTGCTTCTACCTGTGCCTTGGTGTCAGCGGCCAATGCTGAGCGAATGCCTCGCTCGATGGCGTCGATGTCAGCGATCAGCGCCTGCCGAACACCAACCAATCCCTCACGCACTGTTGTCAGCGCACCGAGCGATTCAGAGTGCGTGCCGCCGG
>Ga0306922_10005380_pt1 | contig 12226 bp, 7 predicted proteins | sample sta12Cox44000082_FD_203758 | JGI IMG/M metagenome (GOLD analysis project Ga0306922, IMG submission 203758) | Lab enrichment of tropical soil microbial communities from Luquillo Experimental Forest, Puerto Rico - statoxic.12C.oxic.44.000.082 (v2)... | ecosystem: Environmental > Terrestrial > Soil... | reverse complement strand
CAGCCAGTCGTGTCGCTTATAGGCGTCGATCAAAATCACCAGATCGTCAGCGAACCTCGCATATTCGATATAGGTGTATTTGCCATTGCGGGTGACCTCCCGCGCTCGCTCCAGCATTCGATCCACCCCGGTCTGCCGCTCATCCGGCGCCGGATCGGAGATCCGCCAGGCGCCGGTGCTGGCGGCCGTCGGCCGCGAAATTACCCGGGTCGAGCCAGCGCTCGTAGGCGGCGCGCAAAGCCGGCCAGTCGCGGTCGATGACCGAGTACCAGGTTGTGTCGCGGTTGCGTCCGCGGGTGATCATCGCCTGGCGGAACAGGCCCTCATACTGAAAGCCGAGCCGAGCAGCGGCAGCGCGCGACGGCAGGTTCAGCGAATCGCATCTCCATTCATAGCGGCGGTAGCCGAGTTCGTCGAACACCCGGCGCATCATCAGATACATCGCCTCGGTCGCCGCAGGTCGGCGCTGTAGCCGCGGGCTGAACACAAGCCCGCCGATCTCGATCGTGCCCATCGCCGGCACCCAGTTCTGATAGACCGCGACGCCGACCGCCTGGCCCTGGGCATTGTCGCGGATCGCGTGATAGAGCCGGTCGGGATTGCCGCGGGCGACGTCGAGCCAGGCGCGATATTCTGAAAGCGTCGGGAACGGACCGAAATTGTAACAGGTCCACAGCCGACCCTCCCGATCCTCGGAATTGGCGTCGAACAATTCAGCGGCATGGCGGTCGGGGTCGAGCGGCTCGACCGTGGCGAAGCGGCCGGCCATCGCAGTTATCGGCGGGCGCGGCCGCGGCGACCAACCCTCGATCGGCCAGCCGACCGGTTGGCCGCGCTCATCGCGCTGCGGTTTGTGTTCCATGACGCCGCAAGGCCAGCACGCGAATTGGGCGGCGTCAACACGCGCTGCCGGCTCTCGATGATGCGTTAGTTACCGCCTTAGCGCGTGGGCTGTCCGCCAAGGTTCGCGAAAGGCACGCTGCGACGGGATGCGGATTCGTCCACGCCCGGCCGGCGGGGGCGTGGCCTCGTTGCCTACACACCGACGATTCCTAGTCAACGACGATACGCACGGGTTTTGACGCAGTCTGCTCGAACGGCAGGCGGATCTGGAAGCGGTGGGCGCCGACCGCGAGCGGCCAATAGACGAGCTTGTCCGGGTCGGCGACGGCGAATGGCTCGCCATCGATATACCAAACGATTTGCGTCGCATGTGGCTGGACCACCGCCTTCAACACCAGCCGGTTGAGGCTGGCGGGAACCTCGGGATTGCGCCAAACGTGGTCGTTGGGCTTGGGTGAGACGATCGACAGCCGGGCCGGCTCGGCGGAAGCATTCGCGGTTTCATCGACGAAAAAGCCGCTCGCTTCGGCCTGGGCGGCGGCTCCTGACGCAGGTAGCCACTCGACGAGAGTCTGGCTGCAGCCCGTTGGACCGGGTTTGCCGGTGAAGGCGCAGAGCTCGACCGGCACATGGTTGTCCGGTGGCGGAAAGCCCGTATCGCTGAGATCACCCGGGCCCGTCCCGTGCAATCGCAGCAGGATCGCCTTCGTCAGCGCCGCGGCGGCGCGCGCGCCGGTGACCCGGGTCATGGTCCCGGAATCCGCGCGACCGATCCACACCCCGACCATGTACTCGTCCGACCACGCCACGGTCCAGGCATCACGGTAGCCTTGCGACGTTCCGGTTTTGAGCGCCACGGAAAATGGATATTCGGTCGTGCCATAGCGCGGAAAACTCGGAAGCCGCGCGAACGGATCGGACAGAAACAGCGTGACCTGCCGGGCCGCATCGGCTGCCAGCAGGCGGCGCGGTGAACCCGTCGGCTGGCCCGCGTACCAGACCAGGTCGCGCAGCATCCCCTGATCGGCGAGCGCGCCATAGGCGCGGACTAGGCGATCGAGGCTCGTCGGCAACGACCCTATCGCCATCGACAGCCCGAAGCTTTCTGCCGGCGTGTCCAAACGATGCAGCCCGAGGTCACGGAAAAACTCGAAGCCACCGTCGAGCCCGAGTGCGCCCAGCAGATTGGCCGCCGGAATGTTGCGCGAATTGGCGAGCGCCTGGCGCGGCAGCAGGGGGCCGAGAAAATTGCGATCGGCGTTGCTGATCCCCTCCGCACCTTCCGGCAGATCGTCCATGACATCGGCAGGCGTCAGGCGACCCTGTTGCAAGGCCAGCGCAAAGATGAACGGCTTTAGCGTGCTGCCCGGCGAGCGGCTCGACCGGGTGAAGTCGATCGCCCCGCCGGGTGCGGTGCCGTAGCCCGCGGACCCGACCAGGGCGAGCACCTCGCGGCTCTGCCGCCGCAGCACCAGCACAGCGGCCTGCTGCGCCCCTGCAGCGCCCCACGCCCGGACCTGTTGGCGGGCGAGCTGGCCCGTCGCGCGCTGAACATCGAGATCGAGCGTCGTGTGGATGCGCGGATCCCCGGGATCGGCTGCGCTCACACGGTCTTGCGCCAACATGCCGGCGATTCTGAGGATCGCATGCAGTGCATCGGGCCGCCGCGGTAGCGGCGGTAAATGGACGCGGCCGAGTTCCGCCGATGCCTGCGCGAATTCCGCCGGGTCGATAACCTGCTCCTGGGCGAGCGCGTCGAGCGCATGCCGGGCGCGAGCGACAGCCCGCGCGCGGCCCTGCGGATGCAGCGGGTTCATCACACTCGGCGCCTGTGGTATCGCCGCCAGAAGCGCCGCCTCGGCCCAGCTTAAATCCGCTGCCGGCTTGCCGAAATACCACTGAGCGGCGTGGGCGACGCCGTGGCTGCCACTGCCGTACGGCGCCAGGCGGAGATATTGCGCGAGTACCGCTTCGCGGCCGTAGCGCTGGGTCAGCACGACGGCGGTTGCGGTTTCAACTGCCTTCGCCCACAGGGTGCGCGGCGAGGGATGCTGCATCCGGGCGACCTGCATCGCGATGGTCGAAGCCCCGGAACGCTTGTGGCCACCGCTCAGATCCTGCCAAACCGCGCGGGTGACCGCGAGCGGATCGACCCCGGGATGGCTCCAGAACCGCCGGTCCTCGAGCGCCAATGTCGCGCAGACGACCCGATCCGGCAGTGCCGGGACCGTCCAATACCCGTAAGCGATCCGCTGCCGGGTATCCGGTGCGACCGTCTCATGCCCGATCTGGGCCAGAAACATCAACTCCTACCTGGCTCCCGACGAGGTCGCTTACATCGTCAACAACAGCCAAAGCGAAATCCTCATCACGTCGCGGGCAAAGCGCGCGGTGGCGCTGGCGGCACTGGAGCGATGCCCAAATGTCCGGCTGTGCCTGATCGCTGACGGCGACGGAGATGGCGTCTTCGTTCGCAATGTAGACGAGGCGACGACCGGAATCCCAGACACGCCAGTCGCCGACGAGGCTCTCGGGACCGCAATGCTTTATTCCTCCGGCACCACTGGCCGGCCAAAGGGCATTTTGCGTCCATTGCCAGACCAGCCGCCGGCCGAGCACCTCCCGATCTACGATTTTTTTAAGAAAACATGGCGTTTCTGCGAAGGCACGATCCACCTTCAACCGGCGCCGATTTATCACGCGGCGCCGCTGGCAGCAGTTACGCTGACAATTCATACGGGCGGCACTGCGATCATCATGGAGCATTTCGACCCGGAGCAGTTCCTGGCTCTCGTTGAACGCTATCGCGCGACACATACAATGCTCGTGCCGACGATGTTTTCGCGCATGCTAAAGCTCCCCGAAGAGACGCGGCCGCGCTACGATTTGTCGTCGCTGAAAACCGCGATCCATGGCGCGGCGCCATGTCCGCCGCAGATCAAGGAGCAAATGATCGAATGGTGGGGGCCGATCATTTACGAGTACTATTCCGCCACCGAAGGCCTTTGCCTGGTATTCTGCAATAGCGACGAGTGGCTGGCCCATCGCGGCACGGTCGGGCGGGTCATTGTCGGCGATGTTCACGTGCTTGATGCAAAGATGCGACCGTTACCTGTCGGAACGCCAGGTACGCTATGGTTCAAGACTGCAAGCGAGTTCGAATATTTCAACGACGCGGAAAAGACCGCCGAGGCCCGTTCGGCTGACGGAACGATGAGCACGGTCGGCGATGTCGGCGATGTCGGCTATGTCGACGCCGACGGCTATCTTTATCTGACCGATCGTGCGACCTTCATGATCATCTCTGGCGGCGTCAACATCTACCCGCAGGAATGCGAGAACCTGCTGATCACCCACCCCAAGGTCGCCGACGCGGCGGTATTTGGCGTGCCGAACACCGATCTCGGCGAGGAAGTCAAAGCGGTGGTGCAGCTGATGCCCGGCGTCGATGCCGGTGCCGAGTTCGCCGAGGAACTGATCGCGTTCTGCCGCGAGCATCTGGCACACATCAAATGCCCGCGCTCGATCGATTTCACTGCGGAATTGCCGCGCTTGCCGACCGGCAAATTATATAAGCGCGAGTTGCGCGACCGCTATTGGGCGGGGCATACCAGCCGTATCGTGTGAGGCCGCGCTGCGGCGCCCCGGTTGAACCCGATGGAGTCCGACCCCCTCCTATGAATCGCGAGAAGCATGCCGATCGACCGTGACCGGGTTCCGAACTGGCCGTGCTGCGCGGCCATAAGGGTGCGGTCTTGAGCGGGGTGTTTGACCGGTCCGGTGCGCGCGTGCTGACCGCCTCCGCCGACAAGACGGCGCGGCCCGGAGCGAGCGGGACCGGGAAGGATGCGCCGACTCCAGACGTTCGTGCCTTCGCCTTGGAACGGGTAAGTTCGACCCTCAGCGGTCATTCGCTTCTGCTCGCAGCAGCGCCGAACCATGCCCCCCATAGCCGACGCCGCAGGGGTAGCGCGCCATCCGTCCGAATGTTAAACTTAGGCGACAACAAAGAACCGGGGAGCGGAACCGCAGAACCGGCGACAGAGCCGTCGACTGGCTCGGCCGCGGAAGTCGGCATGGGAGACCTCATATGCACGAGGGTAGCCCGTTTATCTGTGGCGCACGGCGCGCCGCTTCGATCTGGCTGGCACCATTTATCGTTGTCTCGACGACTCTTCCGTGCGCCGCACTCGCGGCGTCGCATGCGGGAGCGAAGCCGTCGACGACGAGCGAGGAGGCATCGCCGAAGCAAATCCAAGAGCTGACGACTTTGCTGGCCGACCCGAAGGTGCGCAATTGGCTTGAACAACAGGCTAAAGCTGAAGCCGCATCGGAGCGGGCCGCTACCGAGGAGTCGGTTTCGCAAGCCCTCGATTCCCGTCTCGGAGCGATCCGCGAGCATATTGTTGCTCTCGCCGGCACGGTCCCCGATCTGCCGAACCAGTTCGAACGAGGTCACGATCTCGTCACCGCCGACCTGGGCGAACACGGGAGGACTAAGGCCCTGCTGCTCTTCGCGGTTTTTGTAGGTTTGGGCACCGGCGTAGAATGGTTGTTTCGCAAGGCGACGCAACGGGCGCGCAGCCACCTCGATGCGCTACCCTCGGAAACTGTGAAGGAGCGCCTGCATATCGTCGCCTTGCGTTTTGCATTTGCAGTCGGCTTGGTGGTGGCGTTTGCTCTCGGCAGCATTGGTCCCTTCCTCGCCCTCGATTGGCCGCCATTGCTGCGCGAGGGGTTGTTCGGCCTGCTCGTCGCTTTTCTCGTCTTGCGGATTGCGACCGTTGTCAGCCACTTCCTGCTGGCGCCGCATCACGAGCGGTTCCGCATCATTCCGATGGATACGGCGGCCACACGTTTCTGGCACCGTCGACTGGTTTGGTTCGTAGGCTGGTTTGCCTTCGGTTGGGTGATCGTCGGGTTCGGGGTCCCTCTCGGCTACACGCTGGAGGCACGCGAACTGGTCGCCTATGCCCTAGGTCTCGTTCTCGTCGCGATTGCGCTGGACGCGGTTTGGCGCCGGCCCGCCCCGGTTCACGAAGTCGGCGAGGAGTCGTCGGCGGTAACGCGCCGTTTCGGGCGGGGCACGGCCAACACGGCGCTGTCGGTCGGCATCGTGCTGTTGTGGGTGTTCTGGGTAATCCATGCGATGGCGAGCTTCTGGCTCGTTCTGGTCGTGATGGCTCTGCCGCTCGCGATAAGCATCGCCCGGCGCGCGCTCCACAATCTGCTTAGCCCCCCTGGTTCGCTGCAGGCCGCCGGCGGGCCACCGAGCGTGCTCGCCGTGTGCATCGAGCGCGGTATTCGGGCAGCCCTGATCATTGCTGCGGTTGCGGTATTGGCGTGGGGCTGGGGTATCGATCTCACCCACTACCGCGACCAGGAAACATTGGTCGGCCGCGTCGCTGACGGCGTCCTGAGCGCTGTCGTAATCGTGCTGATTGCCGACTTTCTGTGGCAGGCCATGAAGACAGCGATCGACCGCAAGCTCGCCGAGGCGGCCGATGCTGGTCAGCCGAACACCGACGAAGCGCGGCGGCGGGCGCGCCTGCGCACCTTGTTGCCGATTTGTCGCAATATCCTGTTCGTCGTCGTCGTCGCGGTCGGCGCGATGATGGCAGTGTCGGCATTGGGGGTTCAGATCGGTCCGCTCGTTGCCGGCGCGGGCATCATCGGTATCGCAATCGGCTTTGGCGCGCAAACCTTCGCCCGCGATGTGATCGCCGGCATGTTCTATCTGATGGACGACGCCTTCCGGGTTGGCGAATACATCCAGGCCGGCCGCTATAAGGGCACCGTCGAAAGCTTTAGCATTCGTTCGGTCAGGCTGCGGCATCACCGCGGCCCGGTGTTCACGGTGCCGTTCAACCTGTTGGGCGCGGTCGAGAACATGAGCCGCGACTGGGTCATCGACAAGATCGCAATCGGCATCACCTATGACAGCGATCTCAACCTTGCGAAAAAACTCATCAAGCAGGTCGGGCAGGAACTGGCTCAGGACCCCGAATATGCGCCCCTGATCCTGGAGCCTCTGAAGATGCAAGGGGTCGACGAGCTTGGCGATTACGCAGTCACGATCCGAGCGAAGATGATGACATTGCCGGGCGAGCAGTTTGTCATCCGGCGACAGGCCTATGCGATGATCAAAAAGGCGTTTGACGAGAACGGCATCAAATTTGCGTTTCCGACCGTGCAGGTCGCGGGCGAGGGTGAGCCCGCCACGGCCGCGGTCGCGCAGCGAGCGTTGGAGCTGGTCAATCCCGCGACAGCGTGACCTAGCGGGCCGAGGCATGTTGCTGCTTCCACCCGGTGAACTGGCTTGTGGTCCGACCTTAGTGGGCGATGTGGGTTATTGGCACACCTCGGCTGACCAATGGGGGGAAACGAATGACAGCTTCCCGGCTTTTCCTTGGGCGCACCGCCGGGCGGCGCTTGGTACGCCTTGCACACGTGCATGAGGTCTTAATAAGGCTTGTGCGGAAAACCAGGCGGTCAAATCGCATCACGACCACTAGAGGCTACCCTCCCGGATCGGCCGAAGCCTTGCGCACCGTAGCGCGGGGCTTCCCCGATGATGGCTTGCGGCCGATGCCACGGGACCCGGATTGAATTCTGATGACCAAACAGGGACTCTACCACCAGATCATAAGCTTCATCGAAATTGCCGTTTATCTTCTTTTGTTTTTCGGAATACTCGCCCTCCATGAAGCGGTAGTTGCCGCGAAAGACGGTATACAATTCCATTTTTATGGCTTTGCCATCGTGAATGCCCTAATTTTCGGAAAAGTGATACTAGTTGCCGAAGACTTTAGCTTTGCAGAGTGGTTTAGAGAGCAAAGACCCATCTATGCGATCTTAGCAAAATCGGTCGCGTTTACACTTTTATTGCTAGTATTCTATATAGTCGAAGAAGTAGTGGTTGGAAAATTCAAGGGACAGACGATTAGTGGGAGTTTCCCGCATATCGGTGATGGGAGTCCGAGGGCGTGGCTTTTCGCCATTATTGTCATTTCTATCGGTTTGATTCCATTCTTTTCGTTTAGAGTAATTGGCCGAGTGTTCGGGGAACGTGAATTACGTTCCCTATTTTTAACGCCAGCAAAGGGATACGTGCACGGGGGTGGCGGAACAATCACTTAGATCGTGCAGAAATCCGGTGCGAATGTCTCCTATCCACCCGCTGCTGCCGATTTCCGCACGATAAGGACCGCCGTGGTCGACGCGGTTCCGGGTAGGCGATAGAATGGCGCGGGTTAGGATTGGCCGCGTTCCTTTACTCGCAGGTAGACGGGAATAAAGCGACCGCTTACGGGAGGCCGTTTGAAAAGAAGGTCGCTGCCAAATCATTGAGCAATATACTGTCGCTACCTGGATCGCAGATAGGAGGAGATCTATATGTTCTAGAATATCCTGGTCTCGACTGACGGGTCGGATCTCGCCGGCAAGGCGGTCGAGCAAGCTATCCACCTTGCCAAGGAGATCAGTGCAAGGATTACCGCCCTCACGGTTACTGAGCCATTCCCGACTTATTGGCTCGAGGCGGACCAATTCCAATCTGCTGCAACAGAGTACAAGAAGTGTTCGGATGCTAACGCCAAGAAGGTGCTCGGTACCGTGTCAGCAGCGGCCAAACTCGCAGGTGTCGAATGCGAGATCCTTCGCGTCGAGCACGGCCACATCTATCAGGCGATCATCGATACCGCTGCGGCACGAAACTGCGATCTAATCGTGATGGCATCGCACGGGCGTCGCGGTGTCTCGGCGGTTGTCCTCGGCAGCGAGACAGTCAAAGTCCTCACGCACTCTCAGATCCCCGTGCTCGTGTATCGCTGACGGTGTTTCTGGGCTGCAGACTCTTTCTGTGTCATTCCGCCGCAGCCGATATTGAACCGCCCATATCCGAGCGCAGTGTCGGCGCTGATTCCCTTGACCCTGACCTAGAGAACAATTCTTGTCAATTTTCGGCGACAACCGGCGAATATCGATCCCCATCCGGCAGGACCGGATCAGAGATCCGAGCCTAACCGTCCTGCTGATCCTGGAACTATTCGCAATCTTTCTCGCAGCGCCGCTGGAGGCGAAGGGGCTGCCGATGGCGCGGGTGGTCGCTCACCTGCTGGTCCTTGCGGTCCTGGTGACCGTTGTAATCCTGTCGCACAGATGGGGCGCCATTATCCTCATCCTTGTGGGATTGGTGCCCATCGGCGCGAGCTACTTACTCGACCCACGGTGGTCTCTGGTTCCGGCCACATCACTTCGGCGTGCTGGTGACATCATTGCCTATTCGGCTCTCACGTGGGTTGTAGGGCACGCGGTCTATGCTCCCGGCCGTATTACATTTCACCGCCTGCAAGGCGCAGTCGTCCTTTATCTCAACGTCGCCACGATCTTTGCTGTCGCTTACAGCCTGATTTGGGAGCTGAGCCCCGACGCTTTTGCCAATCTTCCCGCCTCGATGGGCGAAACGGGAGAAATAGCGACTATGCTCTATTTCAGCCTCACGACCTTGACCACGGCCGGTTACGGCGACATCACCCCGGTAGACCCATTCGCCCGCAGCCTAGCGAATTTGGAGTCCGTTGTCGGGCAGTTCTTCATCGCCATCACGGTCGCCCGCCTCGTGACCATGGAACTCGCGGACCGGCGCCGATGACCGAGAGGATCTGAAAGTATCAGGCGCAAGCAGAGAGGCTCGATGTTCTGGGCAGAGGAAGCGGAGGAGTGAAGAGCCGAATAGAATATGGGAGATAAACTTTGAGCTCGATCGCGGTCGGTGGCATTGCATTCGCGTCCGTCTTTTGGAAGCGCGCTGATTCGATTGCTGTTTCGGGCTGTGTTCCCCCGAAGACCATCTCAGCACGGATACCAAGTATGTTGTGAAATTGAGGGATTGCGCTGATCGCGACGATGGCCGCGTTGGTCCTCGGCCTACTGATTTCTTCGGTGGTGCAGATTTTTTTGATTTTCGCCACCGCCTGGATGACCGGTTTCCACCCAACCTGTCACCCGAGCGGGTGCAGGCGAAGGACCGCTTACCACCCCGTGAGGCCATTCGCGGGCGTCGAGGTCATCGACTGGCCTCGATCCTAAGCCGTCGCTCCCGTGCCCAGCGCCTCGGTTGAGCTGGGCGGCTATCCCCTTCATTTGCTGAACCGGTTCGCCGTCGTCTTATTCGATGATCTCGTCCGCCTAGGCGAACAGCGTCCGGTTCTGCTCGTCGAACTGGGGCGTCAGGGAAATATCTCCTAATCAGCTCGCGCATATATTTCGCGCAAGCGTGGACGTTCGGGTCGGCCTGATGGATGTCGCCCACGCTCATCTCTGCCCTCGTGGACTGCAGGAGCTGCATCAGCCCGACTGCGCCACGAGAGCTGGGTGCTTCCTGCCGCAGGAAGCCCCGCATCCTTTTCTAGAGACCCGGGGATTTCACCTCGGTGTCCCGGGTGCGCCAGTCACCTCCGCCTTACCGGCCGCCTCTCGCTGCTGGTTCTCGAGCGCTAGCTTATAGCCGATGTAATACTTGTAGATATTGCGGACATAACGGACGGTTTCCTGACCGATCCACGCGCCGCGATGCGTTCGACATTGTCGAACCAGACGTTCTCGTTGAGCCCCGCGGCCTTCGCTTCGCGGCGCAGCCCAGCGATCTGGCCGGGACCGGCATTATAGCAGGCGAAGGCGAACAGCGTCCGGTTCTGCTCGTCGAAATCGGCGTCCTTGAGGTAAACGTCGAGCAGCGTCCGCATGTATTTCGCGCCCGCGTGCACGTTCGCCTCGGCCTGTGCGATGTTGCCCACGCCCATCTCCCGGCCGGTCGACGGGAGAAGCTGCATCAGGCCGATCGCACCGGCGGGACTGCGCGTACTCTGGTCAAGCAGCGACTCCTGGTACCCCTGGGCCACCAGCATCAGCCCGTCAAAGCCGTATTGCGGGCCGTATTTCTCGAAGAACGCGATCGTCGCGTTGAATTTCCTCATTTCCTCCTGGTTGGTCGCGGCGTACATCCGCCTGGTTTGCTTGTTGTAGTAGGTGACGAGGTCGTGCCGGCTCTGTGGCGAGGCGGCGAGCTGGGCGAGGAAGGTGTTGAGCACCTTGAGAAGCTCGGGCGAGGCAGGACGTACCGCCCAACCGACTTCCGCGCCGGAGCGAAGTACCGCATTGTGATGCACCTGCAGCCCGGGCACGAGAGGTAACCACAGATCGGCGACCCAGTCCTCGGCCGGGATGGCCGGCAGCAGACCTGCCGCTACCATCTCCATCATGTCCTCGACTTCCAGCACTGGTGGCAAGTCGATGATGGTGGCCTTGGGCCTGCCCGCCCCCGCCAGCCGCTCGTTCAGCGCAACCAGACTCGCGTAGGTGGACGTCGTTGGCCGGGCGGCGATCTCCTTGCCGGAGAGGTCTTCGGCCGAGCTAAGCGGTGGCGCGCCGGCTGCCGTGACCACCAGTTCCTTGATGCCCGAGTAGGTCGGCGTGGTGAACGAAACGACTTTCTGCCGGTCCGGTGTGATCGTGATGTCACCAGCGGCGATGTCGCCGAGACCGGCCAGCAGATCGGGGAGCAGCCGGTCGCGCGAGGTCGGGATAAGCACGACGACGAATTTCTGCTTCAGCGCGGGATAGGTGCGCCGGATGTACTTCTCCAGTTCCTCCGCGGCCTCGGCGGCGACGCCGTGGAAGCTGCCCTTGTCCTGGAAAAGCAGGGTCCGGCTGTACGGTGCCAGGATGCGGACGAAGCCGCGCGCCGTAATGCCGTCGAAGTCACCGGTAAATGGCTTCCGACTCAAATCGAGTCCGAGCAATTCGGCGGCCCACACCGCGTTCGAGCTCAACGTCAGAACCGCGGCCATCCCGGCCATCGCTCCCCGGCGCGTGATCAACATGGCGGGTCTAACTTGCTCGTTGGGCGGGGACGCGCCATAACTGCCTGCGAATCCGCTGCCATCTTAGAAGGAGATTATAGCTCCCGAACCGGGCAAAGGCACTTACAATGCTCCGCTATTCGCAGCGACGCGGGCGACCTGCGACGCCGCGCCATGCCGCTTCGAGACGCAATCTGGGATCTCGTGGCGAGTGTGGCCAACCGCGGAGCGGAGGCCGCCAGTCTGCACGTGTTGCCGACCCTCTGGTTTCGCAACACCTGGACTGGTGGCCTGGACCAGCCAAAACCCTCCTTGCGGCAAAGGCCCGAGAACACCGTCGCGATCGAGGCGTCGCATGCTGAGCTGGGCGGCTTATCGGCCAGAGCGATCCGAAACCGGCCGGGTATCACCCCAATCTCTCGCCTAAGCCGGCATAGCCGGAACCAAAGAGGGATTTCGAACGCACTTCACCCTCGGCTGTACGGGCTATTTTTGGATGATCTGCCGATTCACATCCGCCC
>Ga0306922_10005378_pt1 | contig 12228 bp, 18 predicted proteins | sample sta12Cox44000082_FD_203758 | JGI IMG/M metagenome (GOLD analysis project Ga0306922, IMG submission 203758) | Lab enrichment of tropical soil microbial communities from Luquillo Experimental Forest, Puerto Rico - statoxic.12C.oxic.44.000.082 (v2)... | ecosystem: Environmental > Terrestrial >... | reverse complement strand
CCTCGTTCTGCGTCGCGCACGGCATCAGCGAGGCGTTCTACTTCAAACTCAAAAATCAGGGTCTCGGTCCCGACGAGATGCGTTTGGGGTCGCGGATTTTCATCACGCACGAGAGCGCCGCGAGATGGCGCACGGTGCGCGAGGCGGCGACCGCGGCCGCGACCGAGAAGGCGACCGCGACCGCATAGGAGACAGCGGGCCCACGCCCCGCCATCGGCGTGACGCTCGGAAATATCGAGGTGGCGAGGAGGGGGCTGGATCTCGACGTGGTGTCAAGCCCGATGAGACCCAGCGCCCCGAAGGCAACGGAAAGGAGAAAGCCATGTTGCCTAGTCCAAACGTCCATCTAAAGACCCGCTCCTCCGCCGTCAAGAACGGCAACGGGTCCACGTCCAGGCACCGGAGGGCGCCGCTGAGCGCCACCGAGGCCACTTTGCTCGCCTACGCGCTGTTTCACGGCAGGCTGTCCGCCCAGCAGGCGTGCAGGCTGGCGGGCGCGAACGGCGCCTACTTCGCGATCGTCAACGCGATGAACGACCACGAGCGGGATCTTCTCGGTCGTGGTGAAATCTTGTTGGCGGACCTTGCCAACGCCAAGCGCAACGGCAACGGCAAGTCCGACGACAAGCCCGTGCCCGAGACGCTGCTCGAGCACATCCAGCGCTCCACCGCCTACGAGTTGGCGGCGGCCGTGAAGGAATACGGCGTCGGCAGGTTCTTCGACGCCGCGATCGTCCCGATCCTCGACGGCACCACAGACGTGAACGTGATCACGATCACGCCCACTGAGGTGACGTCATGACCGGAACCGTCATCCCGTTCCCGGGAACCACGGTTCCCGCGATCACCATCATCCACAACGAGCACATCGATGTGGAGGAAGCTCGCGTCCGGAAAATTCGGGAGCTTGAGGAACAGATTGGTCGGCTGGAGTGCCAGCTGCTCGATCTCATACACCTGTACAGGCAGCGCAAGCACAGGCGGAGTTTCTCACATCTTGTTGCCTCGATTGCGAAGACCGCGACAAAAATCGAGGAGTTGAGGGCTCTCACCGAGTAGCTGACCGAGGGCGCCACCACGGCGCCGACCGTGACCGCGGCCGGCGCCGATTTTTTTCTCTAGCTGATTTCTTGTTTGTCAATTTGCCCCATCGATACCAGAGCCGAGTGCCATGAGCCGTGGCGGACGCGCATCACGAGACAAAGGCAATCGCACTGAACGTGCGATCGTCCGCCTCCTGCAGGAGCGCGGCCTCGCCGGCGAGCGCGTGCCCCTCAGCGGCGCCGCCCGCGGTCGCTTTGGGGGAGACATCAGCGTTCCCGCCCTCGGTCGTGACCTGCGTGGTGAAGCCAAATGCCGAGGCGACGGGGGTGGCTTCAAATCTCTCTATGACTGGATCGAAGGCCGCGACTTTCTGGTCATCCGCGCCGATCGCAAGCCCATGCTCGTCGTCGCCAGGCTGGAGCTCGCCGTCGACGTGATCCTGGCCGCGGAGCGCTCGACCAAGGGGGGCGCGCCATGACCGAGCGTGAAGCCGAATTGCTGCAGTGCCTGCGCTACTACCAGGACGCAATCGAGGAGCTGTTCAGCCTGGCCTGCCTCGCGCATCGAGAGAAAGCAGGCAAGCACCGCAGGCTCGATAAAATCGCGAGCGAATTGCTTTGCCTCAACAACTTCATAAAGCGCGACATTGAGCGCTTCGAAGCGGGGGGCACACCATGAAGATCATCGGCGCCGACGAAAGGCTCAACGAGCCCCGCGGTGTGAAGGTCCTGCTCATCGGCCTGACCGGCGTGGGCAAGACCTCGCAGCTGCGCACGCTGGATCCGGCCCGCGTGCTTTTCCTCGACGGCGAGGCCGGCGATCTGAGCGTGCAGGACGTTCCGGTCGACACGATCCGGATCGACGACTGGCAGACCGCGCGCAACATCGCAGTCCGCATCGGCGGGCCAAATCCGTCATTTGCGCCGACGAGCTGCTACTCGGAGGCGCACTACAAAGCGGTCGGGGGCACGCTCGAGAACCTCGACAAGTACGAGCTCATCTTCGTCGACTCCATTACCGCGATCTCGAGATTGTCGTTCCGCTGGGCCGAGCAGCAGCCGGAAGCGCGCTCCGAGCGCACGGGCGCGAAGGATTTGCGCGGCGCTTACGGGTTGCACGGGCGCGAGATGCTGATGTGGCTGCATCAGCTCCAACACGTGCGCGCCAAGCACGTCATTTTTGTCGGCATCCTCGAGAAGGTCAGCGACGACTTCGGTCGCTTCGTCGAATACCGCGTTCAGATGGAAGGCGCGAAGGTCCCGCGCGAGATCGGCGCCATCGTCGACGAAGTCATCGTGATGGAATTCCTCGATTTCGGCAAAGGGCCGACGCGCGGCTTCGTCTGCCGACCCGACAATCCATGGAAATTCCCGGCGAAGGATCGCTCGGGGAAACTCGATCAGACCGAACCGCCGCATCTCGGCAACCTGATCGTAAAAATCCTCAATCGCGGCAATTCCACCCCCGAGACATAGGAGGGGCCCATGCCCTTCGACTACAGCCAAGCTGCCGAACCGCGGGATTTCTCCGAACTCATCCCGCACAACACGATCGTCACCACGCAGATGCGGATCCGTCCCGGCAATGCCGGTCCGGATGGATTGTACAAGCGCACGGCGAAAGGCGACGCCGAAGGGCTCGACTCTGAATTCGTGGTCCTCGACGGTCCGTACGTGAAGAAGAAGTTCTGGGACTTCTTTTTGTTGGCGGGCACAACCGACGGCCAAAAGGAGATGGTGGTCACCAATCGCGGGCGCCTGAAGAAGATCCTTGAAAGCGCGCGCGGCATCAAGAAGGGCGACACGAGCGCAGAAAACCTCGCGAAGTATCAGGCCGAGGACAAGGAGTTCGACAACATCATCTTCATCGCCCGGGTCGGCGTGCGGAAGGGCGAGCCCAAAAACGACGGCAGCGGCACGAGCTGGTCGGACAAGAACTACCTGCTGGCCGCGGTCGGCCCCGAGGACAAGAATTGGCACCCGATTGAGCAGCCGGTGCCGTTCAATGGCGGTGGCGCTGGCGCGGCGGCCGCGACGCCGGACTCTGCGCCCGCGGGCACTACGCCCATCACCCCGCCGAAGTGGGCGAGCTAGGCAATGAGGACGACCCGCATCGTCGGGATGGTCTCGGAGACCGCCCTCGAAGACGAATGGCTGCGGCGCGCAACCGCCGCCGCCATCGCGGCCGCGCGCGACGTCATCAAGCTCGACGGCCCCATTCCGCCCGGCACGCCGGTCGGACGATTGGCCGATGTCGAGTTGGGCTGGGTCCTCGCCGCGATGCTGTTCGCCTGGGTCCGCACGCGCGCCGAGCAGGCCGCCTGTGAACAGCTCGACACCGAGCAGTGTATCCGCCTGACCGGGCTCGATCCCGAGCCGTGGGACGCGGGCGCGGTGGCGGCGATCCTGCCCGAACTCGCGGGCGCCTGCGCCGGCATTGACTGGTCGTAGCCGGTCACAGCCTGGCCGAAGGACGTGATGATCGAATTCTTGCTGACCGCCATGAGGCTCATTCGCAAGGCGATGATCGCGCGCGACCTCTCCGACAAGGGCATCTCGCGCCAGTCGGGCGCGAGCACGATCGCGCGCCAGGCGAACGCCGCGGCCGGTGGGCCGTTGATGGACCCAACCGAACTCAACGACGAAATCGGTATTTGAGGTGCGCCATGAGGAGGCCGATCGATCTTACCGGAAAACGGTTCGGCCGTTGGGTGGTGCTCGAACTGCATCCAGAGCGTCATGGTTACCATGTTGCTTGGCTTTGCCGTTGTGACTGCGGCACGGAACGGGCCGTGCGCGGGGACAACCTACGTAGCGGTGGCTCAACCAGCTGCGGCTGTTTTCGTCGAGAATGGGTAGCGACGCATAGACTAAAGCATGGCCACGCCCGAATAGGACAACGTTCGCGCGCTTACAGGGTGTGGAGAGCCATGATGCGGCGCTGCTTCAATCCGAACAATCACCGGTATCCAGATTACGGCGGTCGCGGCATCACCGTCTGTGAGGATCGGCGTAGCTTTGAAAATTTCTATGCCGACATGCTCGACCCGCCGGATGGCCTGACCATCGACCGGATCAACAACGACGGCGATTACGAACCGGGCAATTGCCGCTGGGCGACGCCAGCCGAGCAAGCCGCCAATCGGCGGCCTCGCAAGCGCAAAGCTCAGCGCGCCAAGCTCGTCGACATCACCGTGTATGTGGCCGCTCTCGCGCGAGCGGCGTCCGTTTAGTGGGAAATTGCGGTGTACGACTACTACGAACCCAAGCTGGCGGACGAGCCGATCAACGTCGCGCTCAACGAGGCGATCGAGCGCGCCGCGGCCGGAAAGGCAGAGCTGCCTCATCCATACCTCGGCGCCTCGATCGTCGGCTCGGACTGCCTGCGCCGGATTCAGTATGACTGGTGGTGCAAGCCGGAGATCAGCGCCCGCACGCGCGCGATCTTCGATCGCGGGCACTACTTCGAGGCCCGCGTCCGCGAGCAGTTAGTCGCCGCGGGCTTCACATTCGCGCCGCCGCAGGCGCTCGAATTCAAGGCTGTGAACGGCGATCTCCGCGGACATGCCGACGCGATCGCTATCGCAGGCCCAAATCCGCTCGGCAGTGCCTATGTCAATTTCCCATTCATCTGGGAATGTAAAGCGCTCAACTCGAAGAACTATCGCGCGCTCGCGCGCAACGGACTCGAGAAGGAATTCCCCCGTTACGCGGCGCAGGTTGCGCTCTATCAGGCGTATCTGAACCTCCACAATCCCGCGCTGTTCAGCGTGATCAACGCAGATACGTGCGAACAGCTGCACTTCTGGGTGCCGTTCGACGCCGAGCGCGCGCAGCTCTGGTCCGACCGCGCCGCTAACATCATCGCGGCGACACGCGCCGGCGAGCTACTGCCGCGCGCCTACAAGGATCCGGAAAAATTCCCCTGCAAGATGTGCCCTCACGTTAAGCGGTGCTGGGGGACGTCATGAGCGACGACCCCTTCAAGCCTCCGCTCTCTCCCGACGTCACGCTGCTCGACGAGATCGCCATGGCCATCAACGAGCGCGGCTTCCGGCGCGAGCCCAGCGAATGCAGCTGGCCGTACCTCCAGCCCGAGATGAAGGCGCTGGTGGACCTGATCCTGCGGCGCGCCGAGAAGGACAGCGCCTCCCCCGAGACCATGATTGGCTTTGCGGCGTTGCTCGTCATCGATGGGATGGTCGCTCAGAACCTGTGTGACCTGAGGCTCGCCAAGCGCTCGCTGCCGCCGTTCGACGGCAACCCATCTCGCGGTGATCCGCTATGAGCGCGGACAAGAAAACCCTGGAGCAAAGGATCGCCATGACCATCCGCTTGCTGGCGTCGGATAGGGACGGCGAGATCATCGCCGCCGTGCACGCGCTCAAGCGGGTGCTGGCGTCCGCCGGCACCGACCTCAATGGTTTAGCTCACGGTATCGAGAACCTCGGTAAGGGGATCTCGAACGAAGAGCGGAAGAAGATTTGGGACACGGCCGTCCAGCACACCGAAAACCGACTGCACGGGGCAGACGACTTCATCGAGTCCAGCGGCAAGCCGACCTGGCAGTCGGTCGCGCTCTACTGCCAACGTAACAAGCAGCGGCTCGCCCCCAAGCATCACGAGTTCATCGACAAGGTCGCGTCGCAGGTCCCGTGGGATCGCGAGCCGACCGAACGCATGCACAAGTATCTGTTTTCGCTGTTTTTGCAGCTGGGGGGAAGAATCGTATGAGTGCACTGATTGACCTTACCGGAAAGAAATTCGGACGCTTAAGAGTTCTGGCGCTTCACCCAGAGCGATATCGCTGTGGCAAGCAAACCGTTCCTCAATGGCTTTGCCACTGCGATTGCGGCGCGGAAACTATCGTACGCGGATGCAATCTGCGCTCAGGAAATACAACCAGCTGCGGCTGCGTTCGAAAAGAGCAGGCCAGCAAACGCCACACGACACACGGACTGACGAAATCGCGCGCCTATCGAACTTGGCACAACATGAAGAACCGTTGCCTCAATCCAAACTTCACTTCGTATCCGAACTACGGTGGTCGCGGCATCAATTTTGACGAGCGCTGGCGCGAGTTTGAGGCTTTTTACGCCGACGTGGGCGATCCGCCAGACGGTCTCTCGCTCGATCGTCCCGATAACGATGGAAATTACGGCCCCGCTAATTGGCGTTGGGCCGACAGGTCGACACAGCGCCGCAACCAACGCGGTCGAACAAAGCGAACGTAGGAGGATCCGGTGACCGCGCAGGTAGACGAGGCAACCGTTCGCCAGTTCATCGAAATCATCGCTGCGCACGCGCGCCAAGCAATCAACGGCGCCGGTCCGCCGGGCGTCCTGCAGTTAAGCAGGCTCAACCCGCTCGACACCAACCCTATCCCCAGCCGGTTCACGCTCGACGATATCGAGAACATGGTGAAGACCGCGGTCGCCGACGCCCTCGCCGGGCACAATGCCTACATCGAGGCGCGCACCGTGCGCGAGGACTTGCGCGGCAATAGGCGCGGCGAGATCGGCGATACCGCCTGGGTGTTCGGCCTCGTGGTCGACGCCGACGCCGACAAGGGCAAGGCCGGCAATGTCACCGTCAGACCGAGCCTTGTGATCGAGACCTCGCCCGGGAATTTTCACTATTGGTATCTCCTCACGCGCGCGATCCCGTGGGCCCAAGCCCAGGTGATCGGCGACGCCATCCGTGCCAATTCCGGCGCCGACAGCGACACCGGCGTTGTCACGCAGCCATATCGAATTCCCGGAACGCCCAATTTCCCCTCGGCCGCGAAGCAGGCGCGCGGGCGCATCGCGGTCGAGGCGACGCGTATCGTCGAATGGAGCGGGCGGCTCTGGGATCCGGACGAACTGCTGAAGGCGTTCTCGACGTCCTCCACGACTGCGCCCGCGAGCGGCGCGCCGGCCGCGACCAGCACGCCGGCCGACGCCGAGGCGACGCTTCCCGAAGAGCTGGCCAAGAGCATCCGTGAGGGCGGCGTCGGCAAGACCAACGACAAGAGCCGCTCCGCGCTGTTCCAATCTGTGATCGACCAACTCAAGCGCCGGCACTGGTCGATCGACGACATCGTGGCCCTGCTCGAGAAGTACCCGAACGGCGTCGGCGCCAAATACGCCAAGAAGCGCCTGCGCAAGGAGGTCACGCGCTCTTACGGCAAGGCCGTGGGTGGCGCGCAATCGATCCCGTCGGGCGGGACGCCTGGGACGGCTGGGACGGGGTCATCGGGTGGGGCGACCGCGGCGGCGGCCGCGTCGCAAGCTGCGGGCCCCGGGCCCAGTGCAGCGCCTGGCGCGGCACCCGGCGCCGCAGCGAGCGCCGCGGCGCGCGCGCCGCACATCCTGCCCACCATCCGCCTCGTCGACGGCCAGCTCCCGCGCACTGTCGAGGCGACCGAGCAGGCGATGCTCGCCGCCAACATGGACATCTTCTCGCGCGCCGGCGAACTCGTGTACCCCGTGAGCGAGAGCCGCCCGGCCGCGAACGGGCGCAAGACCGTCACCGCACGGCTGAGCGCTTTCCGGCCGGACGCCTTCATCGAGCCGGTCGCCGAGGCCGCGATCTATCAGCGCTGGAGCGTCCGACATAAGCGCTGGATCGACATCGATCCGCCGATCCAATTGGTGCGCATGGTGCTGTCGCGCGAGCGCCGCTGGGTCTTCCCGCACGTGTCGGGGATCATCACGACGCCCACCCTACGCCCCGACGGCTCGCTGCTGGACGCACCCGGATACGATCCGCGCTCCGAGCTCTACCTGCTCCCCGGCCTGCAGCTGCCGCCGATCGCCGCGCACCCGACCCGGCAGGATGCGCTGGTCGGGCTCGACAAGCTCAAGCACCTATTTCGCGAGTTCTCGTTCCAGGACAAGGACGGGAAGGGGCTCGAACGGCGGCTCAACTGCTCGGTCGCGATCTCAGGATTGCTCACCGCGCTGCTGCGCGGATCGATGCCGACTTCCCCCATTTATCTCATCCGAGCGAGCACGCCGGGAACCGGCAAGAGCTACCTCGTCGACGTGATCGCCATGGTCTCGACCGGGCAGTTCTGCCCTGTGATCACAACCTCGAAGAGCGCCGACGAGACCGAGAAGCGGATCGGCGCGATCCTGCTCAGCGGCATCCAAATGGTCTCGCTCGATAACTGCATTCACGACCTCGAAGGTGAACTTCTTTGCCAGGTGACCGAGCGTCCGATGATCCGCATTCGGATCCTTGGCCGCAGCGAGATGCCCCTCTGTGAATGCCACACGGTCGTGTACGCGACCGGCAACAACATCACGTTCAAAGGCGACATGGTCCGTCGCGGCCTGGTGTGCAATCTCGAAGCGCTCGACGAGCGGCCCGAGCTGCGCCAGTTCCAGGACGACGCGCTTGATATCGTCGCCGCCGATCGCGGCGCGTACGTCGCAGCCGCGCTCACAATCGTGAGAGCCTATCTCGTTGCCGGCTCGCCGAAGATCTGTTCGTCGCTCGGCAGCTATTCAGCCTGGTCGGACATGGTGCGCAGCCCGCTGGTCTGGCTGGGCGAGCCCGACCCGGTGATTTCCATGGAGGGTCTCCGCAACGAGGACGAGGAGCTTAGTAATATCTCCGAGTTCGTTCAGCAGTGGCTAGATAGTGGGCTTTCTCTCGATACCAATTTCCTACTGGTGTCGATCGTTGAGGAAGCGTGCGCCCCGCCGCCGCCGAATTACTACGGCCCTCAGCCATTCAAAGAACTTCTGCTCCGGATCGCGGCAACGAAGAACGACCCGGGGAAGGTGTCAGCAGAGCGATTGGGGCGCTGGCTGCGCCGGATTAGCGGGCGGGTTGTGAGCCTGGTCGATAGCCGGGGAGCCCTCCGTAAGTACCGACTGATCAGAGAGCCGGGCCGCTCGCGGCAGGCTTACTACAAGCTAACCGAGGTCAGCTGAGCAAGGAGGTTGAAATGCCCAATATCGTCGATCGTCGTCTCCATGATTTCCTCCTTCGCGTAGCAGGAAAGGATGGAGAGATTTCCGAAGAACGACTCGAGCAGTGGCTGACGAAGATCAGCGGTCGAGTGGTCGACGGCCACTGCCTGGTCAAAGAGGTCGGCAGCGATGGCCGGGTTCGGTTCAGGCTAACCAAGACGGCATAGTCATCGGACGGCAAAGATGGTGATGTTGGTGTAGTTTTTAGTGAATCACTAACAGCTACGTGTAACTCGCATGTCGACTGCGAGTTGTACAGAGCAGTAAGGTGGCGACCCTTCACCCCCACCAACCTCACCAAGGAGAAAGTGAAAAAAGTTTGAGAAATCAAAGGATGCACTGCAGCACCTCTCAAGTCGTGAAGCCCAGAGGAGGCCCAAATGTCGAAAAATGAGCCGACTGCGCGTAGCAGCACCGAAATCGATCCAACTCGTTCAGATCTCGACAATTTTCTCGCTGACATGATGGCCACGAAAAAATCGGGCGTGGCCGGCACCGGAAGGCTGATTTTCGCCCTCGATGCCACCATGAGCCGGGAGGAAACCTGGGACATGGCCTGCAGTCTGCAGGGCGATATGTTCCGCACCGTCGCTAGTATTGGTGGCCTCAACGTCCAGCTCGTCTATTACCGCGGCCTCGACGAGTGCCGCGCCTCACGCTGGGTCACAGATCCTGAGCGGCTCGCCAAGCTGATGACCAAGATCAGCTGCCACGCCGGTCACACGCAGATCGGCAAGGTTCTGGCCCACGCCAAGCGCGAGACCGGCTTACTCAAAGTCGCAGCCATGGTCTTCGTGGGCGATGCGTTCGAGGAGGATGCGGACGAGGTCGTTCCTATCGCCACCGAACTTGGACATCTTAATGTCCCCGTCTTCATGTTCCAGGAAGGCGCCAGCCGCACGGTCGAACGCGTCTACCGCGAGATCGCCAAGGCTTCGCACGGCGCTTACTGCCGTTTCGACAACGGATCAGCGGATCAGCTCCGTGAGCTGCTCAAGCTCGTCGCAACCTTCGCTGTCGGTGGCGTCGCCGCGCTCGAAGCCAGCAAGAGCGCCGACGCTATCAAGCTGCTCAGTCAGATGCGGTGAGCGTTAGGCTTGACATGCCAGCATGAACGCGATTCAATATGGAAGAACGATATTCCTAAGCAATTTCAAAGGCATGGGGGGGAGCGTAAAAAAATACCACTGCAACCAGAGGTCGCGGCGCCCGCTGTGCACGCGTCCGCCATCTGCGATGACGATGACCGCGATGCTTAAAGTCCGGCCATAACCCCCCGTTGCGCAGGGGGCAAAATCGGCGGTAATACACCCGACGCGAACTTCATCCATCTTGAGTCGTCCGCGCACCAATGCCTCACCGCGGCACTTCAAAGAGTTACATCATCCGCCGTTTGCGTCAGACGGAAGGTCTAAGTTTTCTCGCCGACGCGATCGAGGCTGGACGCATCAGCTCTCACGCCGTCGGCCTCGAGCTTGGCTGGATCGGCCGTCCGGATCTGGTTGGCGTCCGCGACGGCCAGGCCAAGGCGCGCCATTTCCTGTTCCAGCGACTGGTGAGGGAGAACGCCCGTGCCGCGCAGGGCCGTTAAGGTGAGCGACATTGATAGTTGCGGCTTAACGCTCAGCGAGTTGCAGGAACTTTGGCTTGGCGCTCATCCGACGACAGGTTCGTGCTTTCGTACCCGTGAAGAGTTGGTAGCGGCCTGGCAGGCGGGCCGCGCCGTTGTCATGCGCTTATGGGGTTCCCACGGCAGAAGGCCTCGTGGGTTTTATGAATTCGAGTGGCCGGGTGATCCACCAGCCTACGACGTCGAGCGAAGTTGCCTCTGGCGCAGCGGCGTTCTCGGTCCCGAGGAAAAGCTCGAGGTCGAGCGCGAGTGGCGGCGCGAGTTTGAGACGGCGCAGGCGCCCCATTTCTCCGTCAACACGGGGGACGAAATTCTCCACGGCGACGCTGCTGTGCAGGCCCATCTTCGCTGGGCCGACGTTCCGCGCGAACTGGTTAAGCGATGGACGGCTGCGGCGCGCCGGCGTCGAGGGAGGCAACCGGTGTCATCGGAGGCGGCGGCAATCAAATAAAAACGCTTCCGCAGCCAGAGAGTGAACTGCGGAAGCGTAACCCTCAAACCATAAGTCAACGAGACGGCCCCACGTTCTCATGGAGTGCCGTCGATGACAACATCTTACGATCTTGATCCCGAGCCGTTGATTTCCCGCCTTGCAGGTCCGCTCTTGCCGGCGGATCGTCAAGCGTTCCGCGAAGCTGCCCTGGATGCGCTGACGCGCGTTCCGTGCGCGGGTGAGGGCAGCATTTATCGGGCTGTTGCGACGTTGCAGCGGCATTTTTTCCACCCGCCCGCGGAGACGAATCACCCTGTCGGGGTCGGGTCGCGGCGGCCTAGCAAGCTCTCCGATGGCCCACCGATCGGCGCTGATGATCCGCGTGTTGGGGGCCGCGACCGCCATCGATTTCGGGTGGTGGGCTAGCGACGGTGGCCTATTGGTGCGCGGCCCGCCTCCAACCGAACCGCGAGGCTTTGGCGCTGCATTGCTTGGGCCTGGCCGGCTATGAAACCTATTTTCCACGGTTACGCGATCGGCGGATTCGAGCCGGACGGAAGATTGAAGTCCGGGCGCCCCTGTTTCCTGGTTACGCCTTCGTGCTGATCCAGCTGCAATGGCACGCCGCCCGCTGGGCGCCGGGAACGCTGGGGCTGATCATGGACGGCGTGGGCCGGCGCACGTCCCTGACAACGTCATCGCCGAGATCCGCGGGCGCAAGGTTGACGGGCTGATCGAGCTTGCGCCGCCACCGGCGCTACGGCGTGGTGCTCGCGTCCGAATACTGCGTGGTCCATTCACTGGTCATTTGGCGGTTTATGCCGACATGAAGCCGCGTCAGCGGGTCGAGATCCTGTTGCAGCTGCTCGGCGGCGAGCAGAGGGTGACGCTCGCCAAGAAGGACATCGAAGTGGTACGCTGACGCGCCCAGCTCGCTCAGCCAATTCCAGCAGCGGCGCTGCCTGTGGTTGTCCTGCCATGATGCGCTCCCGCGTCGGCAGCAAATATCCGATGCGCGTGGACATGGTGTCTTCCGCTCCATCCTAGGCTGCTGTTCATCACGCTGCTTGGCAGTGCGGCGGCCGCGTGGGCTCGCTCCTCGAAGTAGGAAGGGAGCTCGTGAGCACCGGCGTCTTATGCAGGAAGGTTTCGTCATCA
>Ga0306922_10005377_pt1 | contig 12230 bp, 16 predicted proteins | sample sta12Cox44000082_FD_203758 | JGI IMG/M metagenome (GOLD analysis project Ga0306922, IMG submission 203758) | Lab enrichment of tropical soil microbial communities from Luquillo Experimental Forest, Puerto Rico - statoxic.12C.oxic.44.000.082 (v2)... | ecosystem: Environmental > Terrestrial >... | reverse complement strand
GATGCTTGAAGACATGCGACGTGACCGCGATGCTTGGCGCGAGCAGGCGCAGACGCGCCTGCTACCGGCACCTACGGCACGGATGTCATGGTGGCCATGGAGGCGCACGGCCGGGTGAGGAGTCTCCCAGCGGTGAAAACATGAATCCGGCGGCTTCGTTGCCACCACGTTCCGTCGCAGAAGGAGCACGAGGCATGACACGCCACGTTATCAAGATAGATGCCAGCAGCTTTAAGGATGTCCGATCTGGTCATCAGACATGCCTAATCCACCGAAACGATCGCCGTTGGAACCCTGGTGATGAGATTTGGTTTGCAGAATGCGATGGCGACCCACTTATATTGAACCGTGATGGCCGCCCGTACTGCTATTCCGCGGGCGGACAATTCACCGGATCGGTGATCAGGCACCTCATAATCTTCACTGAGTTTGGGGGACTCGGGTTGGAGAAAGGGTATGTGGCCCTATACTTGCACCCCCTCCATCGCAGGCTGGAGAACTTGCCGGTTGAGACGTTTACGAAAGCCCAGATCACGGGTGTCAGGTATGCGAGCCGCCCCGTCTTTGGGAGCCTGGACGAACACCCAGAGTGGGACCCGGAGCTCAACCCGGAACTGGGGGGCTGAACGGCGACTCCAAATCAAGCTCACGCCGACCGAGCGGCGACCCGAGCCACTGGAGCTTTGATCGCAGTCGTGATTTCGGGCGCGTTGATCGACGTCGCGCGCGGCGCCGACCTCGTCGAGTGCGAACCGCCTGACCGGGGGCTCTCTAATAGCCCCCGCGCTCTTGAAGTAAGAACTCCTCCACAGCTCCACTTGCCTTTTTTGCAAAACGCTCCGCGTCCTTAACGGGGTCTGTGCCAGCAACATCAACCGGCGACACCCAATCTGTTTCCAATCGGCAGAGTGGTGTGCGAGAGCAAGGCGGGAAGCCTCGTCATGTCGTCCTAACGGCCGAAGGTCAAAAGTTGTTTGCGACGCTGACTGCTGGGAAGCTCGGCAGGCGATCCAATCTTCGTTCACCCAAAGTGAAGTGATCGCCAGCTCTCTAAGGCGTGTACTCATAAATCAACGGCGCTGATCGAAGTCCGCTTAGCCCCCACAAGCGGCGCAAAAGTGGACATTCCCTTACCGCCGCTCAGTGCCAATTCCAGACATTGCTTGGACTCTATCCGATTACCTTTTCAGTTGACAGGACTGCCTGGCGCACCAGCCGTCTGGCGCGGCTTACTCCTTGTCGTTCTTGGGCTGAGTCTGCTGTTGCTGCTGGAGCCTCTGCGCCAACCGCAGCCACACCGCCGCCATGTGGGATAGGGTAGCGCGCGCTTTGCGCTCTCTAAGCGTACGCGCCATCTCTAGGCACTGTTGTGCGCGTCGCAGATACTCGTCTGCCCTACTCGCCACGGCCTATCCCGCCTGCCCGCAAAATCTGATGCCTGTGATGCTCAAGCGATGGCGAAATGCGCAGAGACGCCCGGCGCGCCGTCCGGGTGTCTACAGCGATCGCGTTTCACTTGATGCCTCAAACTCGCCGACAAATTCGAAATTTTTTTGCCAATGAATTGGATTTTTCTGGACATTTTCGATGGCAGAGTTCCCCGCACGTTCGAGACTGTTCCATGATCCCTTGGGCTTGATCGAAGCCGGCATCGCAATGCCGTCTCGACAGACGGACGCCTCGCCGCAGAAGATAGATTGGCTGTGCGAAGCGATCGCCGAGTATATTTCCGGTCCTCACAATGGAAGGGGCTTCGGGAACGGCAAGGCATACGGCACTCCACAAGTCAGCCCCTAGACCGCAAATGACATCGGCCCGATCCGGCTAAACATCTAAGCAATGTTATTCTCGGCCCCACCCCCGCGATCAGCGGGAGGGGAACTAACGTGGTTGCTACGCCGCCTTAAACCTCGCAATTATCCGGTTGTCCTCGATATTCATGCGCAACGCCTACCACTACTGAGATCTTCAATGCCCATCCGACTGAAGAAGTCGCGCAAACAATAGGTAGTCGGCCATAGCCGCTCAGGGCTATGGCCGTTCAAGTAGACACAAAAAATAGGCGGCCACAGTCCGCTTCATTCTGCCGCCGCCAGCACTGAACAAGACCCATGGCCAAAGTCCCGATCAGTGATCAGCTTGCCGATGAAGCAACTATGAACCGCACCAAGGGCGGGCTTCTCGTAGACGAATGAGCACCGGAGTATGCGGGCGGGCGCTAGTCGCTTGGCAGCGAAGTGTTGCCCTCGCTCGGCGCATCCTCCGAAGGCTTCTGGTCCTTCAGCCAACTTAAGATTACGTCGCGGTGACGCTCAAATGCTTTGAGGGTGCGTTCCATTGCGCGAAGCCCCGAATTGGCAACCTCGGGGTCCTGACCCTTTTGCGTCAATTCGCGGACAAACTCACGTTGGGCTTCAATGAGCGCTTTGGCTTCGTCAATATGACGCTCAGCTTGTCTCAAGTGCTCTAATTCTTGTGCGCGGTCCATAGACGCGAAGATACTAGTCGTTGTTCTTTGGAGGCGGCTGCTATGCCCGATCAACTGGGAGCAACGTGCGATGTTCCGACCTGCCATCGGCGAAAATGCTGAGGGCGTAGCCGTTCGCACGCGACTACGCCTAGGGTAGCCAGCCCCTTCGCAGCTCAAAGAAAATGCCGGGCCGTATTTGGGACGACCCGGCAGGCATCAACCACCAAAAGGAGAGAGCTACCACAGCGCCGTCTTGTGGGGCTTGCTCTTGGGGCCAATCGCGTTGCTGTGGTTTGTCGGAAGCCTCGTGATTGGCACAGCGCGGTGGTGGGGGCGCGGCTTATCCTCCATTGAATAGGATCGCACGACGACGCACGGATATGCCGAGGGCGTTGAAGCGGCAATGGCGCTAAGAGCTTGCGGCGGCAGGGAGCCGCATGCCGCTACCGCGGCGCGGAGATACGTTGCCGGCCACTTGAAGAGTCGATTGATGAACCAGAAGTCGAGATAGAGGCCGCCAACTTGAGGCGGGCCTAATGGGCGACGATCTTCTCGGTCGTCTGGCCGCAGTCACAGACGAATTTCAGTTGGTCGAGATTGGCGTAGTGAATATTTGGCTCAGAACTTTCTAGCCGCATGGTCTTGCCGCAGTCAGGACAGCGCGGCGGTTCGATAGCAGACGCCACATCGGGCGGACGAACAGCTGGCATGGCGGGATCTAGTTGGTTCGACAGGTCTAATTTATCTACGTTGTCGAAGAACGCAAATAATCGCGTCCCGATGTCGTCATCGTGCGAAAGGCGATTCGGTATCCGATTGCGTCCGGGCGGTATGGTTATCTCAAGACACAGCCGCCACCATTGCCTTATGGCGGCCAATGGCTGCACGAGATCAAGCACAACGGCTTCCGTATGTTGGCGCGACGCGGTGCTAGTGGGTCTTTTGGGGCCGCTAACGGGAAGCCATGGCGCCCGTGAGTGAGAGGCGGCCGTGGGCAGGCTGATCAACCGAGCTGCTGGCGATGAGCGTAACTCCGCCGAGCGGTCAGACAGCTCGGATGTGATGTGCGGCGTCAGCCGGCCCGCGCGATCGTTCTGGCGGCCTTCGAACGTGCGGACGACCGTGGCTTCTTCTTCAGATTTGGATTGCCGGCGAGCACGGCCGTCGATGTCGCCAACACTTCCCGTTCGGCAGTAAGCCAGTGCTGCTCGGCTTGGCCGTGCTCGCAGCCATGTGCGATCCACATGTGATAGGCGCGTTCGCGAATGCGTTTTTCCAGGCTCTGGTCCATGTGAGACGTCCTTTTGGGGCTGATGATGGACGCGTTCTTAATCTCTCACCATAAATAACGAAGGGTAAATTTTTGGCATTAGGCACAACGAGGAGGGCTCTTTGGCAGGCACACCTGCTCGCCAGACGCGCCCGCCCGCCGCCTAATGGCTCAAGAGCCAGGGAATCGACAGAGCCATAGTTTGATCTACCTTAATCGCAATATTCGTTGCACGCTGCAACCGCTGCCTTCAGGCGCGCCCCTCACACGAGCATGAGCACCTTGCGCCTAGCCCGCGCGTCGATGAACAGTGCGAGGTGGACTTGAGGGGTCAACGGCCACCGAAATGTGCTGTGTCATTCCTCGTAACGCACCGAAGGATTAGATGGAGCAGATGGTCTCGCGAGTTCTTGAGAATCGGAGTCACCACCTCTATGGGTGAATACGGTTGCCGCGCTTACGCCTCCGTTGTCGTTGGACCGGCCAACCATGACGACGCCGCTGTCGACAGACGCTGAGGCTGCGCCCTTCGCAGGGCCGCTCTCGACCAGGTGCTTGTCCCGCGACCAGTAAGCTCCGCGCGTGAATATCCATGCCGCACCGACGCCGCCATTGTCGTTAGATGAGCCGAGGATGACGACGCTCCCATCGGCGGACAGCGCCAGAGAGGGTGCGGACTTCCCCACGGCGCCGGTACCAGCCAACCTCTTGTCCTGAGTCCACTGACCGCCGGCCCGGGTAAACACCAATGCGACACCTCCGTCTTCGGCAAAGCCACCCACAATAGCGACGTTGCCGTCGGCGGTTAGCGCTATGGATGTGCCTAGGCGCGCAACGGCACCCGTGCCGACCAATTTGTTTTGCTGTGTCCAGACGCCGCCACTGCGGGTAAACATCCATGCCGCGCCGGCCGCGCCGAGGCCAAACGGCACCGATCGATCCCACGGATTGTCTCCAGGCCCACCCACGATGGCGGTGTTGCCGTCAGCGGATAACGCGACGGACGTGCCTTGGCGTGCGCTTCCCACAGAGTCGCTGCCGACGAGCTTCTTGCCTTGCTGCGTCCAAACACCGCCACTACGGGTGAATACCCACGCCGCCCCGGTCTTACCGTTGTCGGACCCCCCGCCCACGATGGCGGTGTTGCCGTCCGCGGATAATGCGACTGACGTGCCTTGGCGGGCATTTCCCACAGCGCCGGTGCCAATAAGCTTCTTGCCTTGCTGTGCCCAGACGCTGCCGCTGCGGGCGAACACCCACGCGGCCTCCGTCCCCCAGCCACCGACGATGGCAGTCGTGCCATCGGCGGAGACCGCGACAGCCATCCCTTGGCCCGGCGGCAATGGTGGTTTACCTGCCCCGCTGCCGACGAGCTTGCTGCCTTGCTGCGTCCAGGCATCACCGCTGCGTGCGAAAACCCACGCCGCCCCGGTCGTCCGATTATCGCTAGGCCCGCCCACGATGGCGGTGTTGCCGTCGGCGGACACGCCGACGGATGCACCTTGGGACCACAAGCCTCCTCCATATTCGCTCGTGGCGCCAACCAACTTAGCTTGCTGCCTCCAGACACCTCCGCTGCGCGTGAACACCCACGCCGCCCCAGCAGGCCCGATGGAAGCCGGCCGGTCGCGATCAGCATTGTTGGCGCCGGGTCCGCCCACGATGGCGGTGTTGCCGTCCGCGGACAATGCGACCGACATGCCTTGGTTGGCGCTTCCAACCGCGCCGGTTGCGACCAACTTCGGCTGATCCTGGAAGGTTTGCGTCATCGCAACTTGCCGCCCTCGACCAACCACCCCCAGGCGCTCAGTTTCGGCCGCTGCGCGTGCTCTCGGGTTGCTCGAAGGACCGGCTTGCGACGCTAAATACCGCTCGTAAATCCTACTGAGACTAGCTGTGATTTCGTGCTCATGTCGGTCCCAAAGGCCAATCAGCACAAGAAGCAGAAAGCCGGTACCCGCAAGGCCGGTGAGCTTAAGCAGGATTCGGCCGATCGTTCGTGCCACTTTACGGACCCCAATCGGAAAATCGATCGAGAGCGACTTAGTCATATTTTGTGTTGATTGTGCGGTAGGTGGCAGCGACACTTGATGTCCCCGTGCATCCGCCTAACGTGACAAAGCAAGTATCCATTTGTTAACCGCGCGGCCAAACGAAACCCTCACGGATGTTTCCGGTGGCTGCAACTTACTTGACCTACGGCGGTAATGGTTAGTTGTGTGCGCGCTGCGCCAGGTTGATTGCCACCATCGATCCGGTTTGGGGGTCGCGCCACGATTTCTCACAATCGCGCCGGGTTCGTGGCCTATCGGCCTTGGCGAAGATCTGGGGGAAGGCCCTCACGTGATCTCGCTCTTGGGAAATCCGGGCGGGGTTCTCTGGGCTAAACGTCAAAAGAAAGCCCCGGACGTGCCGGGGCTTTCAAGGTGGCCATATGAAGGAAGTCTAGAATGGGCGGAATATTCTAGACCGACCCGATTGTCTTATCGGCGCCTTGCCATGACCATCAGGGTTTCCCCGCAATGAGGAACCGCAAAATCCTGAAACACCGGGAGAGAAGTTACCAGTCCGTTGCAATGGCTCTTGCGAACACGCAGCGCCGCGCGCAGCATTGGAGGTATGTTGTTTGAATGCGCCATCTGTCCTGCCATTACGATGCTATGCTCGTTGGCCTAGTTGGCCCGCTCGCCGTTGTGCGTATCCAGCCATTTTGACGCCTCATCGCATATGCTGAGACGCGCGAAGCCGTGATGGCAGCATTCGCAAAGTCGTGGCGGCGTGAGTAAGCACAGCTTTACAAGAAGGCCCAGAAAAACAGAAGTAGGACCACCACAAGGACAGCGACGAGTAATCCGAGTAGGGCAAGGTCTTTGCGATCCATCCGTAAAGACTTGATCGCAATCGGCTCCGTTGTCATTGAGTTAGGTCAAGGCCAGACTGCTCCCGAGGTCGCGATGGCCTCATTCCCTAACAGTTGGCCGCGGGAATGACCTGACAGCAGAAGACAAGGAGAGCCGCACAATGTTCGTGTCTGTGCTTGTTCGTAGGCTCAAGGACGGCCGAAGCTATCAGGACTTCAAGATAGCCTGGTATCCCCGGACCGGATTTGGCGTGCCGACGCGTGTCATCAAAGCGGTTCGTCGCGACGACCCATCCGAGATCATTTCCATTGGGTTTGTCGATGCGGATGCTGAGACTTTGAAAGCTGTCTTGGCGCGGGTTGCGGCCGCTGAAGCCTCACGCCACGAGCGCATCGAAGCTGTGATTGAAACGACGACTCACCGGGCACTCTACGAGATCGTCGATGACCAGGATTTCTCCAACAGCCCAAGACCATATCGCAATCGGAAGCCAGGAGCAGGCATGGTCGGGGATCGGGGGCGCCCATCCGCCGTGGCACCTGCGACCAGGTCGCGGCGTCAAGATTAGCTAATACATGAGGCGCCGTTCAGAGTCAGCCGATCGGCCTGAATTGATGTGACCGCGCTTCATCGAGCGCGCGCTCGATTAAGATATCCTGTCTGGCCATCCTCAATTTCGTCCGCCAGCGCTAGAGCATCTTCAAGATGCCGGATGAGCTGGCCACGTTTCTCGGCCTCATCTGTCATGGGCAGACTTCCGTGTTGTTGGAACCGCCCACGCTTCGGCCTCCGGATTGGGCCAACAATGCCCCATTTAGGTCAATGCGGCGCCATTGCGAAGGGCGGGAATGCGCTCATCCACTCTAGGCGACGGGAGGGATGAATGCGAACGCTATGCATTTTGGCAATCGTGATAACTGGGGCTGGGCTGATCGCGGGCGTGCCATTGAGGAATGCGCAGGCGTGCGATGACGATCGGTACCCATGTCCCGTGAGGTCGGAGGCGTTGACGCAAGAAACGGCCGATGCGCCGACTCAGCCTGCGCCATCGGCTCAGCCGCAAAAGAAGTCGGCTCAGCCACAAAAGAAAGTGAAGCAGCCAGCAGTCCCAAATGAGAAGGCGCATGCAAAGCGCGAACGAGAGGCGCCACAACCCACTGCCCGCGCGAAGGCGACCAAACCGACTGTGCAGAAGCAGACGACTGATTCTGTCTCGCAGAAAGCGCCAGAAGCTGATTCCCCGGTGATCCCGTCGCCGCGAGCGGATGAACCTCTCAATGGCGAACGTCGGGACGAAGGTCTGGTGACGACCGCGGGAACGGCTTGGCCGGCTCTCCCAAATACCGAGGGCGCCGAGGTTAAGGTGCCAGGGGCGACGGGCGGAGACCCCAGGGAAGCTGCCGATACAAATGCGGTGCAATTGGTGGATCCGAACGAGATCAATGACATCGATCGTGCTGCCGCCGCCACCGTATCGACCGAGTCGTCCTGGAGCACTTATCTGTTGTTGATCTTAGGCGCAGCGCTCGCCGCCGCATCGGCCGTATGGTTCTTTGCTAAAATGATATCCGTGTATGCGGGCCGAGCAGCAGGTCCGCGCATGCATATGCGCAACCATTGGGTACAGTAAATCCCCGCCGGCTGACGATGATCCGCGCCTGCGCTTTGATTGCGGTGCTGATTTCGGGCGCGCTGATTGACGTCGCGCGCGGCGCCGACCGCGTCGAGTGCGAGCCGCAGCGCGTCACCGGTGACGGCCACTACTGGGCCTACCGCATCGTCGATGGTCGTGAGTGCTGGTACCCGGGACGGCCTGGGAAGCCGAAGAACGAGCTGTTCTGGGGTCGCGGCATTACCCCCTCTGCACGCCAACCGGTGGATCAGCCCGAGGCCGAGACCGAGCCCTCTGAGCCGCCTTCCCGCTTCGTGAGTGCGCCGCCGGAGCAACCAGAGAGTGCGCCACCGGAGCAACCAGAAACCACCGAGGCAATGCCGAAGCAATGGCGCGCGAGCGCAGCCGACCAGCTGCTTGCGTTCACCTGCTGCTGGCCGGAGTTGGAGGAGCCCGCCCCGCTCCCAAAGCCGACATCCGAGCTGGGGCCGGAGTTGGAGGAGCCCGCCCCGCTCCCAAAGCCGACATCCGAGCCGCCGGCCTGGCCGCTGGCGCTGCTACCGCTCGGCCTCTACCCGCTGTGGTGGATTGCTAGGCCGAGACGGGTGTTACGGGCTGTTCGTACCAAACATGCCGGCCGAGTAGCCGCGGCCCAGCCTCACCCGCCTGCACCGCAAAAGCAGACTGGCCTAGAGGAGAGCGCCACAAGCTTGTTCGTACTCCCCATTGACAAACGACAACACGTCTCAATCGCGAGCCTCGACGATCCACCTGGCGCTGCGCCCTCTTTCCTTAGGCGGGAGGCGGAGAGCCGCCGCCACGCGCGCCCCGGCACGCCGAGAGAGAGGCGGCGCGCACCACGGAGGAGGGACCTGTGCTTTAGTGGAATGTCCGAGACTAGTTGATTGCATCATAGAAACCCGGCGGCGCGTTAGGAGTACGGGCGCGCCATTTTTCTCTTAGGAGCCCCCTTGCTACCGCAGGGGCATTGTCGTCAGGTCGCAATCGCTCCGCCGGGGGGTCTAGCCTCTCGACGCGGGGCACGCGGCGCGCGGCGATTTAATTTTTGTTGTCGCAGAATAACCAATTCGCGCTACTGCCATTGATTTGATTGGTGATTCTTGTCTCTTGCTACCGGATTTGCTACCGAGCCGTTTCTTTCAGGCGCCAGCGCATTGGCCTTCCCATGCCGCGAGGTGAGCGGCCGATGGGCTCGGCAATCACGCACAGCACGCGCCGAAGGTGCTTGTGTAATGCCACGGCAGCAGCCGCTTACCGTGCAGTAGCAGTCGCCGAGCGTAAGCTATTCGCGCAACTTCGCGGGTTGTGACGGTTCTTGACCCGTAAAAGGCACGTTTGGCTGCGGTTTGGCACCGACCGCGGCCGAGTGCGGGTTGCGGTAATCTTTGGGGGATTTTCCGCCGGTTCATCGTTTAATTAGAGCCGTGCGCCGTTGCTAGGGAATTTTTGCGAGTGAGCGTTGCGTTTAATCTTTCACTTACGATGCGCAACGGAACAACTCGCGTGCGACACCGCACAGTGGCAGAGTTCACTTCGGCTCGGTCCGGCACTGGATCCCTAGCAGATCCCCTCTCACCGATGGACCGCTGGGCCGAGCCATCAATCATCACGCGCATTTTTTCGGAAACGGTTGGCCAACGCCCTTGTCTTACTGAGCCCCCAGCGCCGGTCGGAACATCGCACCTTGTTTTCAGTTGTTCGGGCATAGCGGCTGCCTCCGGAGGACAACGACCCCCCACGAAAGAGTAGAGAGCAGTTGCAGGAGAGCCCCGGCGTCCCCCAGCCCCCTCCGGGGCTCTTCGTTGTCCCGCCTCGCCACCCCAACGCAGCGACCGTGCTCGCCCGCGCGGACAAGGTGATCGCGGTACTGGGTGGGGCAGCATGTCGCCCGTTAGCATTAAGAGCAGGGCACCACGAGGATCGCACGCCAACGCACGGCTACGCGGAACCCGCGGGGACGCGATGGAGGCATTCGCCAAGAGCTGGCGGCGGGATTGACCTGTAAGGGCGGACGCCAATTATTTTCGCCCTTAGTCCAAGCAAAGCCGCATTGCAGCGGCAAACTTTCATTGTGTGCATCGGGGGTCTGTCTGTCGGGAGGCCCGCCTCCGATGAGCTGCTACCGGGTAATTTTCTTCAAGAATCTGCTCAGTTCTGACGGACACCCCTTTAAGTGTATTCAGCGGGCGATCGATATTCGCCACGCGAGGAATGCGGATCGCGCCGTAGAGGTTGCGGAGCTCCGGTATGAGCGTCTCCACCGCGTCCACGACTGGACCCTTTACGCGGACTTTCTAGAGTTGGAAGTCGATGGCAAGAAGGTAGATTATTGCCCGCCGGGTGTGAGGCGCCCGCGATGGAACTAATGTCCGGTGACGCACGTTGGTCTGCCAACGAGCATGCTCTTTGTAAACCGGCGACACTCGGCCGCCAGTGATCTCGCTGGTCCTTAGCGGGATAGCCAAAGGCCCAGGTCGCCGGTTTAGTTGTCCAGTTGTTCCCAGGTGGGCCTGAATTGACCTGACCGCGTCTCGCTCTTTCACCGGGTGAGTTCCCACGAAGCACAATTGAAACCGTTTTTTGCCTTCGACGAAATCATATTCCGTCTTCCACTTTTGAACCCCTCCCTCACAGCGGGTGACCAACGGGCGACGGGTGGCTGAGAAGGAAGAGCAATGAAAAGATGCGCCCAATGTCACGGAAAACTCGGATTAGGTGTCCGCTCGCGTAATTTGTGGAGCGGCCGCTGGTGGATTCACGTTCGCTTTTGCTCGATCCATTGCGAAGCTCTTTACGAACTGGAGCAACACCACGCGAGCGCACGTCGCTGGCGAACTCTCCTGGTCCGTCGCAGTCCGCAGACCTAAGACTTCGGCGCGCACTTCGCGACGCAGCGGATGCTGGGCGCGGCGCTCATTGCCGCATTCTCAATGTTGGTCTTTTCGAGAGTGAGATTCCTTCTCGGCCGACGAACCGCAAATGCGAGCTAAGCCGCTTGGGAAATGGGACGCGCGCTCGGCCGAGGGCTGCCAACGTGGCAGTTAGGTGCCGATGAGACAACTCCCATGGCGCGTTTTTCTTGCCGCAGTGCATGCGTCCGCTTTTGGCACAACGCGGACATTCCCGTCGCGCCGATCCATGTCAACGTAGCGGGAGAGCGGCGGTGCCACGCCACCGGCACACGCGCATCCCAGTTCACCGCGAAGCAAAGCTGTGAGCCACTCCGCTCAGCCCGCTGCGTCCTTGATCGCCGTTTCGAAGCTCTTTGCGTCGAAGGCCGGCATACTTTGGATCCGCCCCAGACGCTGGGTGGAGTACCAGACAGAGAATGCGAGCATCGCCTCCGGATTCGGGGCATCGACGATGTCGACGAAGTCGTAGTAGCCCTGCGTGTAGTGGATCGACTCTATCTTGATACCCAGTTTGTCGAGCTTTGCCTTGGCCTTCCTGACTCGCTCCGACTGCTTGCTTGCGTACTCCGGGTTCAGATTTCCAAGCAGCACATATTTCATGGCCACCTCCACGTCATTTGATCACTTTCCGCGAAGGACCATGCAATTATACGCCTTCCGGCGACCAGCGCCTCTGCCGTTCCGTATGACGGAGCCGTGCAACCGATTGCTCAATGCGAGCCACACCTGGCGAAGGTCGTCTGTCAGATATGCGCGTGCCCGCTTAGCGAGTCGTCAGGCAGCCCGTGAAGGCTTCAGCCACAGCGCCGGCAATGCAGGCCAGCGTATCGGAATCGGGCGTGGAATGCGTCACAAAGAGCAGGATACAAAAGTATTGGCGGGCGGCGTCGCGAGATTGCTCAAACTCAATATCGCCTTGGAGGACGAATTGGCTCGCGTTCTCGAACCCGAAAAAGCCGTACAGATATCAAAATAAGGCGCGATGCTCCGGGCCGCTTGGCACGCGCTTGGGGCGGCCGGCGCGGTGGTAATTTACCCCCGTTCCCGGGGCCCCGCCCGAGGCTTTTTTCCACGGACCCGGGCC
>Ga0306922_10005375_pt1 | contig 12231 bp, 11 predicted proteins | sample sta12Cox44000082_FD_203758 | JGI IMG/M metagenome (GOLD analysis project Ga0306922, IMG submission 203758) | Lab enrichment of tropical soil microbial communities from Luquillo Experimental Forest, Puerto Rico - statoxic.12C.oxic.44.000.082 (v2)... | ecosystem: Environmental > Terrestrial >... | reverse complement strand
CGAAGGGTGGCGAAATTGGAATATGGTGGAGCCGACGCCATAAACTGGATCGGGAAGGGCAGCTGCGATGGAACAGCCCGAAGCTGCTCACAGCAATTCAGATTTGCAAAAGGAGCTGGCCGAGGTTCTTCGGCAACGGGCGGCCATCTCGGTAGTGCTGCGCGCTATTGCCAATTCACCACACGACTTGCAGCCCATATTCGACACCATCGTCGAGAGCGCAGTGCATCTCTGCCGGGCAGAATCGGGCGGCGTTCGCCTTGCCGAAGAAGCAGTCCTTCGTCTCGTTGCCAATAGAGAAGGCCCCGCGTTGTCAGGGTTGTGGTCACCACCAATGCTTCGGGGACCCGACAGCTTTTTGGGTCGCCTCTTCGGAAGCAAGTCGCCGGTCCACATCCCCGACTTAGCCACACATCTTGAACGCAATTCTCCGGGAGAAGCTGAACGAGAGGCTATGACCAAAATTGGTACTCGGACAATCCTCATCGTGCCGATGCTCAGAAGCGACGAGCTAATCGGAACGCGTGCTCTTGCGCGGCACCGCATAGAGCCTTTTACGGAGAAAGAGATCGAAGTTGTCATGGACTTCGCTGCGCAGGCTGCCATTGCCCTAGAGATCACCCGCCGCGAGCGGGAGCTGCGCGAGCTGCAGATGGAGCTGGCACGCGTCAATCGTATTGCAACCATGGAACAGCTGAGCTCATCTATCGCCCATGAGGTGATCCAGCCGATCGCGACAGCGCGCAATAACGCCCGTGCGGCTCAGAATTTTTTGGAGATGAAGCCGGCGAATCTGGGCGAAGCCAGGAAGCGCTCGACTCTGTTGTGGCCGCAGCCGATCGGGCCGGAGACATTATCCACCGGATCAAAGATCACATTAAAAAAGCGCCGCCGAAGATGGAGCGGTTCGACGTAAATGAAGCGATCCGCAACGCGATCATTCTCACTCGGGGTGAGGTCGTTAAGATCGGCGCCTCGATCCAGACGCACCTCGCCGAGCCCTTGCCATTCTTTCGCGGCGATCGGGTGCAGATTCAACAGGTGATGGTCAACTTGATCGTCAACGCCATCCAAGCGATGAGCGGCGACGGTCACAGCAGGCGCGAATTGCAGATCAGCACGGAAACCGACGCGGCGGAAGGCGTGCGCGTCGGGGTGCGGGATACCGGGCCGGGGCTGGCGCTGGAGAGCCTCCCGCGCCTGTTTGAACCCTTCTACACGACCAAGGCTGAGGGAATGGGTATGGGTCTGGCGATCTGCCGCTCGATCGTTGAGGCTCATGGGGGACGGCTCTGGGCCACGGCGTGCGAGCCACACGGAACCTTGTTTCAATTTACGATTCCTGCCGAGGCAGGAAACGCGACGTCGTAATGAGATCGTCTATGTCGGCAATTGGCACTACCCGGACCTAAGCCTTCGTGGCGGTATGTCTGCAGCTGGAGGAAGCTGACATAAAACGCTGGCATCGACGGCGTAAACTCGGCGCCGGATAACTACCGGCTTGTTCAGTGAACCATCCTCGCTGAGATGATCGTGCTTAACCTCCTCACGCTGTGGCTGAATGAATGTTGCCGCATCACGAGCGCAGCGCTGTGCAAACGCACGCACCTGGTCGAGTAGTGGTTCTAGAACTGCTGGGCGGGCAAACGAATGTGAGCAGTGGCACGGTGCAGCGGGCGTGTCAGCAGGTACAGGCACATGTGCTTCAGCTGCATGCGTGCTGCCCCTTGTGGGGCGAGGACGCGGCGCAGCGAAGCACCAGGGCAGCGTGTCGTGTCCTGAAAGTTCCAACAATGGAACAGTTCGGGGGTGATAGCTGTTCATAAAACGGGGACCGGCCGAAGTCTCAGTTGGCGACGTTGTAGCGGCATCAATGCCATCGGCAGGCAGATAACTCTTTAGCATCGTAAGAGCGGGTGCGTTTGGCACACGCCGCACGACTAATGCGTGCGGGTGACAGCGCACAACGCGCACATGGTCATGGAGGGAGCGACGATGAGTTTCCAGGGAAGGCGGAAGACAATAATGCATTCGTTTCTGAGACCGTTGCTGCTGACCGGCAGTAGCGACTGGATCATGCGATGTGGAAGCTATCTGTTGGTCGTGATGGCGTGCGACCTACCGCCCGCGCTGGCACAGGCGCAAACGCTGACAACGCTCTACTCCTTTAGCGGCGGAAGCGACGGGGGACACCCCTACGGCAGCCTGATCGCTGACGGCTCGGGCGCGCTCTATAGCACGACCTTCGAAGACCTCGGGACCGTGTTCAAGCTGACGCCACCTCCCCCGACAGGCGGCCCCTGGACCAAGAGTGTGCTTCACAGCTTCACCGGCAACCCCGACGGGCAGGCCCCCTTTTCGGCCCTAATCGCCGATGCCTCGGGCACCCTCTATGGAACGACACCTGGCGGCGGGACCACCCCCGCCGGCACGGTCTACAAGGTGACGCCGCCCACCACGACCGGCGGGGCGTGGACCGAGACCGTGCTCTATAGCTTCACCAACGGTAGCGACGGGGGACAACCCCCTGCCGCCCTGACCGCCGACCCTTCGGGCGCGCTCTATGGCCCGGCCCCATACGGCGGCGCTTCGGGCAACGGGGTAGTGTTCAAGCTGACGCCGCCCACCGCGACTGGCGGGGCGTGGACCGAGACCGTGCTCTACAGCTTCAGTGGAGGAACCGACGGGACATCCCCCAATGGCAGCCTGATCGCCGACGCCTCGGGCGCACTCTACGGAACGACTACTTCCGGCGGCACCGGCAGCTCCGGGACGGTGTTCAAGCTGACGCCGCCCACCACAACCGGAGGGGCGTGGACCGAGACCGTACTTTACACGTTCACAGGCAGCCCCGACGGGGCTTCCCCGTTTGTCGGCCTGATTGCCGACGCCTCGGGGGCGCTCTATGGGGCGACTTATAACGGCGGCACCTCCGGCAACGGGACAGTGTTCAAGCTGACGCCGCCCACGACGACCGGCGGCGCGTGGACCGAGACCGTGCTCTACAGTTTCAGCGGAAGCGACGGGGCAAACCCTCGCGGCAGCCTGATCGCTGATGCCGAGGGCGCGCACTATGGCACGACCTTTCTCGGCGGCGCCGGCAGCTCCGGGACAGTGTTTAAGCTGACCCCGCCCGCCACGACTGGCGGCGCGTGGACCGAGACCGTGCTTTACAGCTTCACTGGGGGAAGCGATGGGGCAAATCCCCCTGCCGCCCTGATAGCCGACACCTCGGGCGCCCTCTATGGAACGACCAATTCCGGCGGCGGCGGGTACGGGACGGTGTTCAAGCTGACGTTGCCGGCGCGTTTCACCGGGGTACCCGGCAAGGCGAATTGCCACGGCCAAAGTATCTCTGTCCTCGCCAAGACATACGGAGGCGTCGCCGCGGCCCGCTACGGCGCTTGGATACGCTAGCGTGACTGACTTGCAGAGCGCCGTTACGAGCTACTGTGGAAACTAAGTAGCTGGCTAGGGCGAACAGTTGGTCGTTTAGCGGCGAGGCTGAAGACTGGGCGCCGGAACTCAGGGGCCGGCGTTCGCTCCCTCGATGAACGCCTGCGGCTCTTCTGCACTGGCGTTTTCAATCCAGTCAAACTCGCTAGGCCCGCGCCGACGAGGTCACCGAGTAGGTACGCTTTTTTTTGCTGCGATTGACCATTCTTGGCACTTCTCGGGCATTAGCCCGATGCGCGGAATGTCCGCTACTGGTGGGAGCTGACATGAGGACCTAGACGACGACTTCCGGGGTTGACCCGATTCGGACGTTGCCAGTCGGTTTATGCTGTGCTGCACAACGGCATCCACGATGTGCTAGTCTGTAGTCGCCTGCCACCGGGAGGGCTACGTGAGACGGCGTGGCACAGTAAGCCTGAAATCCTCGAAGCCGCAGCACCGCAAACCAACAAGGGCGAAGCGCAGCAAGGCGGCGAGGGCCGCGCGCCCAGGAAGATCAACCGCTGCCGATCTGCAAGAACAAGTCGGCGCTCTTACTCGCGAACTAGCGGCCGCGCGGAAGCAGCTTGTTGATGCGCTTGAGCAGCAGACAGCGACCTCGGAGGTCCTGAGTGTCATCAGCTCATCGCGCGGCGAATTAGAGCCGGTGTTCCAGACAATGCTGGAGAACGCCACACGGCTTTGCGAAGCCAAGTTCGGCGTCTTTTTTCTTCATGAGGGGGGAGGCCTGATACGCCATGTCGCAGGTCACAATGTGCCCCCGGCATTTGCCGAGGCATTCAGGCGGCACAGTGTGTTTCGTCCCGCCGCGGACGGTGTGTTTGCTGGGGCGATGAAAACTGAGCAAGCAGTCCAGATCGCGGACCTCACAGCGACACGCGGTTATATCGAACGGCAGCAACCGACGGTAGACGCCGTTGAACTCGGCGGTGTTCGGACGATTGTCGGCGTGCCAATGCTTAAGGACAATGAGGTGATTGGTGTAATCGCTATCTTTCGCCAGGAGGTTCGCCCGTTCACCGATAAGCAGATCGAGCTTGTCAGCAATTTCGCGAAACAGGCCGTCATCGCCATCGAGAACACGCGGCTGCTCACCGAACTGCGCGAATCCCTGCAGCAGCAGACCGCAACCGCCGATGTGCTTAAAACGATCAGCCGGGCAGCCTTCGACCTGCAGCGCGTTCTTGAGACGCTGCTGGAGAGTACGGTCCGGCTTGCCGGCGCCAAGCACGGCATGATTTTTCGCTATGACGGTGAATGCTGCCATGCTGCTGCCGACTACAACAATCCGCCCGGATTGTTGGAGCTATGGCAGCGCACCGCAATCCGCGCGGGACGGCAAACCACGACGGGTCGCGCGCTGCTGGAACGTCGCCCGGTCCAAATCGCTGACGCGCAGTCAGACCCGGATTATCACTTTCCTGAAGCGCTGAGACTGCAGAGCTTCCGAAGCGTGCTGGCGGTACCCTTGCTGCGTGAGGGCGTCCCTCTCGGCGTAATAACTGTATGGAAAACGGAGATCGCGCCGTTTACGGACCGGCAGATCGAGCTCGTCACCACGTTCGCCGACCAGGCGGTGATCGCCATCGAGAACGTGCGGTTGTTCGATGAGGTAAAAGCGCGCACCGAGGAATTGAGCGAATCGCTGCAGCAGCAGACCGCTACCGCAGACGTGCTCAAGGTGATCAGCCGCTCGACCTTCGATCTGCAAGCAGTGCTGGATACGCTAGTCGAGGCCGCCGCTCGACTTTGCGAGGCGGATATGACCCAGATTTGCCGCCCGAGAGACGCGGGTTATTATGTTGCGGCAAGTCACGGCTTCTCGCCCGAATACATGGAATATCACAAGACGGTCACATTTACGCCGGGGCGAGGTAGGCTTACAGGGCGGGTACTGCACGAGCGCAAGCCCGTTCAAATCCCCGACGTTTTAGCCGACCCGGAATACACCAACCTTGAACCACAGCGATTGGGCGGCTATCGCACCCATTTGGGCGTACCGCTGCTGCGCGACCGCACTCCGATCGGTGTCATTCTGGTAAGCCGGCGCACTGTGCGACCGTTTGACGGCAAACAAGTTGAGTTGGTCACAACCTTTGCCGACCAGGCAGTTATTGCGATCGAAAACACGCGGCTTTTCGAGGAAGTGCAGGCACGCACGCGCGATCTCAGCGAGTCCCTGCAGCAGCAGACAGCCACGGCCGACGTGCTCAAGGTCATCAGCCGCTCGACATTCCATCTGCAGCCGGTGCTCGATACCCTGGTCGAGAGCGCATCGCGGTTCTGCGGCGCTGACGACGTATCGATTTTCCGGCTCATCGGCGACGGTCTGCCGTCGGTCGCCCACTACGGACCGATTTCCGGACCGAAAGGTTACATGACGCCCGTGCGCGGAACCGTCAGCGGGCGCTGCCTGCTGGAGCGACAGGCGGTCCAAGTAGCAGACCTACAGTCCGAAACCGAGGCCTACCCGGAGGGTAGCGCCATCGCGCGAGAGCTGGGCCACCGAACGATCCTCGCCGTTCCGCTGCTGAGGGAGGCCACACCGTTCGGTGTTATCGTGCTCCGACGTACCAAGGTGGAGCTCTTCTCGGACAAGCAAATCGAGCTGGCCACTACCTTCGCCGACCAGGCGGTGATCGCAATCGAGAATGTACGGCTGCTCAATGAGCTGCGAGAATCGCTGCAACAGCAAACCGCCACCGCCGACGTGCTCAAGATCATCAGCCGCTCGACTTTTGATCTCACGTCCATTTTGCAGACTCTCGTCGAATCGGCAGCACGTCTGTGTGACGCCGACAAGGGCACGATTACCCGGCAGATCGACGGCGTGTTCTACCGTGCCGAATCCTACGGCTTCCCCGCCGAAGCCATGGAACGCTGGAGAAACGTGGCTGTCACGCCAGACCGCGGGAGTGCCGCCGGACGCGCTCTGCTCGAAGGTTGTACTGTTCACATCCCCGATGCGGGTGCCGATCCAGACTACACTTTCGACATGGCCGGGACTGTGATGCGCTCCATGCTCGGAGTTCCCATGCTGCGCGAAGGCGTACCGATCGGCGTGCTCGCCTTAGTTCGCTCCGAGGTGCGCCCATTCACCGACAAGCAGATTGACCTCGTCTCCACTTTTGCCGACCAAGCGGCAATAGCCATCGAGAACGTGCGGCTGTTCGACGAAATCCAAGACAAGAGCCGTCAGCTCGCGGAAGCAAGCCAGCATAAATCGCAGTTCCTCGCCAACATGAGTCATGAGCTGCGCACGCCGCTGAACGCCATCATCGGCGTGACCGAGATGTTGCGTGAGGATGCCGAGGCGGCAAAACAGGACCTTGAGCCGCTCGACCGCGTGCTCGGCGCGGGCCGTCACTTGCTCGCCCTGATCAATGACATCCTCGACCTGTCGAAGATTGAGGCCGGGCGGATGGAGCTCAATCTGGAGACCTTCCCCCTCGCGCCGCTGATCGGCGATGTTGTCAAAACCATCGAACCGCTGGCGGCGAAGAATGGCAACCGGGTTGCGGTTCAATGCGATGACACTGTCAGGATGATGCGTGCCGACCAGATGCGGCTCCGGCAGGCGCTGTTGAACCTCATGAGCAACGCCAACAAGTTCACCGAGCGAGGCGCCATCACCATCGATGCTTGCGAGCAAAAAGAGAACGGTCGCGACTGGATCACGCTGGCAGTTGCCGATACCGGCATCGGCATGACGCCGGAGCAGATGGACAAGCTGTTTCAGGAGTTCTCGCAGGCAGACGCATCCACGACGCGCAAATACGGTGGCACCGGACTTGGGCTCGCGATCAGCAAGCGCTTCTGCCAAATGATGGGCGGCGACATCACAGTCGAGAGCGAGCCTGGCAAAGGCTCGACTTTCACGATCCGGCTGCCGAGAACCGTGGACGCCGCCAAGGCCACCGGATAGAGGCATCGTTGGCGCACTGCACGCGTCCGCACCTCTCCGACATAACCGTGTGCGACGCAATGTCCACTGCCGGTGGAAGCCGACATAAGCCCGAAAACGGTGGATTCGGGTTTTGACCCCGAGCGGAAGTCGGGTCGGCCGAAATGCTGTGATGCACAACACGGCTTTTTCCCGTTGTGGTAGGGTGTGATCCTCGGCGTGAGGGGAGCACATGAGACGACGCCAGTTCATCACGCTTCTCGGTGGCGCCGCAGCTTGGCCGCTCGCGGCGCGCGCGCAGCAGGATCGCCGGGTTCGATGGATCGGCGTATTGATGATCTTCCCTGATACGGACAAGATTGGATCGGGGAATGCCACAGCGTTCGAGGAAGGCCTCGCAGCACTGGGCTGGAATGTTGGCCGCAATATCGCGATCGACTACCGCTGGGCCGTAACCGATGTCGAAAAGGGTCGCTCCGCGGTTGCGCAAGTCCTTCGTCTTTCGCCGGACCTGATCCTAGCCAATGGAGGGCCCGCATTGACCGCCGCGCAGCAAGCGACCCGCACGATACCCATTGTATTCACGGGGGTCAGCGAACCAGTTGAGCGCGGCTTTATCACAAGTCTGGCCCGCCCTGGCGGCAATACGACCGGTTTCGCCAATATGGAATCAACCGTAGGCGGAAAGTGGGTGGAACTGCTCAAAGAAATCGCGCCGGGAGTCGCCCGCATAACAGCCGTTTTCGACCCGGCCTCATCATTTGCAAAAACATTTTTGATTCAGCGGAAATGGCCGGCCAGAAATTGTCGACTCAGGTTAGTTTAGTGCGACCCACGTTCATAATCTGCCGGAACTCGAGGCCGCACTGAGTGCCGTTGGACGGGAGCCGGGAACTGGTTTGATCCTTCCCCCCGATGGGTTCACGGCAGCTTACAGCCGACAGATTCTCGAACTGATAGAACGTTACCGGATTCCTACGATCACTAATATCAGTTCCTTGGCCGTCGATGGTGCATTGGCGTCTTACGCGCCAAGTGTAGTCGATCCGTTCTGACGTGCCGCTGGTTATGTTGACCGCATCTTTAAGGGTGAAAAGCCGACCGAACTACCGGTACAATATCCAACTAAATACGACCTCGTCATCAATTTGAAAACGGCAAAGGCGCTCGGGCTCGAAATTCCCTCCTCGCTGCTGCTGCGCGCGGACGATGTGATCGAGTAGGTGTGTGATTGCTGCACCTGCTCAGGTCTGGAAGTGGCACGAAGTGTGAGTGTCAGCTTTTCCTGGTTGCGGCTGCTATCCAATAAGCACCGGACTCTAGGCGGGCGATATTTGAGGGTCTAGATGACGCTACCGCCTACGAAACCAAGCGGGCAGCCAACTAGCGCTAAGACGCCCTCCTCGCAAAGTCTCAAATTCTCCAAAAAGCGGCTGGCCCTTGCCTTCGCCATTGCAGGCCTCTCTGACACCATCGGAGCGTTCGCGACCCCTTTACCCCCGCTCGTATGGGTGGTGGACATTGCTACGGTGCTGCTGCTCTTCATGGTTCTGGGCCGCCAATGGCTACTGTTGCCGGGACTAGCCCTGGAGGCGATCCCGGGGTTAGGTGTGCTTCCCTTTTGGCTGCTGGTGGTCGCGGCGATCGCTGTCCTGGGCACGCCGCGACCGAAGTTTGAACAGTAGCGCACAGTTCCGGCCAACGTCGGCCTCCCGGTTGATAGGCTGCATGTCCGCAGCCGGTGGAAGCGGACATAGGCTCTCGCAAAAGGCGAATGCTCCTTTTGATGTGGTGGACGGCGCCCGCTCCCGGCGACGAATCGCCGTAAGGTGATCGTTGCGTCAAAATCACATCAGGGAGCCGTCCACATGCACATTACCACAATCGGTTCGGATATCGCCAAGAACGTGTTTCAAGTCCACGGCATCGATGCGGCCGAGAAGGTCATCCTTCGGAAGCAGCTTCGCCGCAGCAAGTGATGAAGTTTTTCGCAGCACTGCCACCCTGCCTGATTGGCATGGAGGCGTGTGCTACGGCGCATTATTGGGCGCGAGAGTTGACGAAGCTCGGTCACGAGGTTCGTCTGATGCCGGCGAAAGACGTAAAAGCTTACGTCAAGCGCAACAAGAACGACGCGGCCGACGCCGAGGCAATCTGCGAGGCGGTTCGCCGCCCCACCATGCGATTTGTGCGGGCGAAGTCAGCCGAGCAGCAGGGTCGGCTACATCAGGGCCCGCAGCCAGAACGGCTGTACTTTAGAGGCCGGATACATGACTGCACCCGTATCGTTTCGCGAAAAGGTCAGATTCTTTTCCCTTGCACCGCGGGCGCCGTCCATACATGACCCCAAGCTGACGTAGACGGGATCGAAATCCCGCAGCGCAGTATCGACCCACGTCAGACTCGCTAGCCCTGATTGCCAATGTGTCATCTACGCGAATCGACCGTTATTTTCACCAGTGCCAGACCTGATCGTAATGGTCGAAAAGACGGGCCAATCCGCTGCGCGCCACGGACGTCAGGCCCTTAACCAGCGGAACCCCTTGCAGCCCACGCTCCTGCAAATCCTCCGACACGATGAAGACAGCCATCCCCTTGGAGGTCATGCTCGCAATGTTGTCGGCGAGACGTGGCGGCTGAGTCTGCTGCCAGGTCCCGTACTGGAGGCCTGTCGCGTCCTGGCCTTCTACCGCATAGTTGACTGCATTCCCACGCAGCAGGACATCAACGTCCCCGCCCGCGCTCTTGAGAGTGTAAGACAGCCACACGCCTGGATCGTCCTGCTCTTCAAGTGTGGCGCGGTAGCCGGTCTCGATAATGTTCAGAGCCTTCATCGCACCCCTCCTATCCACGCGTGCCGATGACCAAGGTGTTATCCGACCCTTCGGCCATCTTCAAGAAATCGGCGGGCGAGCCGCGGCGGACGCCTTCAACGGCTTCAACGGCGCCTCGCTCATCAACGCACAACCCGCAATTCACCCAATCGACCTTCCCGCCATTGCGCCTTGTCTCCTGTATCAGAGATGAGACCAGCTCTTTGGTCAGGACGTGATTTTCTTCTTCGACATTTCGCCCATGCATCGCGTTAGGATGTGGCTTTTGGTTCGCGAAGGCCAGAAACACTGAACCCTCATATGCGAACACGTTGATGTCATAGCCCCGCTTGGCCGCAATGTGAATCAGCCGCAGCGCCGTCGTGGAGCGTGCGTTCTCGTATGGCGGGTCCATCAGAGCGAAGGTAAGGGTTTTCCTGTCGGCCATGTTTGCCCCCTTAGTGCCAGACTGCCTTGCAGCCGTCGACGAGTTGGTCGATCACGAAATCCAGCGGAGCAGGTTTAACTCCGGTCATGAGACGATCTGAGGGAATGCCCCTCTCCCGTAGTGAGAAGTCATCGGCGAGGATGGGGATTCCGGCTTTCGCCAATTCCGAAAGCCCGTCGGCGCGCGCACCCGCGCGTGCCGGAAGCACGCCGTTCTGTACGAGAAACACGGTCACTGCTTCGCCTTGCTGCGCCAACTGTTTTGCCAGATCGTACAAGAACCGTGTGTCATTGGAATCGAACGGATCTCTCGATTCGATGAGAAGATAGTTCGCCATCTACGACCCCTTTGGCTCCTTGGGCTGCGGATTTGTCCGGTTGTCCCTGGATTTGGATGCACTTTTGAGTCCGCTGCAACGCAAATGTCGTGGCCCCGACGGTAATCCCCGCGGTCAACAGGCTGTCGATTTGTTGTTGTAATTGCCCCTCGCCGTCGGGAGTATTGCTGCCTTTAATTTCACGGAAGTCGGCATGTCCCGCTGGCAGCTCTAAGATCAAACTAGTCCAATTCTCTGGCGGCGTCCAGATGCCTGACAGTCGCCCGCTTGGCACTCGGCCGCTCAAGACGCCAATATCATCCTCGGCCCGAACCTGCCGATGACGCTGCCCGCGCCGACCAGCCACGTCAGCTTTCTGCACGCACATTGCTGCACCTGCTCAGGTCCGTTCCCTGGCACTTCTCCGACATAGCCTCATCCGACCGAATGTCCGCAGCTGGCGGGAGCTGACATAACGGCTCGACGCGGCGGCTTCTGGTTGTGACCCGTTGCTGACATCACTAGGGTTGAAATTCCGCAGCGCAGCAAGCCCCTGACTGAGCCTCGCCAATCCGTTATGCTTGGGGCTTCCCGGCTTGGGGCAGCGGCATGCAATTCGGTCAGCTAAAGCGGCGCACGCTCATCAAACTGCTCGGCGACTCGGCGGGCGCGTTGGGTCGTCGAGATTGTCTTTTTGGCCGCCCCAAGCCCACATCGCTCGACCATCACCTACGACCCGCAGCAGAACCTGTTCTTCGTGCAATTTCGAGCGCCTCTCGGTCCACAACCGTGCGGATATCAGGAGACCGTCGCGCAGTCCCATCCACTCGTGCGGTCGGCGCCCTCCCCCGATGCAGAACCGAAGAGCAATGGCTGCCGCCTACAACGCGATCGCCGCGACGCTGGAGCGCTATGTCAATGGCGCGCGGACCGACGACGGCGCACTCGTGCGCACGGCCTTGCGCGCATCTTAGTCTTTCGCCTTACGGATTGCGCACTTGGTTGCTTTTTTCCGCCTGTGCGTTTTCTAGCCACTGCTGTCAGTTGGGCCGGCTGATCAGCAGGTTGAGCTATAAGCCGAGTTGCCGAAATCTTTCCGAATCCATACTCCGGGCTCCAATGCACTTCCGACGTGTGCTGATCCTTCACCGCGGTTCGCGATAGCGCAGCCCGTAATCGGTCCAGTGTCAACCGTGGATCAAGTTCCAGCATTAGCGCAACAACGCCGGTGACGAAGGGCGCGGCCGTGCTTGTGCCCTCCACGGTGGAAAGGCGGCGAGCGGTTTCGATTTTC
>Ga0306922_10005372_pt1 | contig 12237 bp, 10 predicted proteins | sample sta12Cox44000082_FD_203758 | JGI IMG/M metagenome (GOLD analysis project Ga0306922, IMG submission 203758) | Lab enrichment of tropical soil microbial communities from Luquillo Experimental Forest, Puerto Rico - statoxic.12C.oxic.44.000.082 (v2)... | ecosystem: Environmental > Terrestrial >... | reverse complement strand
GATCGCGCGCCGCGGCCAGCAGTTCGGGGCGGGTGGCGGTGTAGTTCGAGACGCTCGGATGCGTGAGGTAGATCGAGCCGAGCGCGCCCAGCCGGCGCGGCGGCATGGGATCGGGGTCGCCCGAGGCTTCGCCAAAGGACGCCATCAGCCCGCGCCGGCGAAGGCATTTCAGCGAATCCTCGAACGTCGCCTTGCCGACCGAATCGTAGACGACGGGAACGCCTTCGCCGCCGGTGATCTCGCGCACGCGCTCGGCAAAATTCTCCCGCGTGTAGACGATGGGATGATCGCAACCGTGCGCGTGGGCGATTGCGGCCTTCTCGTCGCTGCTCACGGTGCCGATCACGGTTGCGCCGAGATGCTTCGCCCATTGGCACATGATGAGGCCGACGCCGCCGGCGGCGGCGTGGATCAAGATCGTATCGCCGGGCTGGACCTTGTACGCGTCGTAGAGGAGGCAGCGCGCCGTCATGCCGCGGATCATCATCGACGCGGCCGTGCGCTCGTCGATGCCGGCGGGCAAGGCGATGACGCGCGCCGCCGGGACGACACGGACTTCGGCATAAGAGCCTTCCGGCATGCCGGCACAGGCGACGCGGTCGCCGACCGAAAGGCCGCTCACGTCGGGCCCCACCGCGTCGATCACACCCGCGCTTTCGAGACCGATTCCGGAGGGAAGCGATTTCACCGCGTGCACGCCGCGTCGCATCAGCACGTCGCGGTAGTTGACGGCGACCGCCACGTTGCGGATGCGCACCTGTCCGGGGCCAGGCGCGCCCACTTCGACGTCTTCGAAGCGCAGCACCTCGGGGCCGCCGTGCTCATGGAAACGAAACGCCTTGCTCACGACGCCAGCTCCTTCGACAGGCCTTCCATCATGTCGGCGAGATCATCGAGCGCGTTGAAGCGCGGCTGCGCCGCGATATGCGGAGACAAGACCACGTTGTCGAATCCCAAGAGCTCGTCGTCGCTGCGGCCGGGCGCCTCGTAGAGCGGGTCGAGCGCAAAGCCGCCGAGCCGGCCCGATTTCAGCGCTTCGATCAGGGCCGCGCGGTCGACGATGTCCGCACGCGCAACGTTCACCAGGAACGCGCCGGGCTTCATCTGCGCGAATTGCGCGCGGCCGATGAAGGCGCGCGTCGCTGGTCCGCCCGGCAATTGCGGCACCACCCAGTCGCTCTCCGCGAGCAGCGTTTCGAGCGGCACGTAGGTTGCCTCAAGCTCGTGCTCTTCCGCCGCCGGCAGCGGGGTGCGTTGGTAATAGAGGATTCGCATGCCGAACGACGCTGCCCGGATCGCGATCTCGCGGCCGATCTCGCCCAGACCGATGATGCCGAGGGTGGCGCCGTTGAGCGTGCGCAGGCCGGAAATGCGCGGCCAATTCGAGTTGGGCGTGTGGCGGCGGTCGAACGGCTTGTAGGCGTAGCCGAGTTCGCGCAGCCGCTCGACGCTGATGCGGCCGACGAGGCGATGAAGTTTCTTGGCGAGCGTGATCATCAGCGCGATGGCGAGCTCGGCACAGGCAATATTGGCGCGGCGGCGGATGGTCAGCACCTTGATGCCTTGGGCGGCGCAGGCGGCGGTGTCGATGTTGCGGGGGCTCAAGCCGAATTTCTGCACGACGCGCAGCTCGCTGCCGGCGGCAAGCTCCTCCTTGCCCACGCGCAGCGATTCGACCACCAGGGCGGGACTGCCGGGCAAGGCCGCGCGCATCTCGTTTTGCGTCTCGACCAGGCGCACCTCGCACGGGAAAAGCTTGCCCACGCGGGCGCGCACGCGCTGGCAGTAGCCATCGAAATCGGGCTCGTCGTGGGCGAAGAAATCGGCGTAGGCGGCGGTCCGCTCAGGCGACGTGTTCGGGTCGAGCACGACGCCGACGACGCGCAGAAATCGGTCGTCTTCGACCACCAGGGCGCCATTAGCCGGCACGGGGAGAAACTCCGAAAAACTCAAGGCGCGGGCGGCTCGAGGTCGAGTTGAAGCGCCTGCAGCACGCGCGCGTTCATATTGTAGGTGCCGATGAGCACGGTCAATTCCACGATCTCCCTGGCGTTGAAATGGCGCTTGACCTCGGCGAAGACGGCGTCGGGCACCGCGATGTCGCTGGTCATGGTATCGGCATAGGCGAGCACGGCGCGCTCGCTCGCGCTGAAGCATTTGGAGGCACGCCAGTCCGCGAGCGCATCGCATTCCTCGAGCGAAAGCCCGTCGGCGAGCGCCAAGGACGGCACGTGCTGGCGCAGCACGTATTGCGAGTTGGCGAGGTGACCCATGCGGATGATCACGATCTCGCGCAGCCGGCCGGGAAGTGTCGTCTTCCATCGCACCGTGTTGGAGTGATTGAACCAGCTCTCGGCGAGCGGGGGAGCGTTGAGCAGCATGCGATAGATGTTAATCAGCTTCCCGCGCCGGCCGGCGCGGAATTTTTCGATCATATCCGCAAATTCCGGATGGTCTTGCTCTTGGATCAGGGGAACGCGGGCCATGGGGATCCTTCTCTTTCACAAGGGGAGGGAGCCGAGCGAGTACACGGCGCTAGGGTGCTTCGGTCGGTGATCGCTACTCCATCTTGAAGCCGGTCGCCTTCATGATCGGCGTCCAGCGCGCAAGCTCCTCGCTGATGAATTGCCGCGTCGCGTCGGGGTCCGAGTCGAGGATCGGCTCGAAGCCGGACGCCACCAGGATGCGCTGAACGTCCGCATCCGCCATGACCTGGCGCGTGGCCTCGGCGATGCGGTCGACGATCGGCTTGGCCACGCCGGCGGGAGCGAAGAGCCCGTTGAGATTGCCGGCGATCATGCCCGGCAGCCCCGCTTCGATCGCGGTTGGAATGTCAGGCGCCGCCTGGATCCGCGTTGCCGCGTTGACCGCGAGGATGCGCACCTTGCCGGCGCGATGGAAAGCGAGGAGCGGCCCGCCCACGTTCGGCGTCATCATCGGAATGTGACCGCTGGCGAGGTCGGCGACGCCGGGTGCCGAGCCCTTGTAGGGAATGTGCACGATGTCGGGCGCACCGATGAGCTGCTTGAACAATTCGCCCGCCAGATTGGTCAGCGTGCCGGCGCCGGCCGAGCCGTAGGACAGCTTGCCCGGATTGGCCCTGGCGTAGGCGATGAGCTCGGCGAGGCTGCGCGCGGGCACGGATTCGTGGACCACGATCGAGGTCGGCGCATTGCAGAGAATATAGATTCCGACGAAGTCCTTGAGCGGATCGTAGGGCGGGTTGTGCATGATCGCGGGAATGAGCACCTGCGTGCTGGTATTGCCGAACAGGAAAGTATGGCCGTCCGGCTGCGCGCGCGCCACCTCGGTGGCGCCGGTCACGCCGCCTCCGCCGCCCCGGTTTTCCGTCACCACGGTGCCGAGGGACGGCTTCATCTTCTCCGCCCACAGCCGGCCGGCAACATCGGTGGCGCCGCCCGGCGAGAACGGAACGACGAGCCTGATGGCGCGATCGGGATAGGCAAGGGCGCGTGGCGCCGGCATCGCGGCCGACAGCACCGCCAAGCCGCCGGCCAGCACGTCGCGTCGGTTCATGGGGTTTCCTCGCAGCCTTCGCGAGCGCGCGCGACATTGGACCGAAAGGCAGTCACCATCGACGCTCACGTCGTTGCCTCAATCATCGCGCGCAACTCCGGCGTCACCTCGGGCATGATCCCGAACCAGGCATGAAACGCTGGCCGCGCCTGATGCAGCAACATGCCGAGCCCGTTCACCGTCGGGTTGCCGCGCCTGCGCGCGGCCGCGAGCAACGCGGTCTCGCGCGGAATATAAATGATGTCGGACACGAGCGCGCTCACCGGTAAGCTATCGAGCGCAAGGTCGAGCGGCGGCTCGCCGACCATGCCTTGGTTGGTGGCGTTGATCAGCATCGCCGCGCCCTCAAGCGCGGCTTCGCGTTCTCCCCAGCCCAGCGCCGTGATCGAGCCGCCCAATTCGCCCGCCAGCGCCTTGCCTCGCGCCAGCGTGCGATTGACCAGACGGATTTCGCGGGCGCCCTGGTCGATCAGGCTCACCAGCACCGCCCGTGCGCCGCCGCCGGCGCCGATCACGACGATGGGGCCGGCATCGGCGCGCCACTTGGGCTGCGCCTCGCGCACGCTTTCGATATAGCCGAAGGCATCGTGGTTCTGCCCCGTGAGCGATCCATCGGCTGCGACGACGACGCAGTTCACCGCACCGATGCGACGCGCCAGCGGATCGACCCTGTCGACGATCGTGAGCGCGGCCTCCTTGTGCGGGATGGTCAGGTTGCAGCCGGAGAAACCGAGCGCCGGCAGCGCCCGCAAGGCGGCGCGCAGATGTTCGGCCTTGATGGCGAGCGGCACATAGGTGCCCGTGAGGCCGTACTTGCCGAGCCAATAATTGTGCAGTTTCGGTGAGCGCGAATGCATCACCGGATCGCCCATCACGCCGGCCAGCAGGAAGCGATCAGGATGGGTCATGGCAGTCGGTGCAGTCATTATGAATGAAGAGAGTGATCTGTGCACCTACTGCACGCTGGGAACAAGCTTTCTGACGGTTTCAATCAAGGCCGGCGGCGTCTCATAGAGCGCGGCGACCAACCGTTCTAGATGATCGGGCGGGCGATAGGTCATGTCCATCTTGATCCTTGCCGCCTCGGCCACGAGCTCGGGGTCTCGCACGGCCGCGGCGAATGCCGCGCGCATGATCGCCACGCGCTCGCTCGGCACGTCGGGCGGCAAGGCGTAGGGTCGGCCGAACTCGGTGCTCGAAAAAATAAACCGCATGAGCTGGCGTTGCTCGGCGGTCTTCGCGTAGTCGAAGATGGACGGCACCTCGGGGATTTCTGGGATCGGCGTCTCCTCCGCGCGCAAGAGAAAGACGAGCTTGCCGTCGCGGATGAGCTGCTCGTAGATGCGAAATTGACCGTAGGAGGCGCACGCCCCCTGCACCTCGCCGCGCTCCATGGCAAGAATCGCGTCGGTCGTACCCTTGTAGCCCTGGATGACCCGGAACTTGGTGCCGAGCACGTGATTGAACACGGTCGGCAGGATGCTCAACGAAGAGCCGGGCCCGGCGCCCCCCACGATGAACTCCTGGGTGAACAGATCCGCCGGGGTTCTGATCGGGGCCGTGACCCAACGCGCGCAAACGCGGGCGGGAAGTGACGTCGCGCCGAGCCAGTTGAAGCGCCGGGGATCGGCTTCGACGTTGGCTTGGCCCATCAGCGCTTGGCTCGGCATATTGCGCGAGAACGATGCGAACACCGTGCCGTTGCGGGGCGCCTGCGCGTAGAGAAAATTGGCCGCAGCGATGCTGGCCGCCGGCGGCATGTTTTGGACGATGATCGTCGGCTCCCCGGGGATGTGCTTGGCGAGGTATCGCGCGAGAAAGCGCCCGGCAAGATCGTAGTCGTTGCCGACGGGGTATCCGATGATCATTCGGATCTGCTTGTTCTTGTAGAAATCCTGCGGCGGTTGGCCCGCAGCTTGGCACCACGCCGTCCCATGGGCGCCGAACGAGACGCCGAAGATGAGACAAATCGCGGCGATCGACGTGTGCGACAGCATTGAACGCGGATTGCCTATTCGGCCGCGCGCTTGCGCACCAGCGCCGCTGCTGCCTGATCGTAACTCTCCTCGCGCGCCAACAGCGGCTTCAATCCGACGAGCTCGTAGTAGTCGTCGAGCGGAATGAGATGCTCCTGGCAGGGCGCGAGCGAGTTGCCGCGCTTGAGCAGGCGCAGCACGTTGCGCACCCCCTGCGCCGCCGCGAACAGCGCGACCGACGGGAAGGTCGCGGCGCAAACGCCGGCCGCTTCCAGCTCCTCGAGGCTGCGTGCCTTGGGACCCGCCGCCTGCGACAGCGTCGCCATGTGCGGCCCGCCGACTTCGCGCAGAACCCGCTTGATGTCCGCGATGGTGTCGACGCCCATGGGCTTGGCCATGTCGGCGCCGGCTTCCATGAACAGCTGGCAGCGTGCGATCGCCGATTCGAGACCCTCGACGCCCGCGGCGTCGGTGCGCGCCGCGATGAACAGGTCGCCGTTGCGCCGCGCGTCGAGCGCGGCCTTAATCTTGGCGAGCATCTGCTCGACCGGCACGATCTGCTTGCCCGGCAGATAGCCGCAGCGATTTGGAAAGACCTGATCGCTGATGAACAGTCCGGCGACGCCCGCGGCCTCGAACGCACGCACCATCTGCCGCACATTGTTGACGCCGCCGAAGCCGGTGTCGGCGTCGACGTAGACCGGCAGCTCGACCGCGGCGCAAATGCGCGCATAGTGGTCGGCATAGTCGCGCATATTGGACTGGCCCATGTCGGCCTGCGCCAACATGCTGCCGATGCCGGCGTAGCCGCCCGCCACCAGCGCCTCGAAGCCTTCGCTCTCGATGATGCGGGCCGACAGCGCGTCATAGGCGCCCGGCATCAGCACGAGGCGCTTGCCCGCCATGATCGCTCTGAGCTTCTTCCTCGCGCTCATGTCTTTGCTCCAAAGTCAAAGCCTGCGGTCCACCGCGGCCTGCAACCACGGTTGGTCGGCGGCGGTGCGCTGTTCCCAGCTCGCGATCTCGTCGGCGTGCTTGAGGGTGAGCCCGATGTCGTCGAGGCCTTCGATGAGACGCATGCGGTCGGCGGCCGGGATATCGAAGCTGACATCGCCGCCGCCGGGACCGGTGATGCGCTGGGTTCGAAGATCGACCGTGAACGACGCCGCGCCGTTGACCGCCACGACGCGGTCCGCAAACGCGGCCGCGTCGCCCGCTTCCAGCACGATCGGGAGCAACCCGTTCTGCAGGCAGTTCTCGCGATAGATGTCGGCAAAGCTCCTCGCGACGATGACGCGGATGTTGTTCGCCAGCATTCCCCACACCGCCGCTTCGCGCGAGGAGCCGGCGCCGAAATTGTGGCCGGTCACGAGAATGCCGGGGTCGCGGAACTGCGGCTGGTTGAGCACGAAGTCGGGGTCCTCGCTGCCGTCATCGCGCCGGCGCGCGCGCATGAACAACAGCGCCTTGTAGTCGGGCTTGAGGCTCCGCATGGATTGCACCGGCGCGATCTGGTCGGTGTTGATGTCGTCCTTGAGGAGCGGGACGGCGATGCCGGTATGGGTCGTGAACGGCTGCATCAGGGCTGCCCCGACATGAGCTGTCGCACGTCGGCGATGCGCCCGGCGACGGCGGTCGCGGCGGCGGTCGCCGGGCTGGAGAGGTGCGTACGCACTTTCGGGCCCTGGCGGTGTTCGAAGTTGCGATTGGTGGTCGAGACGCAGCGCTCCCCGGGCTCGCCGCGATCGCCATTGCCGCCGGCGCACATGGAGCAGCCGGACTCGCCCCACAAGAACCCGGCGTCGCGGAAGACGCGATCGAGCCCGGCCGCCTCCGCCGCGCGCTTCACCGTGGTCGACCCCGGCACGACCATCGCGATGACGCCCGCGGCGACGTGGCGCCCGCGCACAACGTCGGCGGCGGCTTCGAGGTCCGGCAGGCGGCTGTTGGTGCACGAGCCGATGAAGACGCGGTCGACCGGCAGGCCGGCGAGCGCCATGCCTGGCTGCAATCCCATATAGGCGAGCGCGCTTTCGATCGCGGCGCGCCGGCTTTGATCGGCGGCGGCGGGATCGGGCACGCGGCCGGAAATCCCGAGCACTTGGCTCGGGTCGGTGCCCCAGGAGATCTGCGGCTCGAGCGCGCTACAGTCGAGCACGTGTTCGCGGTCGAACGCGGCGCCATCGTCGCTCGTGAGCGTGCGCCAATGCGCGAGCGCGCGATCCCACATCGCGCCTTTCGGAGCAAAGGGACGCGCTTCGATCCACGAGAAGGCGCTGTCGTCCGGGGCCACGAAGCCCGAGCGGCCGCCCATCTCGATATTGAGGTTGCAAAGCGTCATGCGGCTTTCGATCGTCATCGCGCGCACGGCCGCGCCGGCATATTCCACGACGTGACCGCGTGCGCCCGCGACGCCGAGCTCGGCGATGATGCGCAACGCCACGTCCTTGGCGGTCACATGTGCTGCGAGTTTGCCCTCGAGGCGAATCAACATGGATTTCGGCCGCCGCAGCGCCATCACCTGCGTCGCCAGGATGTGCGCGAGCTCGCTCGTGCCGCAGCCGAAGGCGAGCGCACCGAGGCCTCCCACCGTGCTGGCGTGGCTGTCGGGAACCGCGTGCGTCGCGCCCGGCAGCACCATGCCCAGCTCCGGCGCGACGACGTGCGAAATGCCTTGCTCCGGGTCGCTGATGTCGAAAAGCCTGATGCCGTTGCGCCGGCTGCCTTCCCGCATCGCCTTGAGAAAGGCCGCGCCCGAGGGGTTGGTGGTGTCGTCGCGACCGGGCTTGGTGGCGACGGTGTGGTCCTGCATGGAGAAGGTCAGATCCGGCCTGCGCACGCGTCGGTGCTGCTTCTCCAATTGCTCGAAGGCGTGGGGCGCGTGCAGCTCGTGCAGCACGTGCCGGTCGATATAGACGAGGTCGCGGCCATCGGCGCGACGCGCCACCAGGTGCGCCTGCCAGATCTTGTCGAACAGGGTTTGGGGCATGAGGGTTTCGGCCAGTGGCTTTGTGCCGAGATCGCGGTGGCGTCGTCGCTTACGCGTATCTTGGGCGGCCCGCGTGTCGAAGGCAAGCGCAGCCGCCTGAAGTGCGGGCTTGCCGAGCTTCCCCGCATCTCCAAAAAATAACCCCCGGCGATGGCCGGGGGTGACGCTTGCCTGCGAAGCTCAAACCAGCCTGACGTTCTTCAGCGGCAGCTGGCGCACCGGCTTGCCGGTCGCGGCGTGGATGGCGTTGAGCACCGCCGGCGCCACCACGGAAATGGTCGGCTCGCCCACGCCGCCCCAGAAATCGTGGCTCGGGACGATCACCGTCTCCACCTTCGGCATCTCGGCGAGCCGCATGATCTGGTAGCTGTCGAAGTTCAAATCCACCATCCGCCCATCCTTGACCTTGCATTCGCCGTAGAGCGTGGCGGTCAGGCCATAGGCCACCGAGCCTTCGACCTGGGCGGCGATCTGGTCCGGATTGACGGCATGGCCGCAATCGAGCGCCAGCACCATGCGGTGAACCTTGAGCTCTCCGCGCTCGTTGACCGAGACCTCGGCGACGGCGGCGGAATAGCTGCCGTAGCCCATGAACTGCGCGATGCCACGATGGACGCCGGCAGGCAGCGGCTTGCCCCAATCGGCTTTCTCCGCCGCGGCGTTGAGCACGGCGAGATGCTTGGGATGCTGGCTCATGAGCGCGCGGCGGAACTCGAGCGGGTCCTTGCCGGCCGCCCGCGCCACCTCGTCCATGAAGCATTCCATGTAGACGCCGTTCTGATTGGTGTTGACGCCGCGCCACGGACCGACCGGCACATGGGTGTTGCGCATGACGTATTCGATCAGCAGGTTCGGCACGGTGTAGCCGAGCTGTGCATCGCCGGGCTGCTCGTAAAGTCCCTGCAGCTGACGCATGTCCTTGCCGTTGACGATGCCCGCCGGATTCAAGGTGGCGTTGATCGATTGCCCTGACACGCGCACGTGCAAGGCGAGCAGCTTGCCGCTCGCATCAAGCCCGGCGGCGAGCCGGCACTGCGAGATCGGCCGGAAGAAATCGTGCGCCTGGTCCTCCTCGCGGCTCCAGATCAGCTTGATCGGGACCCCCGGGAACTCCTTCGCGATCGCCACCGCCTGGTGGACGTAATCCTGCGTGCCGCCGCGCCGGCCGAAGCCGCCGCCGAGGTCCATCTTGTAGACCTCGCACTTGGCTAGCGGCACGCCGGAAGCTTCCGACAGGGCGGCGAGCGATGCTTCCGCGTTCTGGGTCGGCACCCACACCTCGGCTTTGTCGGCCGAGAGCCTCACCGTGGCGTTCATGGGCTCCATGGTCGCGTGGGCGAGGAAGGGCGTGCTGTAGACCGCCTCGACCTTTTTGGGCGCGGTCTCGATCGCCTTGAGCGCGTCGCCGTTGCCGCGTTCGCCATTGGTGGCGCTCGCGGTGAGCCCTTCCTTGAGGTGCTCGGCGATCGTGGCGCTCGACACGGATGCGCTCGCTCCCTCGTCCCAAACGATCGGAAGGGCATTGAGCGCGGTTTTCGCCCGCCACCAGGTATCGGCAACGACCGCGACGGCGGTGTCCTTGACCTTGACGACCTTGCGCACGCCGGGCCGACCCGCGATCTTCGCTTCGTCGTAGCTCGCAACCTTGCCGCCGAACACCGGGCAATCCTTGATCGCGGCACACAGCATGTCCGGCAGCTTGACATCGATGCCGAAAATCTTGCTGCCGTCGAGCTTGTCGGCGGTATCGATCCGTTTCATCGGCTTGCCGGCGATCTTCCAGTCTTTCGGATCCTTGAGCTTGATGGCCTTGGGGTCCGGCGCCTCGAGCTTGGCGGCGGCGGCGGCGAGCTTGCCATAGCTCAGCGAGCGCCCGGACCCGGCATGGGTGATGACACCGTCAGCGACCGTCAATTCGCCAACCGGCACCTTCCATCCGTCCGCCGCGGCCTGCAGCAGCATCATGCGCGCGACGGCGCCGCCGCGGCGGACATAATCCTGCGAGGTGCGGATACCGCGGCTGCCGCCGGTCGACATCTCGCCCCAGACGCGTTTGCGGGCGAGGTTTTGTCCCGGCGTGACCTGTTCCGCCTTTACTTTGTTCCAATCGCACTCGAGCTCTTCGGCGACGAGCTGGACGAGGCCCGTAATCGTGCCTTGTCCCATCTCCGAGCGCGCGACACGGATCACGCAGGTGTCGTCGGGTTTGATGAGAACCCACGCATTGACCTCAGCGCCTTCGTTGGCGCTCTGCGCCACGGCGGGACCGAAGCCCCATGGCAAATTGAATCCGAGAGCGAGTCCACCGCCTGCGGCGGCGGAGGCTACAATGAACGTGCGGCGCGAAAGCTTCGCGGCTTTGCCGCGGATCATCGTTTTCACGGCGGGCCTCCCTAGATTCTCGACGTGTCGTTGGCCGCCATGTGCACGGCAGCTCGGATGCGCTGATAGGTTCCACACCGACAGATGTTGGTCATGGCCTCGTCGATGTCCTTGTCGGTGGGCTTCGGGGTCCTTTTGAGCAAGGCCGCGGCAGCCATGATCTGCCCGGACTGGCAATAGCCGCATTGGGGCACGTCGATCGCCGCCCACGCCTTCTGCACGGGATGCGAGCGGGTGGCGGAGAGCCCCTCGATGGTGACGATCCGGTCGGTTGCTTTCACGTCTGCGACGCGGATGGAGCAGGAGCGCTGCACCTCGTCATTGATGTGCACGGAGCAGGCGCCGCATTGGGCGATCCCGCAGCCGTATTTCGTGCCGGTGAGGCCGACCTGTTCGCGGATGACCCACAGGAGCGGGGTGTCTGCCTCCACCTCCACGTCGCGGATACTGCCGTTGATGTTGAGCTTTGCCATGAGCTTCCTCTCGCGAGTTCTTCAACGCGAAACTTGTTGCTGCCGGCGGCGCTAGGGCGAATGAGAGATTTCAAGGAGCCTGCTGCCAGACCGTTGTCAAACCATAGCGCATTCGGCGCCAGCCTGCCTACGGCCATTGCGGGCTACGCCTCGCCGACCCGACCTACGCGGTCGATGGTCCGCAGTGCGTGCATGCCCAACGCCGGACGAGATAATTGAAGACGTTGGTGTGCAGATCGGCGCGATTGGCCCGCTTGCTCTTCTTCGTCAGGTCCTCTCCCTCGGCGAGCAATTTCGCTCCGCCCGCCGCCTCGGCCATCAGCTGCACGCGGCAGGCCCGTTCAAGCTTCAGCGCAAGCCACACCGCCTCCTCGATGCTGCGGCCGGCGGTGACGATGCCGTGGTTGCGCAGAATAAGTGCCTGATGATCGCCGAGGCAGCGCGCGACCGACCGGCCGCGCGCTTGGTCGATGATGAGGTCGGTCGTCTCCGAGAACACCGGCACGCCCGCGCAGAAGATCGCGCCGTCGTTTCCCACCGGCAGCAGGGGTCGGCCGAGCGACGAGAACGCCACCGCGTGCGGCGGATGGGTGTGGACGACGGCGGCAATGTCGGATCGCACCCGCAAGATTTCGGAATGGATGAAGACCTCGCTATGGCGCGGCATGGTGCCGCCGACCCGTTCCCCCTCGCGATCGACGGTAATGATATTGTCGGGCGTCATCTCTTCGAGGCCGATGCCGGCGGGTTTCATCAAAAAGCGCCCGCCGCCGTCAGGCAGTCGCAATGTCACGTGTCCAGCGACGTAATCACCTTGGTCCTCGCTCACGAGCACGCGGCCCGCTTGGACGAGTTTTTCGCGCAAAGCATCGGTCATGGT
>Ga0306922_10005368_pt1 | contig 12242 bp, 10 predicted proteins | sample sta12Cox44000082_FD_203758 | JGI IMG/M metagenome (GOLD analysis project Ga0306922, IMG submission 203758) | Lab enrichment of tropical soil microbial communities from Luquillo Experimental Forest, Puerto Rico - statoxic.12C.oxic.44.000.082 (v2)... | ecosystem: Environmental > Terrestrial >... | reverse complement strand
CCGCTTACGGTTTGCCTATTGATGTTCGTGGTGAGCACGCTCGCGGTGGCCGACAACAGCGCCTGGGCCCCGCTGCGGTCGACCAACGACCTCACCACGCGCAAGGGTTTCGAGGATTTCTACAATCTCGAGTACGACAAGTCGATCAAGGAATTCGAGACGGTAATGCAGGCGCATCCCGACGATCCTTTCGTAGTAAACCACGTGCTCTCGGCGGTGATTTTCAAGGAGCTGTACAAGATCGGAGCGCTGGACACCGAGGCATACGCTACCGATAGCTTCCTCAATAAGAAATATCTGCAGCCGCTGGATCCAAAAGTTCACGACCGTGTGAACCAGCTGAGCACGCACGCTATCCAGCTGTGCGACGCGCGACTGAACACGAATCCGAACGACACAAACGCGTTGTACGCGCGCGGTGTCGCAAAGGGATTACGGTCCACCTACATGGGCATGGCCGAGCACGCCTGGTTTGCCGCGCTGCGCAACGCCATCGGCGCGCGACATGACCATGAGCGCGTGCTGGAGCTGGATCCCAAGTACATTGACGCGAAGATGTCGGTGGGCGTCGACCTCTACGTTATCGGGAGCCTGAGCTGGCCGATGCGAGTAGCGGGATCAGTGGCCGGGTTGAGCGGCAATAAACAAAAAGGGATGGACTACCTGCGCGACGTCGCGGCGCATGGGAGTCCGGAAGTTTCCTGGGACGCCAAGATCGCGCTGGCGCTGTTCCTGCGCCGCGAACAGAAGTACGACGAAGCGCTCGAAATCGTGGGCGGAATGTATCAGGCGTTTCCGCGGAATTTTCTGGTGGCAACCGAGTACGCCCACCTGCTGAATGCTGCTGGGCATGGACCGCAGGCGGTCGTGGCTTACAAGAAGATCGTGGCGGGATGCCGCAGCAATGCATTCACCGTCTGCCGGATGGAGCTTCCAGCGTATGGATTAGGTGAGGCTGAAAGCGGACAACGCGATTTCCAAGGCGCCGCCGATGCGTACGAACTGGCCGCTCACTCAGCCATCGAACCGGACTTTAAGCAGCGAGCAACGCTCAAGGCCGGCGAAATGTACGACGCCATGCACCAGCGCGACGCGGCATTGGAAAAATATAAAGCCGTAATCGCCGCAAATTCGAGCACCGAAATGGCAGAAATGGCGCGGCATTACATGAAGCAGGCGTACACGATCGAGTAGTTGGTAACTGGTAATGGAAGCTTCAGCGGAAGTTGCGGATCAGGATGGCGTCAGACTGAGTATGGCCGCGGGCTGTGACGAGTTTGCCGTCGGGAGTCATGACTGAATTAAAGATCAGCTCCGAGGGAAAGTGAGTGATTTGCGTACCTTCGCCGCCACTGACAGGTTTCTTCCAGAGATTGGCGACGGAGTTGTGAGTCTCGCCGTAGATCAGGCTCTTATCGTCGGGTGAAAACAACGGGAATCCCTGGTTGGCGAGCGAGATGTCAGCCGTCTCGAGGAGCTTGCCGTCCACGGCGGAAACGATACCCACCTTCCATTCAGAAGACTTGTCGTCATAGTACTGAACCAGAATGCGGTCTCCACGATGCGAAAAGCTTGGGCAGCCCATCTGCAAGTCGGAGACTTGAACCGGCACGCCTCCGTCGAACGGAATCTTGAACAGATGTATCTTGCCTTCCGACCAATGCTGGTAGAAGACCCAGCGGCCGTCGGGCGAAAACGTCGCTCTCTCGTCCGTATTGCCATGGGTAAGCTGACGCAGGTTGACGCCGTTGCTGTCAGCAACCCAGATGTTTACGTCTCCGCCTTTGAGCAGATCGAACGCGACGTAGCGTCCGTCACGCGAGATCGCGCCGTTCTGCGTCAGCTGCCCTGGAGAGCTGATGGTCGTGATGGACGAGCCGCTCATGTCGGTGACGGCCAGAACATTGGTACCGCTGGCAGCCGAACTGAATACGATGCGGTCGTTGGCCGCGTCGATGGCGTTGAAGCCGTCATTGTCGCCCTGGGTAATCTGCTGGGCATCGTTGTAATTGCCGGTTGCGAGCCACAGGTTGGAGTGAGGAACCTGTTGGATGCTGACGATGGTTGAACCGTCGGCGGTGACGCCGAGACTGAGCTGTCCGTAAGTATTTAAGTCGCGTGTGATGCGCGTGATCTCGCCATCCGGATAGCTCACAAACCAGAGCTGATTGCCCGTGGCCCCGACGGCCAGGGTAGCGGAGTACACCAAGCCGGTGCCGTCGGCGAGCCAGACTACCCGGGCAACCTCGCCGGCGAGTTTCTCGACGAGTATCGATTCCTTGCCCGAAAGATCGTAAAGCGAAATGCTATTGGAATAGCCGGATTGGTTCAGTCGTTTTTTGCCGACTGCAATCAACTTGCCGTCGGGAGACCAGGAGGGACCGCGACTATCAAACCAATCCACGGCGATTTTGCCGGTCGCGATGGGATGGACGTTACTGCCGTCGGCGTTCGCCACAACGAGCTGCGAGGTGGGGCCCTCGGGGGAGTTTCCGCGTACATATGAGATCTGCTTGCCGTCGGGCGAGAAAGTAACCGGACTCTGGATGTTGGAAAGAATCTTCTTCGGAACACCACCAAGCGTCGGAACCATGTAGAGGGCACCAGATGGTTCGTCTTTCGAATTCTGCTGGTAGTAAACAAAGTTGCCGTCGGGAGCAAAGGTGGTGCCGCCGAAATTGTTATCGCTATCCGGAATCAGCTTCACTGCGCTGGAGGTGGCAATTTGGCGGAGCCACAAGCTCGTCTTGCCTTCCTTGGTGACCTGATAGACCACGTACTTGCCGTCGCCGGAGATGGAGGTCGAGCCATTGGTCTTGCCGTCGTAGGTCAGACGCTCGATGGACATTTGTTGCGTTGTCCGGCGGGGAGCACGCTTGTGCAGCTGCGAGTACAGCAGCCACGAAACAACGGCTACTACGACGAGTGCCAGCAAGGCCGTGATGACCACTCCGGTTTTGTGGCGCTTGGCTTCGCCGAGCAGGACGGATGCGCTGGAAGGCGTGGCGGAGGGTTCGACTGCAGGAGTATTCGCAGTCCACTGCACCTTGCTGGTTTCGCCAGCGCCGGCGGTCCTCGGAGTCGCGAGTGTTGGAGATTCGCCCTCGTCAACCGTGGCGGAAATCTGCTGCGAGTCGGTATCGCGCTTCAGACGCTTGAGGTCGGAACGAATGTCGGCGGCATGCTGGTAGCGCAGGTCGCGGTCTTTCTCCAGACACTTGATGATGATGTCTTCCAGTTTCGCGGGAACATCGGGGTTGAGCCGGACGGGTGCTACGGGGGCCTTGTGCAGAATCGAGTCGAAGAGCTTACCGGTGGTGTCGCCGCGAAAGGGCAAGGCGCCGGTTGCCATTTCATAAAGAACTGCACCGAAGGAATAAACGTCCGTCCGCCCGTCGAGAGGTTTCCCTAGTGCCTGCTCAGGCGACATATAGGCGACGGTGCCAACAGCGCTGCCGGGACTGGTCAGGTGATCTTCGGTGACAGAATCTCGCGTGGTTTCGGCACCCTGCCCGGCCAGCTTGCTGGAGGTGACTTTAGCTAAGCCAAAATCGAGAATCTTGGCATGATCGCGTCCGACGACAAAAATGTTGGCAGGCTTAATGTCGCGATGAACAATGCCTTTGCCATGTGCTGCCTCGAGGCCTTCGGTGATGCCGATCGCGATGGTCAACAGGCGATCAAGTTCCAGCGCATGGCCCGCGATGAGGCCCTTAAGGGTCTCTCCTTCGAGGAATTCCATCGCGATGAAGGACCGGCCGTCCTCTTCGCCAATGTCGTAGATGGTCGAAATGTTGGGGTGATTGAGGGCCGAAGCAGCGCGGGCTTCGCGGCGAAAGCGTTCTAGTGCCTGGGGATCGCCGGCTACCTCATCAGGCAGAAACTTGAGGGCGACGAAGCGGCCGAGGCGACTGTCTTCGGCCTTGTAGACCACGCCCATTCCGCCGCCACCCAGCTTTTCCACCAGGCGATAGTGCGAAATCGTGGTACCTATGCTGATGGCGGAAGACATAAGGAATCGGGCAACAAGGATGTTAGGAGGTGTCGTCACGCGAAGTCAACGGCAGCGTGACGAATCGGAAACCCGGGCTGGCGGCCTGACCTCTCGGTTCGCGATAACGCACAAGGCGGCGTCGGCCATGTGCTGGCAGCGCCGGGAGTTGCGTGACGCGGAACCTTTTTCTATGCTGTGCGTATCTGATGGTAGGAGGTCACATGTACTGCAACTATTGCGGGAAGCAAATTCAGGACGACGCCATCTTGTGCGCGTATTGTGGCCGCCAGGTGGGCTACGTTCCCACCCAGCCGCAAAGGCTGGTGCGCCCCCCAAAGGGTAGCCCGGAGCGGAAGATCGCGGGCGTCTGCGCCGGATTCGCAGAGTACTTCGACATCGATGTGACCATTGTGCGCGTGGTGTGGCTCATCGCGGCCATTTTCGGCGGCGGTGGAGTTTTGGCCTACATCATTGCGTGGATCATAATGCCGGAGGCGCCGGCCGCGGCGATGGTTCCTGCGGCACCTGCACCCCAACCGTATCATCAGTGACATCAGGCAATTAGCGAAAACCTGGGAACTGTGCCTCCCTATTTTGCTTGGGAATGTTGATTCGATAGGTTCGTAACTCTTGCGCCACTCAGCGAGGAAAAGGCCTTTCCTCAATTCGGTAATGAAGCTAACGTTGGAGCTGGAGCAGAGCCATGGAACCCGCCGCGAAATCCGAACCAATCCTGAACACCGTTCCCCTGGTAAATGCCGTGCTCTGCGCGGACTGCGAGGTCATCAGCGACAGCTCGGGTGAAGTGTGCTCGGTATGCGGCAGCCGGTCGCTGCTGAGCCTAGGTCGCGTACTCGGCGGAAGCGTGGGCGATGAGCGCGCAGTGCTGCTGGCGGAAGAAGAAGAACCGGCACGCCGGATGTTTACCGTGTTCGTGAATCGCGAGGCACCGGTTGCGCCGCGTCGGTCGTGGCGCTGGATGCGACCTGCAGGAAGTTAGCCCCGGCCAAACATCACTCTACTTTTGGAATCGCGCCGTGGGCAAGCCAACCACCACGCGCTAAGCGGGACTGTGACTCTCCGTCGCCTTCCCGAGACGAACTCGTTCGAACTAACGGCACAAGAAACTGAAGGGGACGAATAGGGCAAGAAGCACGAGCGGGAGCGGTCTATTCTCATACCCTATCGATCCGTACGCCATCCAGAGTGCTCCCCGAGGCGGAACGTCGAAAAGCGCTACAAACGCGATAGCCATCAACCAAGGTGACCCATGCGTCTGCCCGGGCGCGATGATCCACGACAGCACAGCAGTAACAATGAACCCTCCGACAACCTATCGCAATAACTTCATAAGCTTTCCGTTAGAGGTTACAGAGGATCCTCGTCAAAAGATGGGTGCTCCGTTCTAGCCTTCCTTTGGCTAGGGCGGCGCGCGACAGTTTGACGTTCCCTCACCGACCTGAAGTACTTCGTCCACGGTGATTCAATTTCTACCCTGTCCGGTTGTCCCGTCACATAGTGTCGGAAGCTGCTCCTGGCCTAGTTGTTCGGCTGCACGACTAAACCACGCTTTGCCGGATTGCGATGGATGCACTTCCTCGATGCCCTTCTTTGGCCTCCGGACAGACTGCTGCGATCGCCGGAGAACTTTCGGCACCCCACTGGCCAAAACCTCGGTCCATCTTCCAGCTCTAAGTCCTTCCCCCGTATGTTGACTCCTAAATTCTTTGATTTCAGCAGTTGCGCACAAATTCCCGCCATCTTCATGAAAATAAGGATTTTGAGGGGGAAGGGTACACTCTGCATCTTTACCGTCGGGTATACTTTTCCCTTTGCCGGTTCACGATTCGCCTTACCAACAAGGAGTTTTTTTATGGCATCCTCTGCAATTTCGTACGCCCGTGAGAACCAACTACGTTTCCTAAGCGAACTGAAAGACCTGCTCCGCATTCCCAGTGTCAGCACCGCGGAAGAGCACAAAGCGGACGTGGTGAAAGCCGCAAACGTCGTCGCCGACGACCTCAAGCGCATCGGCTTCGAGCATGTCGAGATCATCCCGACCGAAGGGCACCCGCTGGTTTATGCCGACTGGCTACAGGCCGCCGGCAAGCCCACGGCCTTGTGTTACGCGCATTATGACGTTCAGCCGGCCGAGCCGCTGGATGAGTGGGTCACACCTCCCTTCGAGCCCACCGAGCGCAACAACAACATCTACGCCCGCGGCGCCGTCGATGACAAAGGCCAGCTCTGGATGCAGCTCAAGGCCTTCGAGTCGCTTTTCAAGGCCGGCAATGGCAAGCTGCCGATCAACGTTCGCGTTCTCATCGAGGGCGAAGAAGAAGTTGGCGGCGAGAGCATCGAGAAGTACGTGATAGCCAATGCCAACTCAGGAAAGTTGAAGGCTGACTTTGCGCTGGTCACCGACACCGAGCTCTTTGCGCCGGAAATTCCGACACTGTGCGTCGGTCTTCGCGGCTTGCTCTATACCGAGATCGAAGTGCGCGGGCCGAAGGTTGATCTGCACTCCGGTGTCTACGGCGGAGCCGCGCCCAACGCCATTTTCGGGCTGGTCGAGATTCTCAGCAAGCTCAAGGACGCTGACGGTCACGTCCTCATCCCCGGCTTCTACGATGACGTGCAGAAGCCTACCGACGCTGAACTCAAAGCCTGGGCGAGTCTGCCGTTCAAGGAAGAGGAATACCGCAAGAACGAAGTCGGATCGGATGTGCTGACTGGCGAAGCCGGATATTCCGTGCTCTATCGCACCTGGGCACGGCCGACGCTGGAAGTCCACGGCATTGTCGGTGGCTTCACCGCTCCTGGAGCCAAGACTGTGATCCCGGCGAAGGGCTCTGCAAAGGTCTCCATGCGCCTGGTATCCAATCAGGATGCAGACGACATCCTGAAGAAGTTCACCGCCTACGTCGCAAAGATCACACCCAAGGGAATCACGTCGAGCATCAAAGTCCACAGCAAAGGACCGGCGTGCGTGATCAGCACGGACAATCCCTATGCCCGCGCTTCCGTCGCCGCCATGCACGACGTCTTCGGCAAGGATACGGTTTACATCCGCTCGGGCGGCTCAATTCCTATCGTGACCCAGTTCGAGAAGGACCTGAAGATCCCCAGCATCATGATGGGAATGGGGCTACCCGACGACAATCTGCACGCGCCCAACGAGAAGTTCCATATTCCGAACTTCTATCGCGGGATTGAATCGATCATCCGCTTCTTTCAGATCCTGGGCGACGGGAAATAGAAGTCGGCCGATAGGCTTCGGGCCTATGACCGAAGGGCCGAGGTGGATCCAGGAGAGAACGATCAGCGAGCCGAGTAGAAGCGCGGTGAGGACGACGGCTCCGTTGACAGTGAGCCATCCGGCGAGGAAGGCGAGTGAGCCGGCGGCAACGATGACGAGGTAGGCGAGCACCTCGAAGGCGGCCATGGGGATGCGAAGGTGACCGTACCGAGCGCATTCTAAGGTTGGGGCGGGGCTCACGGGCCTTCGCGGGATTCGAGCACGCCACGCAGATATTTGCCGTATCCGCTGTTGTCGAGGGCGGCGGCGAGGCGTTCGAGTTGGGCGGCGTCGATGTATCCGGCGCGATAGGCGATTTCTTCGGGGCAGGCAATCTTGAGTCCCTGGCGCTTCTCGATCGTCTGGATGAAAGCCGCAGCTTCGAGCAGCGAGTCGTGCGTGCCGGTATCGAGCCAGGCCATGCCGCGTCCCATGAGCTCGGCGTGAAGGTCGCCAATCTCGAGATAGCGGCGGTTGAGGTCGGTGATCTCGAGTTCGTTGCGGGCAGAAGGCTTGAGCGTACGCGTGAGGTCGACGACGCGGTCGTCATAGAAGTAGAGGCCGGTGACGGCGAAGCGCGACTTGGGCTGCTTTGGTTTTTCTTCAAGGCTAAGGGCGCGACCATTGCCGTCCATTTCAACGACACCGTAGCGCTCGGGGTCGTGAACGGGATAGGCAAAGACGGTGGCCCCGCGGTCGCGCTGGGCTGCGGCCTGCATCATGTGGGAGAGGTTGTGTCCGTAAAAGATGTTGTCGCCGAGGACGAGGGCGCAACGCTGGCCGGCGATGAAGTCTGCCCCGACGAGGAAGGCTTGCGCGATGCCTTCGGGGCGAGGCTGCACGGCGTAGCGGAAGCTGAGTCCCCAGCGGGCGCCGTCGCCGAGAAGCTGCTCAAAGCGCGGCGTGTCTTGCGGCGTGGAGATGATGAGGACCTCGCGAATGCCCGCCAGCATGAGCACGCTGAGCGGGTAGTAGATCATCGGCTTGTCGTAAACGGGCAGGAGCTGTTTCGACACGCTTTGCGTCGCCGGATAGAGGCGCGTCCCGGAGCCTCCGGCGAGAATGATGCCTTTGAGCGGAGAGGACATGGTTAGGCGCCTCCCCGCTTGGCGTACTGGGTTTCGATCCAGTCGCGATAGCTGCCGCTGGTGACGCCGGCGACCCAGTCCTGATGGTCAAGATACCAGGCGACGGTGTTGCGGATGCCGGCTTCGAACGTGACCTGAGGCTGCCATCTGAGCTCGCGCTCGATGCGAGAGCAGTTGATGGCGTAGCGGCGATCGTGTCCGGGACGGTCGGTGACGTAGGTGATCAGGCTGGCGTGCGGCTTGTGCGGCGAGTGGGGACGTAGCTGGTCGAGCACGGCGCAGATCGTGTTGACAACATCGATGTTGCGGCGCTCGCTGCGACCTCCGACATTGTAGGTCTCGCCGGGACAGCCGTTATGCAGCACGCACCGTATAGCGGAACAGTGGTCCTCTACGTAAAGCCAGTCGCGAACGTTCTTGCCGTCGCCATAGACAGGCAGCGGCTTGCCGTTCAGGGCGTTGTGGATCATCAGCGGGATGAGCTTCTCGGGAAACTGGAACGGTCCGTAATTGTTGGAACAGTTGGTGGTGAGCGTGGGCAGGCCGTAGGTATGGAAGTAGGCGCGAACGAGGTGATCGGATGCGGCTTTGGACGCGGCATATGGGCTGTTGGGCGCGTAGGCGGTCGTCTCGCAAAATGCCGCATCGTTCTCGCCGAGCGAACCGTACACCTCGTCGGTAGAAACGTGCAGGAAGCGGAAGCGTGACTGGTCGGCACCGGGTAGGGAGTACCAGTAGGCTTTGGCTTCTTCGAGCAGCGAAAACGTGCCGTGAATGTTGGTGCGGACGAATTCTTCCGGGCCGAGGATAGATCGGTCGACGTGACTTTCCGCGGCCAAGTGCACGATCGAGCAAGGCTGCATGCGGCGAAGGAGGCCGGCGACAAGTCCGCGATCATTGACGTCTCCGCGCACGAATTCGTAGCGGGGATGGTCGGAGATCGACGCTAAGTTCGCGGGGTTACCGGCGTAGGTAAGGTTGTCGAGATTCAGGATGCGGGCGGATTCCTGCTGCAGCCACTGGAGAACGAAGTTGCTGCCGATGAATCCCGCACCTCCGGTAATGATGATTACGTCTGACATTAGAATTAGAACGAGCTCCGTAAGTACTGGTTCAATGCGGCCAGGCGCTGCGCGTCGACTGGGTCCTGCTTTTTGCGCCGGATGGCCTCGCAGCACTGAATCTTGTGGGCGGTCCAATAAATCGCATGCCCCAATCGATACGACGCTTACGCGCTGATCGAGGCGTTCAGACCCTCGGACGCACTTGCATTATAGCGATATCGCGGTAATGCCCCGCCACAACGGGACCTGCTGCCGCGGCGGCTGCGAGTTCGCGTTCATCAGCGGCTCTCCCCTGGAACAACAGAATACGGATACACACCTCGCGTGCTCGATAGTCCGGAGGAGGCAGATACGCCTAGCTCCAGTTGGACGCACGTACCGACCAAAAGCCCGCGCATCTTCGAAAATGCCCATGAATCGTTCCAACCCATAAGCAGACAAAAAGGAGAAGCGTAAGCAGACCAAGGATCACAAACGCCATTCGCACACGCGCACACGTGCGTCGTCTAGCAGATGTGGTGTAAATAGGTGATCTTTGAGACCGGCAGCGTAGTGGTCGACTCCGCGCAGTTGCGGAGTAGTTCACGCGGGACATCGAAATTCGGTCGGAGTAGAACCAAACTGGACCGTCATGGCGCACACGTAGCGAATAAATGAGAAAAAAAAGCGTGACGCCCCGGGTCTTCCACTCCCGTGGTGTACCCGCGCCCATCAGCTTGCGCATAATCAGGCTGAGGTTGAAGGCTCCAACGTGGATCAGTTGCCGCTTCCGAATGTTATTATGTCCGCGCAGGTAGGTGCGCCTCATTCCGCCGGTGTCATAGCAATGCGCAAAGCTGCGTTCCAGCAACTCGCCCCGCGCCGCCGCAGTAAACTCTTTCCGTACTCGCCTTGCACCCGCCGCCGGCATCAATAGGAACGTAAATGGAACGTGCGGAAGCCGGAGCTCGCCTCACGACCTTGTGGCAGCCGTACCAAGAATTTCCAATATGCTTCTGTCCTGTGGGCGGCTCTTTCGTGCCCTCTCGCGGCGATTCTCGCAGCGACCGACCAAGCAAACGCTGTACGAGGTTTAATATTGCACTCGCGCTGAGAAACAATATGGAAGTTCCCGTTGGCAAGAGGGCAAAGCTGTGCAGAGTGGCCTTGTTAATACTGGTCTGTTTGTGTGGTGCTCCGGTCCGTGGCCAAGAGAGTGTGGATCAAGGCGGGAGAGTGGGAGGTCAAAATTCGCCCGCCGCAGATTTCAGGCGTGAGTCGCCCGCTGCGCCGTTCAGCGCGAACTCGCCGGAATCAAGCCGGCCTGGCCTGGTGCCAGTCGCCTTTCGTAGCGGCCGCGGAGGATTGTTAGCTCACCATTGGATCGAGGTACAGACTTCGAGAGGCAGCTTCACCCTTGGTTTTGGGCCCGCGCTGATCCCGTTCATCGATCGTGGCCAGATCACGGTAGAGGACAGATATGGTCACATCGAGTGGCGATACCTGCTGCATCCGTTGTCATTGCATTGGAACTTTGCGAGAGCACCAGGAATAGGCAGGAACATAGGCAACGTAATTTACCTGCCGATCAGCAGAGCCGATGCCTTGGTCGATAAACAAAGACACCGGCGCCCTATTCTGCCGTATATCCCTTTCTTTCACGACTGCCGAACCTACGTCTGCACCATTCAGGCTTCGACCCAGGGAAAATCCACTTTGCCCTGCTACTTGCTGCTGAAGGGATACTGGTAACAACCCACCACAAACGGTTCCCCAGCCATTGAATCAAACGAGTGCCGCCACCACTTCCGCTGTGTGCTGGACTAGTTTGCGCTTGCACTTTTCAGCGGTAAGCGAATCGGTCACCTGAGGTTTCAGGTAAGGGCAAGGTGTGGCGAAAATCTGGCTGGCTCATCGAATCCTGTTAATGCGATACCAACTTCATGGTCTCGGCTCAATTACTCTAGTCTCACCGCAGCAGGGATACCGTCAATTACCGACGTCCGAGCTCCCTGAGCAAAGGCATTTAAGACACGTTTAAGGCGTTAGAAACGTCCGGTACACTTTGGACGGCCCCGAGTATGGGGAAATGTAAATAGGCGCTTAAATGGACGTCCCTGTGCAGATTCGCGGCCCGTTTTTGGGCGACTGGGTTTGCACACGGGTAAGCGACTGGCTACTCGTGGACTTATTCGCGGCAGCGATCCTCCTCGTGTTCGCCGCCAGATACAAGCCTTCGGCTCTATCCAAGGTTTAGCTGACTGTCTGTGAGTTCCGCGAAGGCCGTCAGCTTCCGGTGGAACGATGCATCCGCCGGGGCCTGGTTGGCGATAGCTGGGGCTGAAACCTCAGCAAGTGCTAGAATCCCTGCCACAGGTAACCGCAAGGTCATTTCGGCGAGAAGAGTCTGCTATGTCCGCGAGTTCTGTTCCCCTCCCAAAACTGGATCTGGCGACCGACAAGGCACCGACCGAGACAATCGTCCACTGCACCGGTAAGATAACGTCGGACACGGCCCAGTGGTTAAAAACGATGGTTAAACCGCTGTTATCGGGGAGCAAAACGGTCGTGTTGGATTTGAAGAATGTAAGCTACATGGACAGCTCTGGGTTGGGTACGATCGTCGGGCTGTACGTTTCGGCGCAGAATGCACACTGCCAGCTAAGGCTTACGAATCTGAACAAACTCCTCAAAGACCTGTTCAGTATCACAAGGCTAGGCGAGGTAATGGCTCAAGGGCGTGACCCGAACGATTTTGGTATCCCTTGAGCTCTCGTGCCCTTTCTGTGTCAGGGTTCGTTGCCGGGCGCTCAGCGCCT
>Ga0306922_10005361_pt1 | contig 12249 bp, 9 predicted proteins | sample sta12Cox44000082_FD_203758 | JGI IMG/M metagenome (GOLD analysis project Ga0306922, IMG submission 203758) | Lab enrichment of tropical soil microbial communities from Luquillo Experimental Forest, Puerto Rico - statoxic.12C.oxic.44.000.082 (v2)... | ecosystem: Environmental > Terrestrial > Soil... | reverse complement strand
CGAATTCGCGACCACATGCCCGACCGCTACTGCCGCGCACTCGAATGAGAGGTCTGCCTCCGGTAGCGCAGTCAGAAAGCCCGGAATCTCACCTGGGACCGCTTCAAAGCGGTATTGGCCCTCGAGCCACACTCTGCCGGAAGCGGCGCCGAATCCGTAGGTCTCGGCGAATCCTGTTGTGTCAGGGAAGCTGAGGATGGGGGGAATACGGGCGTAGCCGGCGGTGGCATCGATCGTCATGCGGGCTCCCTAAAAAATCGGCGCGACTTCAAAGAAGCGTGCGACTCGTTGTTCGCGGCTCAAGCCGACACCTGGCATAAAGGATGAGACATATCCACGTTGAGAGCGCCCGCAAAGTGCACATGAGGAGCAATTTCTCGCTGAGTTAAATAGATGGCGAATCTCGCCTCGACAGGTTTCGTCGGCGAGGACGGGATGCGCGATGGACGCCGCCAAGAGAGGCGGCAATCCATCAAGCCGCGAGACATAAGCCCCCAGTCGCGGCTGCGGCTGAACCCCTGCTTTGGGGTCGCTTACATCGCACACCTGAGCTATCGCCTCGCCGCCAGCTTCGCGAATTGCCAGCACTGCCGCGTCGGGTGGATCAAGATCACATAGGCTCACCCGTGCGCCCTCGGCGGCCAGCGCCTTGGCATAAGTGGCGCCGATGCCTTGTGCCGCACCGGTAACGATCGCCACCGTTCCGTTCAATCGTGCCATCGGTACTCCCTCCTTGCCGGGCGGCGAAGACCAAGACTAAGGCAATGTGATCCCGCTCTCTCGGCTGACCAGGAAGAGATTGCGCCGCTCGAAGAACTCGAGCGCGATAAAGGCGAGCGCCTCAGGCCGAGCGGCACCAATAGCGCAGTTGGCGTCATAGACGAACATGAAGTTGCAATCGGGCAGCAGCGCGCGATAGCGATCGCCGGCATCGGACTTGTCCTCGGTGCCAGCGAGCATGAGCACCGGACGAGTCACCTGGCGATAGGCTTCATCCGGGACGCCAGCGGGGGCTGCCAGCACAACTTGAACCGATCTCCGCCTGAGGTTCGAGTGTCAGCCACAACGCGACCGGCGCCCTCGCCCAGCAGGTCGAAGCGCACGATGCCCAGGTCTGCCACCGCGCCGCCTCCCGCGGCGTGGCGTCCGCCGATACCGTGAAGACGATGACGTCCCACGGGCACCGGTATTGGCACGCCTGACTACGCCCAGGCTGGCTGCATCCTGCTGTGGGACCACAACCCCAGCGCCTCGCTGCTCGCCTCAACGAAGCGGAGGATTGGTCGCAGCGGCGCCGGCTACTCGGCGGCGGCCTGCGCGGGCTCGATGAACCGCGAGATCCACTTGTTGCGGCGCTTGAGCCCGTCGCGATACATCTCCTCGAACTCGGCCGGTGGGAAAGAATGCGTTGAGGGCCGGTCGAGCAGAGTCTCCATCCATGCCTTCAGCCGCGGATACTTCTCGATATGGCCCAGCTTCTTGACTCGATCGAGAAAGTAATAGCGCTGCAGGAACGGCGCATAAGCGGCGTCCACAAGCGAATATTTGGCGCAATTGAAGAACGGACCGCTGCCTTGCTTTTCGAGTGCTCTCTCGAGCCGTTCGAACGGCACCGGGATCTGCTCTGCTGCCTTGTTGTAGTCGGCCTCGGTGTCGGCATAGGCGGTTGCCGTTACGGTGCTGGCGAAGGTCGGCACGTAGTCCGTCCAGGCGCGGTTGATCGCCCGCTCGATTGGGTCTTCGGGATGCAGCCGCGGCGTGATCGTCTCGTCGAGATACTCGTTGATTGCATTTGACTCGAACAACGATACCTTGTCGTCGACCGTGAGCGCCGGGACCTTCTTGTGCGGCGAGATCGCGAGGAACCAGTCGGGCCGGTTGTCGGGCTCGATATGCCGGAGCTCGAAGTCGACCTTCTTCTCGCGGAATACGATCGCCGAGCGCTGCACCCACGGGCAGGTCTTGAAGCTGACGAGCATGTATTTGGGCATGGCGTTCTCCGGGAATTTTCCGAAAAGGACTCCCATGATCGCATGCGCGCCGGCCGCGGTTAAGCACAAATCGCGCCGAGGATCTTGCCCTTCTGCATTGTCTGGAGGATGAGCCGGGGCCGGCGCTCCGCCTCTTCGCTTAGACGCTTGCCTGCCTTAAAACCGAAAGGATTGCTGGACCGGTGGCGGCGGATCGAGGTGAACGCCCTCCAGCGCGAGCATGCGCCTCTTGGCCGCCGAGCCACCCGGCGCGGAAAACCCCGCCGGCCGCCAGGACCCTGTGGCAGGGGATGATCAGGGCCACCGGATTCCTGGCCATGGCTTTGCCGACATCGCGCGCGGCTTCCGGCCCGGCGCCGAGCTCCTTTGCTAGATTGCCATAGGTCGTCGTGTAGCCCCATGCGACCCGGCGCGCCGCTTCATAGATGCGCTCCAAGAGTGGGTCCGGTTCACCGAGGTCCTTTGTCGAGGTTGTAAAGGACCTGATTGGTCGCGCAGCGATCGCCGTGCGGAACACGGAAGAGGTCTTCCATGTCACTGGTTTTGAAGTTGGACACGCCCCAGGCGTGAATCTTCCCGGCCGCGCGTAGACTTTCAAACGCCGCCACAATGCTGGAGAGGTCGGAGTCCCGGCTTGGCCAGTGCAGCAGGTAGAGATGGAGATGATCAGTGCCGAGACGCGCCAGGCTCGCCTCGCAAGCCCGCGCGATGTCGTTACCTGCCACGTGATTGGGCCACACTTTGGAGACCAGAAATACGCGGTCGCGCTGACCGGTAATGACGCGGCCGATCAATTTCTCAGATCGGCCACCGCCATAAATCTCCGCCGTGTCGATCACCGTCATCCCGAGCGAAAGGCCTGTGCGCAGCGCTTCTTCCTCGTCGGCTTCCGGATGTCTTCCCTGCGCGAGATTTGCGGAGCCCTGGCCGAGCGCCGGGACAATTGTCCCGTCGGGGAACTTTATCGTGCGGGTCTCGGCCCGAGCCGATGCACTCGATAGCGCCACAATCATCGTGCCGACCGAAGAGAACGACGCGCCAAGCGCCATGCAAAGTCCATTGAAATCACGCCGGTTCAGCAACTGTTTGTTCATACTCGACTCCTAGAAGCGGTCCGCCGCGGCCAGCCTCATCCAAGATTCCGCATGGAGATCGCGGCTCGACGAGGTGTGGATGCCGCGGGAAGCCGGGAAGCGGGATCTTGCAACAGCTCGGTCAGTGTCGTCTCGCGCGGGTAGGAGCCGTCAGCCGGCGACCAGGAGATCGGTACGAGCGGCAGCGAGGCGACGCCGTTGTGGGTCGACGAGCCAGAGAGGCGGCGACCCTGTTGGCCATTGATGTGGATGATGCCCTCGCCCTTTCGAAGCAGGTCGCACCACAGCTCGCAGCGCGCGCGATCCTGGATAAATCGGGCCGCAAGTCAATTCGACGATACCGCTGCCTGCAAGCCTTATCCATCGCGTTGATAAACCGATGGAGGGGTGCGATGCTCAGTTCAGAATTTTTCTGGATTTATCGGAGGCAGCATGGCCGCATCCGGATGGGCTTCCGCTCAGCCTGCATCCCAAAAGGTCGCGCTCTACGCAAACGTCGGCGCGGATCTTACGCATTACGACCTGGATATCGCGGGCGCCGAGCTGATCAAACGTGAAACGATCGCGTTGCCGGCAGGCGTGCAATATGCCTGGCCGCACGCATCGCGACGTTACCTTTATGTTGCGACCAGCAGCAGTGCTCCAGGTTCTGGCACGGCCGGCACAGAGCATCACGTCACCGCGTTACGCATCGATCCGGAGAGCGGCGGTCTGACGCAGCACGGTGCGCCGATACGGCTGCCGACGCGCCCGATCCACATGACCACGGACATTCCGTCGGACAATATTCTGGTGGCGTTTAACAACCCGAGCGCAGTTCGCGTCTACCGCATCAACCCGGACTTTACGCCAGGTGATGAGGTGAAGCAGTCTGTGTCCATCGACGCGGGCATCTACGCCCATCAGGTACGCGTTACCCCCGACAACCGATTGGCGATTCTGGTGACCCGCGGAAACGAAGGCACGCCGACCAAGGCGGAGGATCCGGGAGCGCTGAAGGTCTTCAATTACAACAACGGCCTGTTGACCAACGAAGTCTCCATCGCACCCAACGGTGGGAAAGCGTTCGGTCCGCGACACCTTGATTTTCACCTGACCAGGCCGTGGATGTACATGTCGGTCGAGACGCAGAATAAGATGTACATGTTTCGGATGGAGGAAGGCCGGATCAATCCCGAGATCGCATGCCATGCGGAGACACTGGCCGAGCCACAAAACATTAGGGCGCGTCAGGCGGCAGGCACGGTCCACGTCCATCCGAACGGCCATTTTGTGTACGGGGCAAATCGTGCCCAGGCAACGATTGAGTTTCAGGGCAAGCAAGTCTTCAAGGGTGGGGAAAACAGCATCGTCGTGTACAGGATCAATCAATCCACCGGCGAGCCGACACCAATTCAGCACATCGAAACCCAAAAGATCCACCCACGCACCTTTCACATCGACCCGAGCGGACGTGTTCTGGTTGCCCAACACAATCGGCCGGTCAATGTGCGGGATGGCGATGTAGTAAAGACGCTCGCCGCTGGCCTGTCGGTTTTCCGCATCGGCGATGACGGCAAGCTGACGATCGTGCGCAAGTACGATATCGATGTCGGCGACAAAACCATGTTCTGGATGGGAATGGTGGCGCTGTAAGGGACAGGGGGGTCATCGGCGTCCCGGTAACGCGCACTCTTGGCAGATCGATGCGGGTCTATTTCATCCGCCGCATCCTACGGGCGGTGTTCGTATCTATGGAGTGACAAGTCTCCAAAGCACTGATAGCTGAGCCTTTCAAAACCGGTTTTGCCGCTGGCTCGTGCCGTCCCGCCAGATGACCGGTTTGGGGCATCTTCGCCCATCTGTCATGTCGCCCGCGACTGGCTGCAGAGCGCCGATTCCGGCCGTTCGCGGCGCCACCACCAACCCGCCGGCGTCGACCCTGAAGAGAGCGATTCCGGCCACCTTGCGGGCGGAACGTGTCGGCCCAGAAGCAGTCGTTGCGCCATACTTTTGGGCGCGTTCGTGATCGGCTCACGCCAACTCGTCGAGTAGCGCCTTCGCCTCTTTCAGATCGGCGGTGTCGAAGCCTTCGGTGAACCACCCATAGACAGGTGCGAGGAGATCGCGGGCCTGGACGCGTCGGCGCTGCTCGCCCCAAAGCCGCGCAAGGCTCGTCGCGGCGCGCAGTTTCCACAGCTTGGCCCCCTGTTCTTCGGCGACGCTCAGGGATTTGCGATACAATTCCTCAGCAGCGCCTGCCTGTCCTTGTCGCACCAGAAGCTGGCCTTTGCGCCGACATAGCTCCGCTACTAGCCAGCGCTCGCCCGTTCGCTCGACCATCTGCAATGCATCGTTTAACGCCTCCATGGCCTCGTCAATTTGACCTGCAATCTCAGATGCCATTGCCAGGAGAGCCATATGATAGGGTACTAACATCCTGGCTCCGGTCGCACTGAAGGCTTCGGAACCTCTACGCACAAGCGATAGCCCTTCAGCCACATCGCCGCTTTTGACTAAAACACCACCGTGATAAATGGTCCCCTGTGCAGCCAAGTGGGGAAACCCTTGCTCGCTCGCCACCGCAAGAAGCTGCTCCGCCCAGTCACCGAGGATTGCGTCATCGCCGCCGAACGAAAGCACGATGGCGCCCAGTGTCAGGCTCGCGGCCAAGGACGGCGGATGAGCCAGCCTCCGAGCTTCAGCGATTGCCGTGCTGGTATGCACCAATGCCTGGTCTGGAAAGCCACGACAAAAAACAGTAATCCCCAAGTATCCGTTCGCCTGTATGTGGGCGTGGAATCCGAGGTTCTGGACAAGCGCGTCGTGGGGGATCGGATCATAAACCGCGAGCGCCTTTTCCAGATTCGACTGGGATGGCGCAAACCTGCCGGCAAACATCAAAGTTCGACCGGAAGATAGGTGACCAAGAAGAAGCCCGGCGGAATCATTGTGCAGATGACTAAGACGCAACAAATCCTCGCCCAAGTCCAGCGCCCGGTCCAACTCGCCGCGAATCGCGTGGTATGTTGACTGCCCAAAGGGTACCCCAAGAAACTCCGGAGGGAACCCTAGCTGCTCCCACAGCTCTCGTGACCGGGCATAGGCATGCCCCGTTTCCGGCGCTGCGAGGCCTTTCGCGATCATCAAGGCAGCACCCAGAGTACGGCGAAGTTCAAGCTCTCGTCGCTTACGCTCGCGGTCGTCCGGCAGCAATGCCAGCTGATCCAAACCTTTTTGTAATTGCGCTGCCGCTTCCGCCATCGCTGAGCGGGCCGCGGACCTCCGACCGGCTTGGGCCCAGCAAGCAACGGATTTTTCAACCATCCCGGCCTCGGTGTAATGCTGGGCAAAGAGCTCCGGCTGGGTGTCCATCAGCTCGGGGGAATGAGCTTCGAGCGCCTCTGCAATCTGTGCGTGCAACCGCTGGCGAGTGCTGCGCAGCAAGCTGCCATGTGCCGCGTCTTGCACTAGCGCGTGCTTGAAGGTGTAGACCGCGTCCGGCGGCGTGCCACGTTGGAACACCAACTCGGAAGCAACGAGTCGTCCAAGAGCGGCTCGCAGCTCCTCCTCGGGAAGTCGGGACACGGCACACAGCAGCTCATACGAGAAGTCGCGTCCGATCGCAGCACCAATCTGCGCCACCTGACGCACCGATGCCAGACGGTCGAGCCGCGCCATCAGGGAGTCGTGGAGGGTGGTCGGGATGCCAACCAGCGACACACCGCTCTCCAGGACACTCTTGGTCAATTCCTCGACAAACAGCGGCACGCCGTCGGTGCGATCGGCGATCTGGCCGACGATCTCGTCGGGCAACGCCGTTCTGCCGGCGATCTGCGCTACCAGAGCAGTCCGATCGCGCCGGTCCAGGCGATTGAGCGTCAGCATGCTCACCTGCGGCTGGCCGCTCCAGGGCGGTTGGAACTCGGGGCGGAACGTCACGATCAGCAGCATCGGCAGACTGCGGACATGCTCGACAGTAAGATCGAGCAGTTCGCGCGACGTTGGGTCGATCCAATGCGCGTCCTCGAAGACCATGAGCACCGGCTGCTGATGTGCCAGCCCTTTGACCTGCCGGATCAGCGCCTCTAGTGTCCTTTCCTTCTTTCGCTGCGGACTGAGGTTGGGCAGCGGGTGGCGCTCCGAAGCCGGCAATGACAGCAGATCGGCGATGAGCGCAACGTCCTCCTCGGCCGGTGCGGCACTGGAGAGCAGGGCTTCCAGTTTCCCCAGCTTGGCGACGGGCGGATCGTCGTGAGCAAACCCGGATTCCCGCCCGAGTTGGTCGATGAACGGGAATAGCGCGCTGTCCTGGTGATACGGCGAGCAGAAATAGCGCAAGCTAAGATGCGGCTCGGTGTGGAACCGCTCCTGCAAGGCTGCGGCGATGCGCGACTTACCGATGCCGGGTTCGCCTGAGACTAGCACGACTTGGCCGTCTCCCGCCTTGGCGCGCGCCCAGCGGCGCAACAGCAACTCGATCTCCTCGTCGCGGCCGATGAGCGGGCTCAGCGCCGCTCCGCGCAACGCATCGAAACGGCTCGCGACCACGTTCGGCCGCAACACCTGCCATGCCGGCACTGGCGCGGCGATGCCCTTGACCTCGATGGCGCCGAGATCGCGGTATTCGAAAAGATCGCCGACCAGGCGACGCGTGGCCGCGGCGATGACAACCGCATCAGCCTCGGCAAGGGCTTGCAGACGGGCGGCGAGGTTCGGCGTCTCGCCGACGACCGACTGCTCCTGCGCCGAGCCTTCGCCAATCAGATCGCCGACGACCACCAGTCCGGTGGCGATCCCGACCCGCGATCGCAGCTCGACCGATTTGACCTCGAGGCGGCCGACAGCGTCGATAACGCCCAGGCCTGCTCGGACTGCTCGTTCGGCGTCGTCCTCATGGGCTCGCGGGTAGCCGAAATAAATGAGCACCCCATCACCCATATATTTGGCAACAAAGCCGTCGAGGCTTCGAACGACGTCAGCGACGGCCCGTTGATACGCGCCGATGACCTCGCGCAAATCTTCAGGATCGAGCCGTGATGAGAGTTCGGTCGAGCCGACGAGATCGCAGAACATGACTGTGAGCTGCCGGCGCTCGGCATCGGCGAGAGTCGGTGCATCTCGAGGTTCCGCCCTCACCGTACCGGCGGGCGGTGCGGCGCCGAGCAAAGCGATAGCGGCGAGGAGCTTGCGGCGATGGCCTACCGAGGTTACGCCTATGCTGATCAGGTCCTCGGACGTCAGAGCCGGTAGCACCTCGCCGTCGACATCATTGTCGCGGAATGCGGGCGCGTATCGTTCGAGCCCCAGCCCGCGCAACCACGCCACTACGTCCATGCGGTGATCCTCTGCGCCGAGGTAGCGCCAGCCCCTATGCGCGAGGATATTCCTCTGATCTTCGGCGTGCCAGCGGCAGCGCTGAAAAAGCGCCTGTCCGGTCTCGCGCCGTCCGGCAGTGAATGACCGGTTTCAAGCCTGGGGACAACGCATCCCGGGCAACTTGGGAATGTCGTGCCGCCACACAAGGCGGTCCCTCAATTGCGCTGCATCGATGGTCGGCTGTGGAGACATCTTCGCCCATTAGCCGCGTCGTCAGCCACCGGCTGCAGCAGCCGTTCGCGGGGTCGCTATCGAGCGCCGGAGTCGACCCTGAAAAGCCATTCGGGCCACGCCGGCCGATGGGCGGGTGCACCCGCACCCCGAGTGCCATGACCCGGTCGCGCTCCTATCAGGCGAGTTTGGCGCGCTCCCCTGCCCTACAGACCGCGACACGATCACTTCCGTGACCGGCGCCATCCCGGCGCTGGCGAGACGGGAGAGTGGAAGTGACGGCCACCGATGGCAGGAAGGGACGAGGCGCGTCCCAGAGGAGATCGTGAGGGCGCTGCTGGACAAGACCGTCGAGAGGGGCGCGACGGCGGGCGAGGAGCGGGCCGCGGTCACCAAGGCCGAGCGGCTGATCTCGAAGCATGGGCCCGACCGCACGCAGTTCGAGTTCCCGCCGGACCGGATGCTAGCAAAGGGATCGAAGAGGCGCACGATCCGCGAGGCGCTCGGCTACGAGGAGATCCTGTCGCGGGTCCGCGCCGAGTTCGCCGGCTGCAAGTCGAGCGTCAAGTGCCTGCGCTACTACGCGACCAAGATGCGTGGGCGGGACGTGCGCGTGCCGACCCGACCGAGAAAACCCGTGGCCGTCCGTTAAGAAATCAAGGCATACCGATACCCTTCTAAAGAAGGGGCATAGGCGGAAATGGTGACTCAGCTCGATAGAATTCCTGATGAGGGACTGGCGCCGACCCCGTTTAGCCAGGGATCCCAGACGCTGGTGTAGTATCCGTAATCAGCACTATAAGTCCCACTTTCTTATTGCATTGCGGTTGTAATGATTCCAGTGGTTGCTCCAAGCTTTTCTAACAAAATCTTTTGCAAAATGACGTCAAAAAACGCCCTCTGTGCGTCAGAAAATGTTATAGACTTTTGATTTGGGGAATAGTTGCGAAGTACCTCTAGGTCTTTAATCATGTTATTAATAATGGTTTGTATTAATGATATTAAGCTTTTGCCATCTACGGGGTTGGGGTATCCTGCTCGTTTCAGAGAGTCCACTAAATCATAGTAAATGGCACTGCTGCCACTTTTTTGAATTGTATTGAGATCAATTTTTTTCTCGCCTATATAGGGCAATACCTTTTCGAACCCACCATTGGCCTCTTTTAGTTCGCTTACCGCGGCATTCGCCGAATCGACGTATATCGCACCTTTACCGCGACCTGCGGAGAGTCCCGTAATCAAATCAGCGAGAGCCTTACTCAAATTGCCTACCGCAGCGTTTGCAGCTTCGTTCGCTTTCGGATCAGAAAACTTGAACCAAAAATATGATCCCTGTTCCGCCGTTTGTGCTTCAGCATGCGGAGAGGAAAACACGACCAAAACACTGAGAAAAAGAGTGATCCAGTCAAAGCTGTGCGCGCGTTTCATCACAGGCAATCCTTCGGCGCCGTTGGGGATTTGTCAACTAGCGCGTCCAACAACGCCAGGAACTGCGGTTGATTGGCGTATGCGGCTCGGAAACTCGGATCATTCTGCCAATAGAGGTTCAACTTATCCGTCGATTTTCGTGTAAGAGAACACCAAGTTTTAGCTTGTAAAGTATAGAAATCTCGTGAGATTATACCTCGATCCTTATATGTCCATCGCAAATAGAGATGAGAAGTTAATCTTGGTACATCGTCAATACCTACTCGTTTAAACTCTCCGTACAAATCAGAGGCTTGAGTAGTTAGAGATGAAACTGCTTGAACCTCAGCAACATGTCTTTGATCAGTTACCTGATTGTAAGCATAAAACGCGGAAACCGCCGCTCCAAGCGAAGCGAACGCGGTCGCCACCGCGGTTGTCACCGTCCAGCCGTCAGCCATCCCCGGCTCCGGTCTTTTGCGCTACAGACACATGAAAAGTATGTAGCGGATAACGGCTGTAAATGCTACCATTTATCAACCAAAGCGCTGGGCATCTTGCGACGACGCTCTTCAGTGAAGCGCTAGTTCGGCTTCCCAGGCGAATTGTGATAGCTCGACTTGGTGTCCGTGCAAATTGGCGATCAGCACCAGCGCTTATTTGCTTTGGAACAAGCTTCCTCGCTTCCGCGACGACGAATGCATGCCCGCGCGTCTGATGGAATCGAGCAAAAAACACTATCCTGCTGGTACCAGTACATCGACGAATGTCCGCCTGACGAGACAGAAGTCCGCGCTGTTTCAATGGCTTCCGGTACCACCGTGGTTTTCCCGAGGTAAAGATAGTGTGCCAGCAGATTCGGGGGTTTATAATTTTGCGGTCGCGAAAGCGCGTGACGCGCCGGCATCGGCCCGGGCTACAAACGATCGAGAACCGCTTCGCCTGTCAGAGCGTATTGGTCATAATCGGTTTATGAATCAACCCACCGAACGCGGGCGCGAGGCGGGCCGCCGGGTTGAGAAGCACTCGAACAGAATGCCCGAATCTATTGGCGCACTATTTTTACCTGTGGGGAACCGCAGTGGTATGGCAAGCCATTGAAACGACGTGGGTTTCTGCCTCGTTAGGGGGGAGTTACTGGTCCCAGCAGCGTCACCCCTTTGCGGGCCGCCTGCGGCATGCTCCATATACGAGCGATCCGTGCCGACGTAGTCGATCCGAAGATCAGCGAACATCGAGGGCGCATCGTCAAGACCACCGGCGACGGCTTGCTGGTCGAATTCAGCAGTGTCGTCGATGCCCTGCAGTGTGCGACTGAGATCCAGAGCGCCATGGCCGAGTTTAACAGCGAGATCGCCGCCGAGAAAGGCATAGAATTTCGAATTGGCATCAACGTGGGCGATGTCGTCGTCGAAGACGGGGACATTTTCGGCGACGGAGTAAATGTTGCCGCGCGGCTAGAAAGTTTGGCGGATCCTGGCGGCATTTGTGTGTCGGCTCGGGTGCAAGAGGACGCGGCAGGCAAACTCGACCTCGCATTCGAAGATATGGGCGAGCAGGCCCTCAAGAACATTGCCCGGCCAGTGCGGGTCTACCGTGTCGGCGACGCTGCCTCTAAAAGCCCATCGGCGTTAGCGCCATCGGTGCTGCCGCTCCCTGATAAACCGTCCATAGCTGTATTGCCCTTCCAGAATATGAGTGGCGACCCCGAGCAGGACTATTTCGCGGACGGTATGGTCGAGGAAATCATCACTGCGCTCTCGCGCATCAGATGGCTTTTCGTGATCGCTCGGAATTCGACCTTCACCTACAAGGGCCAAGCCATCGACGTGAAACGGGTCGGTCGCGAACTCGGCGTCCGTTATGTTTTGGAAGGTTCAGTCCGCAAGGCAGGTCAGAAAGTCCGTATAACCGGCCAGTTAATCGACGCTCCTACTGGCACGCATCTTTGGGCTGATCGGTTCGATGGCTCGCTGGAAGATATATTCGAGCTTCAGGACAAAGTCGCCACGAGTGTCGCCGGGGTCATCGAACCGACACTGCAAACCGCTGAGACCGCCCGTTCAGCCCACCGCCCGATACCCGATCTTACTGCCTACGACCTGTACCTACGGTTAGCGCAGCGTCTCGGCCATTGTCGCGGCGGGTTGACGAGCCGGTTTTCTTCGCGGGCGGATGACGATCAGCGGTTCTGGGTGGCCCAGGCCCAAGGCGTCAGTTCTGCGAGG